>Ga0123334_1005379_pt1 | contig 12407 bp, 10 predicted proteins | sample BiotimSIPDNA_FD_89706 | JGI IMG/M metagenome (GOLD analysis project Ga0123334, IMG submission 89706) | Anaerobic biogas reactor microbial communites from Washington, USA - Biogas_R1 time_0 SIP DNA | ecosystem: Engineered > Bioreactor > Anaerobic > Unclassified | place: Washington, USA... | reverse complement strand
TGGCTCAGGGCCCAGAGCCTCTATACCCTGGCGGCAAGAATCAAGGGTTTGCAAATACCCCAACATGGAAGCGCCAAAGAGGTGCAGAGGGAGCTCATCGAGATCATCAGGACCTATCGAAGCGAGCGGACCAAGGGTGTCATCGCCCAATTCAGCAGAAACAATTACGATGAAACACTCTTTTTCAGCCGCATCGGCGGAGGCTCGCTCGGCGGCAAGGGCCGCGGTCTTGCGTTCATCGACATGGTTCTCAGGGCGGCGAAGCTGCAGGCAAAGTATCCGGAGGTCTACCTCTCCATCCCCCGTACCGTTGTGGTGACCACCGATCAGTTCACCCAATTCATCGATGAGAACAACCTCAAGGACATCACCACAGCCGACCTGCCGGATGAGACGCTGCTGAACATTTTCCTCTCCAAACCGCTGCAATCCGATTTGGTGCTCAACCTTGCAGAAATCATCCAGGTCATCCACCAACCGATTTGTGTACGCTCCTCCAGCCTGCTTGAGGACTCCCACTACCAACCCTTTGCGGGCGTCTATGAAACCTGCATGCTCCCCAATCGGGGCGACGACCAGCGGCGATTGGAGGAGCTGTGCGATGCAGTCCGTGCTGTATGGGCCTCCACCTACTTCAGGAGTGCAAAGGAGTACCTGAAAGCCACCGAGCATATGCTGGAGGATGAGAAAATGGCGATCATCATCCAGCAGGTCATCGGCAGCGAGCACGGCTCGTACTGGTACCCCAACATCAGCGGAGTCGCGCGGTCGTTGAACTACTACCCGCTCGGCGGAGAAAGACCCGAGGACGGGGTGGGAATGCTCAGCTTCGGTTTTGGAAAATCGGTAGTGGACAACGGGTCGGCCCTGCGGTTCTCACCCACCCATCCCAAGCGTCCGGCCCAATTCCTCGGAGGGGACCAGACGAGCAGCCAGCACATGTTCTATGCGCTGAACCTGGAACATGGCTATCATCCCTTGGAAGAGGGCGGGTTGGAGAATCTTGAGCTCCTGGATCTCGACGAGGCACTCAAGCATCCAGAGTCGCTGAAGTTCATAGCAAGCACCTTCGACATGCAAAGCGGGACACTCAGCGAATCGATACGGGCCGAAGGACAAAAAGTCATCACCTTCAACGGGGTGCTCAAGTACGACGCATTTCCTTTGGCAAGCATCGTCAAGGATGTCCTGACCCTGGGAACCCAGGCGATGGGCAAACCTGTTGAGATTGAGTTTGCCGTAAACCTCAACCGCAAGGCCCCCAAGAAACCGGAGTTCAGCCTCCTGCAAATCAGACCGATCGCAGCAGGAAATGAAGAGAGCGACGTCTCCATTACCGATCAGGAGAAACAAGCGGCAGCCATTCACTCAACCGTCGTGATGGGGAACGGGAAAATCGAAGACATCCAGGATATCATCTATTTGAAGGTGGACAGCTTCGATGCCTCACACATGAAGGATATGGCAAAGGAGTTGGACAAGCTCAACGCCGAGATGGTGCTCGCCGAGAAGGACTACGCCTTGCTGGTTGCAGGCAGGCTCGGGTCCTGCGACCCGTGGCTCGGAATACCCGTCACCTGGTCGCAGATATCACGATCGAAGGTGATCATTGAAACCGGGCTCAAGGGTTTTCAGGTCGAACCAAGCCAAGGAACGCACTTCTTCCAGAATATGACCAGCCTGGGGTGCATGTACCTGACCATAAACCCCGACCGCCGTTCAGGAAGGCTTGATCTTGAGAAACTGAGACAGCTGGAAATCTACGACGAGACCGAGCATTTCGTGCATGCCCGCAGCAGCGGGAATCTCACCATCAAGGTGAATGGATTCAAGGGAGAAGGAGTGGTGCTGCTGCCTTAGCCGGCGTTGTGTGCCGCCTGGTAGCCTGAAATCCAGATGGCGGTATGGGCCCTGACTGCTTCGACCGCTTTGTCGGTATCCCGATCCATGATCGCCTGATGCAGCCTCTGGTGCACCTCGTCAACCCCGATATGGATGGGGTTGATCGTCTTGGTGAAGAGCTCGATGACAAAGTTGTAAATATTCTCCACGATGCTGTTGTGTGAGAAACGGGCGAGGAGCCGATGATAGCGCAAGTCCAAGGATCCGGCATGCTGGGCCGAGGCATCGGGTTTTGCCAGCTCGGCCTGGAACTTCTGCATCGTCTGGTCGAGCAGGGCAAGTTCGTCGTCGCTGACACTCTCAATGACAAGCTTCACAATGCCTTCCTCAAGCAGCTGCCTGACCTGCGTGAGGGACTTGTAGTCCCTATCCTGGACCAGGATCTGAAAGAGCTGGGGGTCGAAGAGCCGCTTGTTCGAGGCGCTGGAGACGTAGGTCCCATACCCCTGTTTGATCTCCACCACCCCGTACGCTGAAAGAATCTTCAGTGCCTCACGCACCGTACCCCTTCCAACCTTCAGGCTCTCTGCAAGAGAAATCTCATTGGGAATCATATCCCCGGGGGTGAGTTTTTGTTCGATCAACAGGGCCTTGATCTTCTCAATCACCCCTTCAACCGCAGAAGGCCGAGCCTCGCGGACTGCGAATATGTCTTCCATGAGAAAGCACCCCCCTAAAGATTAGCACACCTATCATACCAACACCTTCGCTCGAAAGCAAGAAAAGGCCGGACTCAGTCCTTGTAATCGTCCCGCGAGGGAGCAAAACACTCGATCAGTTCGGTATCCTCAAGAATAACCGAACCATGGGGGTCGTTGGAGGCGAAGTAGTAGGCATCACCGGCATGCAAGTCCAAAATCTCCCCATCTTTCTTTATGAAGTGGATATGACCTTTGATCACAATGCCGCTTTGGCTCTGGACATGGGTGTGAAGTTCAAGCTTCGAACCCTTCTCAAGGTAGAAGTAACACATCATATTGTCCTTGTCGTAGGTAAGGGTGACCCGATCGATCCCCTTCGCCCTGCTGACCCGTGCATCCGTAGTGAGGCTTCCTCGATGTTTTGCATCCTTCATTCTGCATTTCTCCTGCGTTCGGCGATCAAGGCGAGCAGCTCGTTCCAGCCTTTCTGAAAGGATGTCCTGAACAGCTCAACCCCGCCGTAGTCGTAGTACTCATCCACCTGCATCCCGTCGACATCCAAGGCCCGCCCATAGTCGGGGAGCAGATCTTTGAGAATCTGCATCTCATCGTCGCTCAAATTCTCCTCGATACGACTAACAGCTTCCTTATCCGCTTCAATGAGCGTTTCGGCTGTTCCCTTCCAGTTGATGGTGATATGCAGGTCCCCGCCGACCAGTTCGGTGAAGTCCTCCAGCTTGCGGGCACCTCCTCCGATCATGATGCCGGGATAGTTTCGGCTCTTCAGCAGCTCATACTCTTTCTTGGCAATAGAGAGCCCTGCATATGTTACCAGCTTCTCATCGAGCTTCAGGTTGTTTTCCTTGATGACCCGCTTGAAGTGATCATCAAGGATACCGGTGATGTGGGTGACAAAAAACGGAGGGGTGTTGCCGCTCTCCCTGCTCGCCTTCTGATACTCCTCGCAAATGGAGACAGCCTGGGAGAGCCCCATCACCTCGGTTGCCATAGTGGGTATGTTTTGTTCAACCATCGCCCGTATGGCTTCGATCCCCCAGGTGGTCACCGGAATCTTGATGCAGACATTCTCACCGATCCTGCGGTTCTCCAGGCCCTCCTCAATGATGAGGGCGGTATCGGTCTCGGCAAACGGATCGCCTTGGATGGTTACCAAGCCTTCTTTGCCCCCACTCAGCTCATACAGGGGAAGAAACAGGTCAGCAAGGCGGGCTACCATCATCTGCTGCACCTTCGAGGCAATGACCGAGTCGTTTTTTTCATATGGCAGCAGCAAGTCGATTGCCCTGTTCACCACTCTTCGGTCTTCTTCAGAAGAGAAAAGTTTTGAAACATAACTTGGATTGGTAGTGCATCCTATCGCACCTGCCTCGATGGCGAGCTTGGCTTGCTCAAGAGTGGGGTTGTTGATCCAGAATCTTGTCTGAGTCTCGTTATGCACACGGTGAAAATAGGTGTTCTTCATATGTTACCTCGAAGCAAATACAAGATTGGGAAGCCACAGGGAAATCTGCGGAACATACGTCAATATGACCAAGGCGACCAGCAGCGATGCCAGATACGGAAGACAAGCCTTGAAAACTTTTCCTACCGGCAAGTCAACGATTGGACTGAGCATGTATACGTTCATTCCCACCGGCGGGGTAATCATGCCGATCATCAGGTTGAACACCATCACCAGACCGAAGTGGACAGGATCGACTCCTGCAGCAACCAAGGGTGGCAGAAGAATCGGAGTCAGGATCATGATGGCGGCGGTGGACTCAAGGAACATACCGGCTACCAGAAGAATCACGTTGGCGAGCATCAGAAGAATAACCGGATTGTCCGAGATGCTGAGCATGAGGGCGGAGACCTGCTGGGGCATCTGCTCGACGGTGAGCACCCAGGCAAAGATGGCCGCCGAGGCGACGATGAAGAGGACGCTCGCCGTTGATCTCAACGTCTCAACACACGTCTTGATGAACGAAGAGAGTGTCAGTTCCTTGTACGCCAGGCTCAATACGATGGCATAAGCCACTGCAATAGCCGCAACCTCGGTCGGGCTGAACCATCCCGAGAGCATGCCGCCCATCATGATGACGGGCATCAACATGGAAGGAAGGCCGCGCTTGGCAATGGTCATGATCTCAGGGAAGGAAAACTTGCGGTCCACTCCACGGGGATAATTGAATTTGCGGGCGAAGAAAGCTACCTGTATCATCAATGCCATGGCAATGACCAGGGCGGGAAGAACTCCGGCGATCAGCAGGCGCATCGAGGAGGTTTCGGCGGCTGCGCCATAGATGATCAGGGGAATGGATGGGGGAAAAATCGGGCCGATTACTGCAGAGGCTGCCGTAATGGCCGCCGAGTGGGTGCGGGGATAGTTCTGCTTGTCCATCGCTTCGATCTCGATGTTTCCCAGTCCGCCTACGTCGGCAAGGGCCGCACCGCTGATACCGCTGAAGATCAGGGAGGCGACAATATTGACCTGCGCCAAGCCTCCCTTCATTCTTCCTACCAGCAGCTTGGCAAACTCAAACAGCCGTTCGGTGATCCCTGAACTGTTCATCATGCCGGCAGCAAGAATGAACAAGGGGACGGCAAGCATCGGGAAGGAGTTGAGGCTGGTCACCATGCGCTGGATCAGCTGGCTGGGAGGAATGTTTGCCATCATCAGATAGAGAGCCGAAGGGATTCCCATGCTCACAGCGATGGGAAGCCCGGTTGCCAGCAAAAAGAGAAAGAGAAAGATCACCAATGAACCGCTCATACCTCTTCCTCCTTTCCAAACAAGGTAATCCAGACTCCCAGAAGGGAGAGGACGGTCATGGCAAGAATCCCCAAGGTGATGGGAATGTAGAATACAATGTTGGGCATATTCAAGGCTGGAGTCCTTACACTCCAGTTGCGCTCCATGATCGTGGCAATAGCCCACAGGACATAGATGCCGAAGCACATGACCAGAAGCTTGGTTACCACAGAAACCCATTTCTTTGCCTGTTTGGGCAGATAGAGAACTACGATATCGACGATGATGTGTTTTTTCTCATAGGTGAGGACGGGAATCATCAAAAAGACCAAAGAGACCAAAGAAACTCGGGCAAGTTCCTCCAGCTGAATAGAGCCTGCATGGAAAACGTTGCGCATGATGATCTGGATGAAGACCGAAAGAAACAGCACCAGCAGAAAAACCACCGCCACTGCCTGATATCCCTTGGTCACCTTTTTCGCTAGGTTGTTCATAGGATTGTTCCTTGCTCATTGAAATGTGAGTGGATGGAAAGAATCTTTCCATCCACATGAAACCATACAAAGCTATTTGATTGCGTTGATCATCTCATAGTACTTGCCCCAGGCAGCACCGAAGCGATCATTCACCACTTTGGATACAGAGGCGCGGAACTCATCAACCTTCAGCCCGTCTGCCTTGGTGATGATCTTCATGCCCTTGTCCTTGAGCGTCTGCACATCCTTGGCCTCATTCTGCAACACATAATTGGAAGCCCAGTCACGGGTTTCGCGTGCCACTTCGGTAAAAATCTTTTTGTGTTCGGCACTCAAAGCCTGCCAGACCTTCTCATTGATGACAACAGGCTCCGAGCCCATGATATGGTCGGTCATCATGGCATACTTCTGCACATCATAGATGGCACTGGTCACCAGGGTGCTTACCGGGTTCTCCTGTCCGTCGGCTACGCCGGTGGAAAGAGCCACAGGTACTTCAGCCCAGTCGATGGGAACAGCGACTGCACCCATGCCTTCGACCGCCGCCAAATAGATCGGCGAGGGGATGGCGCGGATTTTCTTGCCTGCCAGGTCCTTGGGAGAGTAAACGGCGTGGTTTGCAGTAAGTTCACGGGTGCCGAAGTAGAATGAGTACAGAATCCTTACACCTCTGGTGTCGATGAGCTTCTGATTCAATTCCTTCAGTGCAGGAGATGTTTCGGGATCGGTTGCCTTCAGAAGGTGGTCGACATCGCGATACAGGTACGGGGTGTCGAACAGGCCCAAGTCGTTGAGCAGGGGCTGAAGACCTCCGTAGGTGTTGTGATGCATGGCGATCGATCCCATCGAGACAGCCTCGGCCATTTCAGAAATGGAACCAAGCTGGCTTGCAGGATACACTTCGATCTTGATGGCACCACCGGTTTTCTCGGCGATCTTGTCAGCAAAGTAGGTTGCCTGCAGTCCGTTCGGGCTGGAAGCAGGGTTCATGTGTGCATACCGAAGGACCAAGGGTTTTGCAGCGGTAGGACCGCTGGCTTCAGCCTGCCCGGCGGCAAATAGGAAACCAACCAAGGAAACAACGAGCAGCAATGCGATAATCCTTTTCTTCATACAATGTTCTCCTTTTTGATATACGAACTCCGGATGATCCGGAAACCGTTACTGTTTCTTATGTGCCACAGCCGTCTTGGCTGCAGCCACAATATCTTCTATGCGCATACCGTATGCATCAAGCAGCTCTTCAGGGAAACCCGACTCTCCATAGACATCCTGTAGACCGAGGCGGATCAGGTGAGCAGGAACGTTCTCAGCGATCACCTCGGCTACGGCGCTGCCCAGCCCATTGATGATCGTATGATCTTCCACGGTCACTGCACAACCTGTGGAGTGCAACACCTCTATAAGCCCTTGCTTGTCCAACGGCTTGATGGTAGCCACTTCCACCACCTTTGCCTTGATTCCCTCAGCCTTCAGTCTCTTGGCGGCTTCGATGACACGACCCAGTACAAAGCCATGGGCAAGCAAGGCAACATCATCACCCTCATCGCTGAGCATGCGGATTTTCCCCAAGGGAAACGGAGTTCCATCAGGGAACACCTTGTCCTCGCGGCCGCTGCCGATGCGAATGTAGACGGGTCCATCGATATCGGCGCTTGCCAGCATGGCTTCATACACCTGCCCACCGTCGGCGGGACAGAGGATGGTGAAATTCGGCATACCCCTCAGGATTCCTACATCCTCGATAAATTGGTGGGAGACCCCCTCTCGATTGCCCCCGTGCAAGCCCCCGTTCGCTCCAACAAAGCGAACCTTGAGGTTCGGATAGGAGACGAAGGTACGCATCTGCTCACAGGCTCTCATCGTCAAGAATCCTGCATAGGTACATATATAAGGAAGGAGTCCGCTGGAAGCAAGACCGCTGCAAACACCCACCCCGTTCTGTTCGGAAATGCCCAGCTCCACCACCCGGTCGGGGAACTGCTCCAAAAAAGGCTCGCCCTTGACGACCTTGAGGGAGTCGGTGGAGACAAAGACCACATCCTCGCGCTCGGAGGCCAATTTCAGGAGGGCATCGCGGAATCCTATTCTTGTGCTGTCAACTGTGCTCATACTGCTCCTCCCAACTCCTTGATGGCCTGCTTGTACTCTTCTTCGGTATAGACACGCTTGTGCCATGAGTTTTCTCCTATCATGAAGGAGACTCCATTTCCCTTGATGGTTTTGCAGACGATGGCACTGGGCTTGTCCTCCACCTGATGAGCGTTCTTTACAGCCTTCAGAATCTGGGCGATATCGTGTCCATCAATCGTCTGGACATGCCAGCCGAAAGCCTTCCACTTATCCTCGATCGGATAGGGGCCGGATATTTCACCCACGGTTCCACCGCTCTGGTAGTTGTTGTTGTCGATGAAAACGGTCAAATTTGAAGCTTTATGATGGCTTGCAGCCATCGCTGCCTCCCAAATCATGCCCTCGCCGAGTTCTCCGTCTCCGGTGATGGCATAGACTTGATACGCTTTCTTGCGAATCCTTGCAGCCAAAGCCATCCCAAGCCCGATGGATACGCCATTGCCCAATGAGCCGGTGGTTGCATCCAAGCCCTTGGTTTTGGGTGCATAGGGATGCCCCTGCAGATGGCTGTTGAGATAGCGGAGGCTGAACAGCTCCTCACGGGGAAAGAATCCCTTTTTTGCCAGTGCTGCATAGAGAACGGGACAGCTGTGACCCTTGGAGAGAACAAAGCGGTCCCGGTCCTCCCAATCAGGGTTGGACGGATCCAGGCGCATGACTTCAAAGTAGAGGGAAGTGATGATATCGGCAACCGAGAAGCTGGGACTGGGATGTCCGTCCTTGGTCCGATAGACCATCTCAACCACATCGCGGCGAAGGGACAACGAGATTTCCTCTAGTGCCTGAATATCCATCACTTTACCTCCCTGAGCATGTCCCTGACCATCATCGCTCCAAGTCGGGGGCTGGAGAGCACTGTCTTACCGGTAAGCCTTGCAAGCGGCTCTTCCATTCTGGCCATCGAGCCTTGGGCGAGCAGGATCACCTCGGCACGGTCACTGACCTGCTTGGCGGTCTCGGCGATCAGACGGTCGTGCGTCTGGGCATCGCCTGATGTAATGGCGCTGAAGGCTCCGTCCGCCAAGGCACTGATGGTGCGGATCGACTTGCCCATCTCTGAAGCGCAGCGTTCGAGCAGGCGGATGGTCGGGTCGAGGGTGGTCGGAAGGGTTGCCAGTACGGCGATGGAATCGGTGAGCTCGATCGCCCGCCTGGCCATCGGCTCGTCGATGCGCACGATGGGAATGGGAAAGAACTCCCTCGCCCCATAGACGGCATCCCCGATTGACGAGCAGGTATTGAGAATCAATTCGGCACCTGAGGCGCAAGCGATTTCATAGTAGCCGTACAGCCTGCGCTTTACCGCCTTGGTAAGATACCCCGTCTCGATGATCTCAGCTATCATACTGTCGTCAAGGATGTTCATCACCTTGCATTCGGGAAGCACCTCCTTCAGTAAATCCGACAGTGGTTTTACCAAAGCAGCTCCCGTATATATTGCAGCAATCTTCTGTCCAGCCATCTCATGTACCCCCGTAGTCAATAACATCATACATCATACATATGAAGAATGAGGCACGTTTTGCAATCTGTCAAGAAAAAACTATCCATCCCGTTTATGGATGATCGAGTACAAGAAGACACACCTGCCCCATGATAGGCGAGTGCATCATTGCTCTTTGTCGTGTTACGCTGATTGCTGGATGCACGTGCGTTGCTTGGCAGTCGCATATCCTTCGAATACCGATTGGATGGCAAAAGAAATCCCAACCACCATCCAACACGACAGGGATTTCCGATATGCCTTCCATAAATCTGATCTGACTCAATAATTGTTTTTGAACAACCATGGTATAAAGTCTTATCAGGTCCATCTTCATGCAAATCTTTAAAGTATGGGCTTATGGTTCTAAAAGGGCACGTACGAGAGCTTTGATGCACGATCATGCCTTAAAGCAGGAAAATATACCGGATGTCGGGCATGGACACGTTGTAAACTGTTGTCCGTCATCCGGTAAAAACCATGGATCATGCTGTTTATCGTACATCTTCTTGTCTTGCAGAACCTTTGGGAAACAGCTTCCTGAGGATCTGAAAGATAGTGCGAAACAACCGGGTCGCATCCTGGGCCCGTCGTAGTGTTTCAGAATGGGTGATGACGCTCTCAAGGTAGGTCTCATCCATCTGTTCCGTTTTGCAAAAATTCTCAATATGATGATTTTCTTGTAAGTATTCGCGATATCGCGCATGGTCGAATCGTGTCGATTCCATGATAATCCGTCCTGTCATTATCGGCATCTCCCAGATTTCGTGGAGATGCATCAGTCTTAGTGTGAAATACGGGATTTGTACCCGGATCAGGGCATCACACTACTGACAAACGGAGGTTGTATGAAAAATACTTGGTGATACGTTCGTTGTCAGCAGGGTAATGCAGCCGCTTTGTGCTGAAGATTGGGACTCCATCCGAACATATACATGCGTTTTGCACTGTGCAGCTGGGGACGGGTCTCTCTTCGACACTTGTCTTGTCGGATTGTTCTTCTCATCTGAATCATTATCATCCTCCTGAAGAGCGTGCCGCAATCATTCCCACCATCTCCATATATAGAGAATGAGAAGACTGTTCTTCCTGCGATTTCTCAAGCTGTATCTCTACGACCAACATAAGAACAAGGCCCATGGTTGCTGCAACTGTTGATTGGGAAGTAAGTTCGATTTCGGAGTCGGGTGGGAAAGCGTCAGGATAGCATTATTCAAATTCTGTCCATCACGCCTTTTGCCACGCGTGGCAATGCCTACTCCTAGCAGACACCGTTTTTATACCTGCTTTTTATAGAGATTGTCAACTATTTTGTATGCATATTACCTAGAAAAATAGGACGTAGACATCAACATGAGCTATAAGGATGTCACAGCCATATCAATGAGATAGATGAGCCGGATGCTACACCATGTCCAGAAAGATACTCTGGTAGAGCGCCGCGCCGCAATCCACGAAAAGGGGATGGATGCTCCAGGATGATTGTGAGGGGAGAGATATGCATCACTGAAAATTATTGCCGTTTTCGGCAGGAATTTTCAGTGACTCTCTGAAACAAAAGCATTCCACAGTGCATCGTCAGGTGGTACCGCTGTAATGGAAATCCGCTCCTTCTTCACCGGATGGATGAAATCAATGGAGCGTGCATGCAGGCAGATGCCGCCATCAGGATTCGATCGTGCAGATCCATACTTGAGATCTCCCTTGATGTGCAGACCGATGGCTGCAAACTGCGCCCTGATCTGGTGATGACGTCCGGTATGCAGATTCACTTCCACAAGGAAGTAGTTCTTGGAGGCGGCGATCAGCTTGTAGTCGAGTTTGGCAAGCTTGCCGCCATTCTTCTCCACCGAAAGCGCCACGCTCTTGTTTGTCTTGGTGTCACGGATGATGTAGTGGACCAACGTACCTTCGGTTTGATTGGGCATGCGATCGACAATCGCCCAGTAGGTCTTCTTCACCGAACTGCCCTTGAACAGCTCGTTGAGACGGATCAAGGCTTTCTCAGTCTTGGCATAGACAACGATGCCGCTGGTGGGGCGGTCGAGGCGGTGGGGAATGCCCAGATACACGTTTCCCTGCTTGCCGTAGGTCACCCTCAGGTACTCCTTGACCTGATCGGCCAACGTTTCGTCCCCGGTTGCATCCCCCTGCACCAACTCACCGCACAGCTTGTTGATGATGATCAGGTGGTTGTCTTCATAAAGAATCCTATCCTTGATGTCCATCATTCCTCCTGATTCTCATCATCGAACAGGGTAGGTTCTGCAGTATTGGCATGCACCACTTCCTTGACCGACCTCAGTTTCAAGGAAGCGACTTCCTTCACAGAAATCCTCACCCCGTTCGCCTTCACATTCTTCACCAGATAATCGGAGAAGTAGAACTTCTCCTCCAGTATCCTCAGTCCCGGCTTGGGTTTGTAAGTGACAACCAGCTCGGCATTGGCGTAGGTGCTGAGCTTGACAAGCTTGAAATTTCCTTCAGGCAGCAAGGGGTAGACCTTCTTCAGCTGGTAGCTGACGATCTGGCAACGCTTGAGGAAGAGGTACTTGTACGTCTTCTCCTGATAGATGACCGAGAACACAAGGTTGGCAAGCTCGCTCTTGTCCGCGTACCCGCAGTAGAGCAGCCCCTTACCCACAAACTCCTTCTCCGGTGCATCGATGACCTGATAGGTTCCATCCTTTCGTATGATGAGGACACGGTCGAAGGTGCTCACCTCCAAAAGGGTGTTTCCCTGTTTGACCGCGTAACCGAGATAGCCGTTGGCGGGATCGTACTTGACGGCCAGGTTGCGTTCGGCAACCTCCTTGACGTCGATCAGCTCGAAGGTCTTGATCGTGGTCTTGCGCTGATGTTCCTTGACGCCGAGCATTGTTTTCAGCTCGGCAATATAGGTGAGGGCATAGCCTACCAAGTCTGCAAGCTTGCGCTCGATCTCGGCGAGGTTTGCATTGATCTGATCGATGTCCTCTCGGTTTTTCTCAATGTCAAACAGACTGATGCGCCTGATGGGA
>Ga0123334_1005376_pt1 | contig 12414 bp, 21 predicted proteins | sample BiotimSIPDNA_FD_89706 | JGI IMG/M metagenome (GOLD analysis project Ga0123334, IMG submission 89706) | Anaerobic biogas reactor microbial communites from Washington, USA - Biogas_R1 time_0 SIP DNA | ecosystem: Engineered > Bioreactor > Anaerobic > Unclassified | place: Washington, USA... | reverse complement strand
TACCGGTTTTATATCTCAGGTGGTGAAAAGTTACCGGTTTTATATCTCAGGTGGTGAAAAGTTACCGGTTTTATATCTCAGGTGGTGAAAAGTTACCGGTTTTATATCTCAGGTTTGGTATATAGTCAAAGGTAGTTATTTTTTCGGTGCTAATACCCGTAACCGGAACTCATGTATGATAGCATCATGGAAATGAGTCCTTAAAGAATAATCACGTTGAATACGGTGTTCAACAAAAGGGGCAGCTTTTTTTAATACTTCATGGATCTTATTTTCCATTTTCATTTTCATCGCAAACTCCGGCTCTCTCATTCCAAGATAGTCGGAAGCATGCTCTACAAATGATCCTCTTATAATTCTTACCTCATGTTTCTGTATTAATTCAAGAGAGGGTCGTATCTCATTATACTTTTCGATTTTGACGCACCCATATTTTGCTAAGATTTTCTCAATGATTTTCATGGTAATAGATATTGAAGTGTTAATAATTCTCCGTGATGTTCGATCTTCTGATACGGGACAGAAGGGAATAGCTGAATAGCCTCGGACAGTTGTTCGTAATGGTCGGCAATGAGGTTAAAGTAATCAGAACTGAGCAAAAAAATAATGTAGAGCACCTCGATAATTCGGGGCAGATAGACAGCCTGGTCTGGTTCGTTGTCAAATATATTATGGCATTCTCTATGGGCTAATCCCGTATTCAACTTTACCGTTTGGAGCTCTCTTGAATAACTTCTGCGAATCAAATGAGCAAGGTCTCCCTCACCCTCTTTAATTCTGTGCCCACAAAATATGCAGAGGGGCCAGTTCTCAATGTACCATGCCTTAATTTTCGATAGTTCCCGGGCAATCTGTTGTTGTTGCATAATTTTCTTTGGCTCCTTTACCCCTTTTTCCGGTTATCAACAGCTAGTGCTTTATTAAGTACTGTTTTGAAATGTTCTCTCAAATCCTCCAAGTGTTTTTCGGTTGCTTTCATTTTTCTCTCCTTCCTTTTAATATATTTTCATTCCTAAGGTTTGTCTGTGCCTTACAGATAATATTAAATATAGCATATCCTACAACAAGCCAGAGGAAATTTATTTCCTGCCATCCATTGATCTCTTCCTGTATTTGCTCAATGGACAGGTAGTTAAACGATTCATTTAGTTTATCTAAACGAACATAGTGAAGGATCAGTAAACCCAGAGCTAATAAGCCGAATATGATATCAACACCCTGGTTTAATATCATTTTAATCGTTCTTTTCATCATCACTGTTATTATTATCCTCCTCTTTATCAAGAAGAGGCGTTGTTAATACTTTTTTCTTGTCTAACAATGGGTCTTTTATTATTCCGGCCCGGATACCATCTTCTGTCGTCACCGGCTTCCCGGAGACTATATGCCCAGTGAATATCTTTTTATCCATGGAACACATATTTAAGCCATGCAAATCGCCTCCTTGTCAGTAAGTATTCTTTATCCTTCTCATGGGAATAGGCTTCTCTTTCAAATGAGATATTGTAATAAGACTTTCTCCCATAAATAAATAATTTGACCACCCATTCCAGTAAATACCATATATAGAAAAACAAGGCAAGCATTTCTTTTTGTTGCTCCCAATGGATGCATTCATGATTGATAGTAGTTGGGGATCCATGCCCTGCTTTGATATATATACTGATAGGGTATAGTGATATTGCAACAATTTTTTTCATTATTATTTTAAATATTGGTCCGGGTTCTTTTATTCCCATTGCGATATTTATTCCTTGATTCATCCCTGTCACGGGCAAAATCAAGATCATTAACAAAACATTCATTGGGGTAAGGAATTATTATACGTAATTCGATTTCCGCATCACACCGGACCCGAAATATATAATCCCAAAACTCCTTATTGTCAAGAGTAGCTGTCGAATCCACTCCTGCTGTAAATTCATAGGTCCCTGATAAAGGATCATAAACAAAGTCCCATCGGAAGTTGTATTTTATTTTATATCCTTCGTGGCATTCCTCAATAGGTTGTCCTGTCTCATCGGATATTATTTTCATTATGACACCCCAGTAATACGAATTGGCATCAAGAGATCTGTAAGGATAAATGTCCTGCAGTGCAAATTTGAACGGCAACCGCATTTTATTTATCATCTCAGTAAGATCGAGAGCTTGCTTTTTATTCCTGATAACCCCGAAATGCATTTCTATTCTATTTTGAGCTCTTTTATTTCTTCAGGATTAATTGCTTTTATAATATCCAGACAGGACATACCGTGAAAAGAGACTGTATCAAAGTTTACAATCTTCCTTTCACCTCTTATGGTGCAGATCCATTCGTCTTCCCCTTTTATACGTTGTTGGCCTTTGAGTTTGATAGTAGCCCTTAGAGGTTTAAGTATTGGACCTGGCTCTTGTATGGGGCCCAATATCTTATTATTAGTCTCCTTCCGTACTATCAAACCGCTCGTAAATCTATCCGTAAAAGACTGTGAATAAGAAATAATCAATTCTCTTTCTGCCAGGTAGCGAATTAAGTCCTCATATTCTTCCTGTGTCAATTCCGAAGAATTCTGAAGTCTCATATTCATTCCTTCTCGATATCCTTCTTCATATCCTAATTTCTTGCCAGCAGTAAAGTCTGGGGATTCTTTTTGTGCTCCAATCCCTTTTTTGTTATTGGAAGAGCCCATCATGCAAGTTACTGCCCCGCTTATTGCGCCAATTATACCACCCATAGCTATACTCATGATCATATATCTGTTAATTCATCATAAGAAGGGTCATTTTCAACCGGGGGACGTGCTCCCCGATTAGTAATAAACTCATGCATCTGCACATAGCTTCTATATTTCTTCTGATCGGTATTCGGATCAGTCCATGAGTCAACAAAGAGATGGCCCTGTATTGTTACATTAGTCCCTTTTTGGATAAACTTTTCAACCTTACGGGCAAGGTTTCCCCAGCATGTAATGTTATGCCATGTAGTTTTGTCAATCCAGTTTCCGGAACGGTCTTTATAACCATCATTAGTTGCCATGACGAAATTAGCAACGATAGTTCCGTTATCATTATACTTTATCTCGGGATCTTTCCCTACATTCCCGATTAGCAATACGAAGTTGTTTAATATACCCATAACTTTATTCTATTAAGAGATTAACATTAATGTTGAGAATTATATCTACGAATTGAGGCTCTTTGTCAGAGTCTTTTTGTATGTTCACCTTTACCTTCTTGGTTATTGTCTGTTTAGGCCGCTCAGGTTTGTTCGGTTCGTCAGGAGGGCAATAAGTAACCTTGGCCAGATCGGCATAGATATTGTCCTTTGATGAGACATCTTCTTTTTCAGGTTCAATATCCGGGACCATACAGTCAGGTTCTATCCTCCTCTTCTTGAGTCCCCATCCCCTTATTGTCAATCCACTATCGACCCATTCATGTAGTATATCCCAAGTAGCTTTTGATACATAATCATAATAAATTTCCTTTTTGATCATGCTCAAATTAGTTGATTTGACACCCAGGTATGCACCAGCTTCCCTTAACAGGAGCCTTTCATCAGAAATCGCTTTTGTGACTTTTTCTGCCACTCTTTCTTTTGTTACTTTGTTCATGATTATTCTCTTTTCTTAATTGTTCCTGATTATACTGTTCCTGAATGGTCTGATTACTGGTAACAATAGCAATAGAGGCCCTGAGTAGTTGCATGTAATTCATGTTGTGAAACATCCCCCTTGCGCTCCAGTAATTGATTTCCATTCTTGTTAGAGCACTTATCCCTCCTCTGTTGTCTTTGAGTATATAATAAGTCCTGTTGTCCCTTAGATTGCGAAATTTTGCCCTTTTGATAGCTTTATCAATCTGCTTGGCTTCACGTCTCAGGTTCCAGTTACCGATAAGCTCTTTTCGGTAATCATGGTAGTCAATTTTTATCCTCTTAAGGAGGTCTGTGAAAATATTTGCCATAACTATTATATTAAGTGTTTAATCTCATTCAATATCTTTTTGTCTCCTGTATATGCCACAAGAGCATCATTTACCCCTTTTTTATGAATTATCTTTTTCTCTTTGAACAATTCATTTAGAGCTGTATTAACTTCGTTTATCCCTTTATTCAGATCCTTCGCTAACTGTATCCTCTGGACAAAGGGCCATCGGGTAATCTTGTACTGCTCTATCAGGTAATTAATAATATCTTGTTTGAGTTCTGCCATATTAACAAAATAACCTTATCTGTAATTTATGGTTCTTGAATCTCTTCATCGCTGCATCATAATAATCCTTATCAATCTCGCAACAGACAAACTCTTGTATGCCAAAATCATAAGCTGCTATAGCTGATGAGCCACTGCCTAAATGGGTATCAATGATTCTAAAGTTGGGCTTGGCATAGTTTTTTAAGAGCCATTTATAAAGATTAATAGGCTTATGAGTTGGGTGTATTCTTTTCTCATTAAGCTTTTTATTCCCCTGTTGGACGGTAGGTTCTTTTAGTGATTTAGCCTGACACATTCCCGTCCATAAATATTGAAATTCCACCTCATAATCTATGAAACTGCAGTAAGCGTATTCATATCTATTAAAACTCATGCCTTTTGGAACAAGTTTGTCCCATTTAATTCTACCCGACCCAATATTCTTTAAGTTAAAATAGTTTATCCCCCAAATAATTTGGTGATTACTAATACGAAATAATTCATCAAAATATTCTTGTGTCGGTGGCGTCTTATCCCAACTACCGTATTTGTATTTAAGTTTTTTTACCCTCAATATACTACCGTTTTTTTGCCTACATGGTATATTCTCCTCCTGTGTATATGCCATACGTGCAACATCTATTCCATACGGTGGGTCAACACAAGAAAGGTCTGCCCATTTATCGGGAAGTTGAGACATTAAATCCATACAATCCATCTGATATAAATGAATATTGCCCGAATGATATTCCTGCTTTGCACCTATAATTTTTGGAACCATTGCCTGTCTCTTATGAAATCATTAAAATATCTTGCACTTGTTTTAAAAGGAATCCAATCAGGTTTTAAATACCTATTAACGGTTGCAACGGCTAAATTTAATTGCCTTGCAATTTCAGATTGATTTTTAATTGTTTTGTATAACTCGATGCACTTCTTATAATCGCTTATCCCCTTCTCATCATAATAATTACCCCTTAGTGAGTCAGCTCTAATATTAATTGTAGAAGGCATTTCATTACCTAATATATAACCGATTTTCATTGTATCTAAACAAACAAGGGCAAATATATCACAATCATTATTTATTTTTTTATTGCTCTTCCCATGTAACTTAATACTAAATATATAAGCCAGACTATCCTTATTCCTTTGTGGTATCTTTCGGGGCTTCTTAGTTGTTTTCACCTGTACCCTCAAAAGTTTATTCCCTGTATCTAAAAGAACATCATACGGAAGCCCTTGTTCTGACGGAAAGGCAACAAAACCCTTTAATATTAAATCAGCACAGACTAAATACTCTCCAGCCTTACCTACCTGTAATTCATTACTTGTTCTCATATTAAATCTTTTTCACAAAGATAATAAAATACTTTGGTATTACAATAGCCAAATCGAAGTACTTATCCGGCCTATTACGCATGTATTCCATGCAATCGATATTTATAAATTCTATCATATACTTGCCTCCGATATTATTTTTTTACTTAATGAACTTTGTGAATAGCCAATGTATTTAGGAAGAGGTAGGTATTTGAAGCAAGCCCAAAGACCTATTGCTGTAGCCATAACTATATCATCATGGCACCCACTGACAGCCCCCATTGATCCGTCTGGTTTAATCTCGTATGTATCCATCTCATCACATGCCCGGGAATCTTTTTCAATATATGCATCATCCCTAATAGCGGCATTGAGGATATCAATAACCATCGGTTTTGTTGATACGGTTGTCTGGAATCCATACTTAATAGGCAGCCCTTGTCGTACTTTTTCTGGATCTGTCCTTGCATATATGTTTGGATAATAAAGTACTATTTCATCAAGGATAGTAAGGAAATGAGTCCCTTCTGTTTCAGCATCTTTATCTAAAGAGTTTGATTCAATAATAAGCAGCCCTTTATTATACCAATGTGCTATTTGGGCAGCTTTCCAGGCAACTAAATCCTGGTCCAGGTGGCCCCTCCATGTAGCAACCACCTCAGGCTCTCCTCCGTACATCATCCAGTACCTATCAATAACCTTTATTATTGAATAGTCTGCTTTATGGGTCCTCCCTCCTATATCTACAGATATAACATATCGGTCTGATACATTTGTTGTCTTGTCTGGTTTACTCCATACATATAGGGCCCCCTTTGAATTAGGCATAAACTCAATTCTCTCAAAGGCTTCTTTCCCTTTTTGTGATTTAGCAGATATCTCCCCGATAAATTCCGGAGCAGTACAATTCATTCTTGCTCTAAGAACGTATTTCAGGCTAAATACCCTCATGTCAGAACTGCTAAATGCCTCCTGTGCGGTGCTGGGGAATTCGGAGTTCATTCTCCAATCATCATAATTCTTCCCTATTTTAAAACTCAAATACCAATTAATCCCTTCCAGGGTGGCTCCCGATCCCCATAAGAATAAGACATATTCATCCTCAAAATGGTCTTTTATGAATTGTGTGTAGCTTCTAATCTTTTTTTGGTACCTGGGTATCTCAAACCATGGAATGAATATAGGTGTATATGAGCTCTTCCCTTCTATGGCAGTCAGCCATTCTCTGTGGAAGAAGTTACCAACACCTTTGGCAGTTGATTCAAGTACTTCGAGGGAATAAGGAACATCAGGGATAGCCGCCCTGGTGCTTTGAACAAGATCCTCAGGAGATCGTTGAAGAGTTGTTTTGAAAGAACCTACTTCGGACAGATGGCACATAGCAAAGTCAAACGAACGAAGATTCTCCGGTTTCTGAGCTGACCCTACTCCAACTATACAATTACGTCCAACAATCATCCGGTTCTTGGCTGATCCCTCAAAAGGCACAAATTCAACTTTATCAAATATGGCCGGATATTCTTTTGCGAATCGAGAATACATACTCCGGATATTACGGGCCTGATCTTCTACGTCAGCAATAATAACTGAGTGCCAGTTTTTTTTATGGATAACCTGTATCCATCCCATATAAATCTGGACGAGTGTAGATCCTCCCCACTGCCTTGCTTTTAAGATTATAGCCCTAATGGGTGCCCCCTCACAACGCATCTTCTCAAGTTTCGCAAGGGTTTTCCGTTGTGGCTTATTCAGCTTAAAAGGGATTACCCTTTTTGTGGATTTATCCTGTATCCTTGCTGTGAGGTATGCCCAGAACTCAAAGTCATATTTAAACCGGAGGGTGGTTAGTTCATTGATAAACTTTGATATATTCAGAGGTGCCGGTCTCATGCCCCGGCTCCTTAGAAGATCTTCGACAGATCCCTGTTTTACTAGTTCATCAAACAGAGTTTGATTATCCTTATACATTGGGACAGGAATCGAGTAGGACCAGAACTGGCCACTTCCAAAATAGGTTATATGAACCCTTTCGAGAGGAGATCCATTCCCCGTAATAGGGTTATAAGGAGATTCCAATTCCGCTTTCCGCTTCCCGTTCTCCTTGATGATCGTGTTGATCTCTTTGTCGGTCACTTACCTATTGTTCTTAGTCTTTCTTAATTCTTTCCGTATGACAGATTGGACATGTTCGGTTGACCATTTTAGTCTATCAGCAATAATCTCATATATCCGTCTCTTTAGAAAATAGGGGGCAATCTCCTCCCCTAACTCGGTAATCACTTTATCGTATTCTATCATAATATCCTCATGTCTCTCATCAGCCCGGGTGATTCGCTTATGAGTCATAGATACGTATTTTTGAACGTAAATATACGTTTAATAAACAACTTTCAGGAGTTAATAAACATACAGTTTACTAACATATTACATATTTTGCAGCTATTATAGATACGAACATTCGTCAGTATTAAATTGGAAATGTTATGGATGAAGAAAAAAAAGAAACAATTGTTCCTGGAGAAGGAGAACCCTTAGAGGAACAGAAAGTTACTCCTGATGAAGCTGCAGTTCCTGACCCCCCTGCTGAACCTGAAAAAGAAGAGCAGGAAGAGACAGAAACACCTGAAGAAGAAGAAGAAGGAACGGAAGAAACTGGATCCGGAGAAACACTACCTGCCGAAGGCGAAGAGCCTCCAACAGCCCATAAGTATGCAGACAGGCTTACAAAAGCTTTCCCTGATCGTGAATTTAAAAGCGATGAAGATTACGAGAAGGGGATGGATGAATACTTACAGGAGCTGGAAGGCTACAAAGAGAGGGGGACCATGGCCAACCAGAAACTCATTAGCCTCTTTGAATCGGAACCCCAGGTCGGAGATGTTGTCAGGGACATGATCAATGGAGCTACTTTCCGTGAAGCCCTGGCCCGTCATATATCCCCGGAAGATTTAACAGCTATTGAAGGAGATCCGGATTATGAAGGATGGAATAAGCGCAAAGCAGAGAGGGAAGAACTACTGAAAAAGCGCAATGCAAAAAAAGAAGAGTACGACAAGAACCTTGAATTTACTGCCAAAGCCATAGATGAATTTGCCAAAGAAAACAACATGGATGATGAGGCTGCAGCTAAATTCCTGGGACGGTTTGATGCTATGCTCGCTGATATAAATAGCGGGAAGATAAGCAAGGAGATGCTAATGACCATGAAAAGAGCATGGGATTACGATAACGATATCGCTACGGCTAGGACACAAGGTGAGGTAGCCGGGACAAATAAAAAGATAGTTGCACAAAAGGAAAAGGCAAGTAAAGTTAAAGGAGATGGGCTTCCAAAAATTGGAGGGACATCAGAAGTTCCTGCAGCCAATAACCCTGCCCCGTCATATATAGACAGCCTTTTGGAAAGAACCAATAAAAAAAGAGCCTTATAAAAAAATGGGTGCGAAGCCTCGGGGGACTGCCCAGAGGGCCCTTGTTAGAGGAATATTAATAATCAAAAAAAAAAAATGAAAAAGATCAATTTATTCAAAATCACTGTGAATATGTTTGGATTGCTTGCAGTACTGGCCGTTCTTACATTATTCTCAACCGTTCTGGCATTTGGCGGGACCGTCATATATGCCCTTACGGGCGCTGTTATTCAATCAGACCCGGTTACAGTAGAGGGAGTTAAAGAAGGCTCCCCTGAGCTGGATAAGAATTATATCAGCAAGAAAGTAACTCAAATGAAGCCTGCGGCTACACCTCTTGATACTATCATGAGGCAGATACCTAACCAGGTGGATTGTAAATCATTCGTATCTGAATATTATGCTGTTGACAGTCGTCCTTTCTTCGATACTGTAAACACTGCTTATGCAACATCAGATGACGGACAGCTTGTTGCTGACCTGAAAGTAAATAATATTTCGATGTGGAGCGAAGATGATACTGCAATGTTTTATGGAGTAACAGGATCTGACGGTCTTGACCTGGTATGCTTTATTATCAGTAAGAATGTGTCTAACCAGACCATAAAGATACAGCCTCTTAATGGTGAAGCCGGATCAGGCGCTACAGACGGTGAGATGATACTGCCCGTTGCAGGTATTCCAAAAGATACCAGGATAGTCAGATGTGGGGCTTGTAAACACGAACTCGATGCTCAGACATCACCTTATGCTATCATCCCTGTAAAAGCAGAGAACTTCCTGCAGATATTTATGGCACAGGTCGAAGAATCAACATTCCAGAAGATACATGAGAAAGAAGTTGATTGGGGGTTTAGTGACTATGAAGCACAGAACATATATGACATGAGAGCCACTATGGAATTTAGCTTCCTCTTTGGGGTTAAATCCAAATTCTCCGATAACACCAATGCCAAAGAGAGATATACAACTGGTGGTGCTGTAAGGTATATAACCAAATCCCTTGAATATGGAACTGGTGGAGCAGACAGGACAATAGACAACGCTACTTTTGTCGATTGGAACCAATCAATCTTCCAGGGCAATAGCGGATCAGATACCAGGATACTCTTCGGAGGAGATGGTCTTATGGCTAATCTGATGAAAGTTGATACTGTCCTGAAACAGATCGAGGCTAAAAGCACAGAAGTTGTTTATGGTATCCGTTTCAACAAGATCGAAACTAACCACGGCGTTCTCCTTTTCAAACGTCATCCGATGTTATCACTTGCCGGATGGAGCGAAAAGGGAATTGTCCTTGATCTCAACTATATAGAGAAACACACCTTCAAACCGATGGCAACACGTAAACTTTCCCTGAAAGAATCAGGACAGAGGAATGTTGATGCAGTCGTTATTGAAGAAACAACCGGCCTTATTCTCCGGTATCCCGACACTCACGCAATTATAACACCCGCTACTTAGCACTCTGTAAAGGAAGGGGAGCAACCATACTCCCCTATCCTTTATTATATAAACCAAATTAATAAATTATATTATGGCCGTAACAAAAACTTATCAATCAATCCACTTTATCGAGCTTGATACTTATATCATGGTAGGTGGAAACAAAAAGTTGGTCCAGTTCAGAGGCGGAAGCCTAAAACCGAGGATCATGGGCAGATACACAACAAAAGACCCTGATGAAATTGTTGCATTAGACAGGGCAGCAAGAAGGGCCGGAGCATCATTCAAATGTATAGCCACAGAGGGAGCCCCCGATGTAGTTGAATTACCCAGGCCGGGACCAAAACCCCCTGCTCCTCCCCCCAGACCAACAAAAGAACAGTCCGAACTTCAGGGAGAAGCACAAGACCAGGATGAGAGGGAAGATCTTACTGAGGCAACTGAAGGACTAAAGTTAGTCCCGGAAGTGACTACTGTAAAAGCTGCAAGGGAATACCTTGCAAACAACATTGAGGGGTTGACCTTATCAAGACTCCCCAATCTTGCAGCCGTGAAAAACGCTGCAGAGAAGAACAATATTGCTTTCCCCAATCTTTAAAATGTGGAACGGACAGGGTTAATAAATAAGGTAAAGATCAAAATGGATGAGTACACCCCTGACGGGGTGGCTCTTCCCTTTGAAGAGACCATAGGGCCGATCCTTGACGAATGTGCAAGAGAGATCCTTGAGAAAACTCCTTTACCCCTGCTCACCCCTTCCATAATACCCTTTGAGGGGGTTATATATAAATCCGACAAGGCTTATATCCCTGTGCCCTCCGATTATGTAAGACTATATGAGATAAAATTTCCTCTTTGGAAAAAATCTATCAGAAGGGCTATCTCAACACAGGATGACGAATACAAGATACAGGAAAACGAATACATAAAAGCAGGGTATAGCAGACCTGTTGTTGCTATTGTAACAACATCTCTGACTGCAGGGGATCCTCCCGGAAAATACTTTGAATGTGCAAAAGTACTAAGTGAAGGAGCCCCGACACCGATAGCCCTGTATGTTAAAACAGACAAACCAGAGAACCTTAATGATATACTATCTGATCCTCTTACGTGGCTCTGTGCCTCAAAAGTATTGGGAATAGTAAATCAGATAGATGCAGCAAAACTAGCCTATGATCAGTTCACCAGTTCAATGGAAGGGTTAGTTATAACATAGTAATAACAATTAAAAAACAAAGTCATGCAATTAGGAATTGACATAAAACTCAAAAAATGGAATCCCCGGATTCTCTTCCGCTCGATTAAAAACAGCTTTTCGGCTTGGCTTGGGACAGATTACAGAAACTTTACTCTTAACGATGATGTTTTCTCAGCCGTCAGGACCAGGAAAATTGTTATCGGTGCCCCTGGAGTTGCTGATTGTGATTACAATTTCGCATCAGCAGAAAATCAATTAGAACAATCTATTAACCTGGGCATAAGGGTTAGTATGCTTGAGACACTTCTTGATGTTAAGATGTGGACCAGGGAGACACCTGCAGGAGCAGTCTCGTTTGCCACAAAGCTAGGAACCGCTTCAGGGGGAGCAGAGATAATAGCAAGCGGCGCATCTTACTCATCAAATACAGTAAGGCAGGCTATTATAGGAGATCTCGCCCCAGATTATGCTGGATCGCATTTCTATATCTCAGCCACACCTGGAGCTAATTGGGATCAGCTAACTCAAGGTAAGATTGAGATCCATTATACTATCATTGAGCCTCTTATTCTTCAGTCGTAATTGAATATACAAGGAGATGGCAATAGTCTATGCAGGCAGTACGCCCCTCTATAATGCAACACTGTTCGATAAAGATGGGGTACAACTTGATCCTTCTGATATAAGTAAGGTCATTGAGGTTAAGATATTTATCTATAATGCTATTACAGGAGCTATCATAGGTAAGTTCTATCTTAATGAGCTACCTGATGAGGGAGAAGGATGGATTAAGCTGCCTGCCCCAAAGACAATCAGTGCCGGGGATGTAAGAATCATATTGCCTCTTACCGCAGCACAG
>Ga0123334_1005375_pt1 | contig 12417 bp, 30 predicted proteins | sample BiotimSIPDNA_FD_89706 | JGI IMG/M metagenome (GOLD analysis project Ga0123334, IMG submission 89706) | Anaerobic biogas reactor microbial communites from Washington, USA - Biogas_R1 time_0 SIP DNA | ecosystem: Engineered > Bioreactor > Anaerobic > Unclassified | place: Washington, USA... | reverse complement strand
TGAATATCAATAGTTAATTTTTTGCCCTCCAAAAGAGCTTGTATATGTTCTGTTTTTATTTCGTATTTTATTTCTCTTGTCATATTCATCTTCTTATTATCTTTAATTATTTGGTCGGCTTTAATTACTTGTTGTGTGTTGATGTTCTTTGTCCCAACAATGAGCCGAAGCTGACCAATGACGAGTGCCTTCCTCTTCCAGAAGTCGCACCATAGCATACAACTGGTCTTCTTTATTATATCTATCTAGTTCTATTCCCCACTTCTTTTGGATATAGCTCCACGTGCCCGATATAAACTGCCCTGCGCCGAATGCTGTGCTGTTAGGATTTTGTGCTGTATAATCCCAACCACTTTCGCATTGGATAATTTTTTCTGCTAAAAGAATTATATCAATATCATCACTCATACTTGCTAAGACTTGCTCCCTGATTAGAATCGGAGAACTATATGCCGAGATAAACATATCAGACCTTTGACTTTCTTTTACGCATTCTTTTCCAGAACCTATTGATAAACCGATTAAGAGTCCAGATAAGAATAATATTGCTATCATTATTTTGATAAACAGATTATCGTCTTGTTCCATATTTTTTTAGCCAAGCATCTGTATATACTTCATAATCTATTATCCATTCATCTTCTACTAAATCCATATAAAGTGAATATACTTTGGGGTCGTTTAATAATTCATTATACTTATTAGCCGCTTCTTTATGTTCGTTTTTTTGGAAACTAATTAGTTTTGGAGTAGTTGTTGGAATATTTGGTGGGCAATATTTAGAAAGGTATTTCTTCGTTTCCATATGGTTCGTCATCTTCTATTACTGGTATGTTGTCAAATGCTGGGTTATTATACTCTGGAACTTTCTTAAAATTATCTTCTTTTGGCTCGGCAAAACCTATAATTGTTCTTTGTATATAATTAATCACATTTCCCTTGTCGCCAGTAAAGCTCTTAGGTGTTTCGTTATAATCTACAACGACCTTTATTGGTTGTCCCAACATTGTTGAGTCATCCCACTTAGCTTTATGTTCCTTATAAAATGTAAATGCTTTTGTTTCATTTCCATCTTTCTTCTTGGTTCCAAATTGGAACTTTCTATTTTGTTTATCTACGATTTCTATCTTAACCCAACTACCTAAGTTTTTTGGTTGATGAGATTGTATTTCTATTAACTCTTTTTTTATATCGTTCATATTATTAAACCTTGTTTATCTTTTGATTTTCGGATTTCCCATTGTGGTCTTTTATTATTTTCGTCAATCCATTCTTGCTTATTTCTAAATGCTACTATTTTAACTGTCTTACCATTTATAAGTAATTCACCACTCATATATGGCACGCCATTAGCACTTGTTCTTTCCCAAAGCGAACCCACTTTATTTTCATTCATAGTTTTATTTCTTATATTCTTCTTTTAATTGTGTAGCTATCTCGACTAGATAAGCCTTATTGTCTTCTACTAATTTATCGATTACTAATTCTTTAGCTGTGTCTGTGAATTCGCCACAATCATTTTGTAATCCTTGTTCTCTTAATAGTTTATCCTCCTTACTTAATGTTAATGTTTTAACGAATTTTTTTATGTTCATAGTTTTATTATTATCTTCTAATTTTTTATCATATTTATTAATAAACTCTTGGGTGGTGTATGTTGTGTGTCCGCTTATTGATAGACAATTGCATGTTATTTTACCATTTTCAAAACGACCTATTTCAACAGTTGTATTCTCTTTCCAAGTATCCCAATATTCTTCAAAAACATCTTCTTCTTCCGACGCCCACACATTACCATTATCAAGCATACATTGCACCACCTCTTTGTATTCTTCCTTAGTTGGTGTTGGTACTTGTAATTTTTCTGTTATCATAATCAAATTTTTTAATTATTTTCAAAATGTTTTTCCATCTTACTTCACTTGGCTTATAAGGTATGTGAAGTAATAATGGGTAATCATTTTGATATATGTTTATTATTGTTAAATATACTTTTGGCTCAGCTTTTAGATACTCTTTAAGCATTCTATACTGGCATTCAAGTTGGTCTTGATACCAAGGTGGCACTTTATCTTTAATCTTGTTCGGACATTTAGTTTCTAATACCACATACTCACCTTTTTCGTTCTTAAAAACAAAGTCTGGTTTCATTACAAGTTCAATCTTTGTTTCTTCGGTCGCTGGACAATCTTTCTCTACATCCCAAACTAACTTTAATTGTTCTTCGCCATCTCTTACTTGCTCTATCTTTAAGTCATCAAATAGTTTTAATAGTGCGTCTTCTAATGCTAAACCTCTAAATATATTTTTTAATCCTTGATGGTCGACCTCATTATCATCAAAGAAGTTATCTGGTGTTAACTCTTTTCTTCTTATTTTATAAATATCTGTTGCCGAGTATCTTCCTATTTTTCTTTCTCTATGTTGATTGAATTGTTTTAATGCTAGTTCATTAAGGTTCATAATTATCCTTTAATTACCGCTAGTGGTGTTAACTCTACTAATATTTCTACTAAGTCTTTTTGATTTTCCATTACAATATCTATATCTTTGTATGAGCCAGGGGCTTCATCTAAATCCTTAACCCCCCTTATTGCGTGTATAACACCAACATCGTCTAGCTTTTTAATTTCTTCTTCTAGGTTAAGATTTTTAATCGCTTCGTTTCTTCCCATTTTTCTACCTGCACCGTGAGAACAAGACATAAAGCTTTCTGGATTTCCTTTTCCCTTAACAATATATGATTTAGTTCCTTGACTTCCTGGAATAATCCCTATTGTGTCTTTTGTTGCAAGCGTTGCTCCCTTTCTATGAACCCATACATTTTCTCCAAAATGATTTTCAAGTTTTGCATAATTATGAGCAATGTTTATCATTGGCTCAAAAACTATTGATAATCTTGGTATTCCAATTCGTGTCATATCAGTCTTATAAAAAATATCTTTAATTCTATCCATCATTAATTTTCTATTAGCTAATGCAAATGCCACACAATAATTCATTTCCCTAATATATGATTTTCCCTCTTCGCTATCTACTGGTAAAAAGTTAAGTTCTTTTTGTGTATTACTAAACCACTTCTTGTTTAACTCAATAGCTACCTTATTATAATAATCTGCCACTTGTTTACCTAGGTTTCTACTACCACTATGTATCATAATCCAAATATATCCATCAGAGCCTTTTTGTATTTCAATAAAATGATTACCTCCACCAAGAGTTCCTATTTGTTTAATGGCTGATTGATATTGGCTATCACAAATTGGTAAAAACTTTTCAGGCATAGTACCACAATTTGGCATTAAACTTTCGTCTTGTTTTTCTTTTTGGTGGTTAAATCCAACTGGAATAACTTTTCTAATCTCTCCAACAATCTTTTTGAGGGTTTCTTTATCTATAGAGGTTAAGCTTGTCTTAACCGCACACATTCCACATCCAATATCTACACCTACTGCATTTGGAATTATAACATCTTTGGTTGCCAACACTCCACCAATAGGCATCCCAAATCCTTGATGGGTATCTGGCATAATAGCAATGTGTTTAAAAGCAAATGGTAGGTTGGCTAGATTCTTTGCTTGTTCTAATGCACCATCTTCAATGCTGTCTGCCCATATCTTAATTGGTATTTTTTCTGTTGTTATTATCATAGTTTTTTTATTTACAATAAGTGAGCTTACACGGAGGAACAATCCAAGTTTGGTTAATTACGCCAATGTTGGGAGGAACATCAAATTATAATAGTACTTTTTATAATTCGATAGGGCTGTTCTTTATTTTAAATTGCCCCCCTCTGTAAACTCACTTATTGGTCTGGGGGGATGGATTCGAACCATCGTTGAACGGTTCCAAACCGCCCGTACTAGACCGCTGTATGACCCCCAGATTCATTCATACCTCCTTATCAAACTTCAATTCTTCTTCTACAACTAATCCTTCTTGTTTCTTTGGCTCTAACCCAGCCAATGTCTTATTAACTTCTCTTTGAACTATCTCATCTAACATCTTTGATTTTTCTTCTACTTCTTCTATTGGACATTCAATCTTGGCGGAGCAGAAGCTATCTTGTGTTTCGTAATTTCCTAAGTTTTTCTTTTGGCTAAATGCTCTTGTTATTTCTATGTTCATAGTTTTTCTTTTAACCCTTATAATCTTTTATTTATAATGTCTATGTATTCAGGTGAGATTTCTATCCCTATATAATTTCTGTTATTTTTCTTTGCCATTTTTAATGTAGTGCCACTTCCTGCCATTGGGTCTAGGATTATATCTCCTTCATTACTCCAAGAAAGTATATGGTCTTCTGCTAGTTTTTCGGGGAATATTGCTGGATGTCCATAATTTGTCCCAGCCACCACATAGTCCCAAACATTTGATTTAATTTTTGTGTCTTTAGTTGGCTTTGTTTGGTTTGGTTTTCTTATACTTTCAGGATTTGTTGTGTTTGTCTTTAATATTTTTCCAGCATATTTACAACCCTCTCGAAGTAAATTAAAAGTTTTGGGTTTACCTTTTGATAAAACAAACATATATTCAAATGATGGTGTATAAGTATCTTTCTTGATATAGGGCATTGGATTTGGTTTTCTCCATATCATCGTATCGTGCAAATTAAATCCAATTTCCTTAAAATAAAGTGCTTGTTTGAAGCTAGTGCCTGTTTCGCTTCCTTTAATCGTGGCATCTCCTACTACCCAAACTACTACTCCCCCATCTTTCACTATCCTAAATAATTCTTTAGCAATTCCCTCAAAATCAAAAGTATAGCCATTATATGTTCGTAGATTATCATACGGTGGAGATGTAACAGTTAAGTCAATACTCTTATCAGGTATATCTTTCATTACTTCTAAACAATCACCACATATTATTTTGTTTATAAAGTCTTCTGGATATTTCATTTATATTTCCCTTAACCCTTGTAATAATTCTTTATTCATAATAGTTTAAGGTAATTTTTAATGTTTTTTACCGTGTTTTTTAATCTACGCCCTTTTAAAGGACATAGATATTCTTCTTCTTTATTCATAGTTCTTTATTCTTATTCCATTCACTACGACTTATTTGATTATTTATTCTTTTAACCTTAACATTAACCTTTCCAAGAATTACATCACAATCATCAAAAGCAATATCAACATCCTCACTTCCTTTAACAATAATTCTTGCATTTAGTCCTAACTTATTTTTCCAATTAGTAGCCCAATCAATACCGCTTCCGCTCCAAATTATCATATCATTTCCTTGCTCTTGAAACCATTTGAATACTTTTATTGTTTCGTAATTTGGAACATCTAAACCATTACTTGCTACTGATGGTATTATTAAAGTGTCGTCTACGTCAAATGCTATTTTTAATTTATTATTCATATCTTTATAATAAATTATTTATATAGCCTTTAACCCTTGTAATCTCTTTTCTACTTCACTTTTAGAGTATGTATGGTCGCCGATTTTAATTGTTTCTTCTTTAACTTCGTTTAATGGTGCAAGATATTCGTGTCCAATCAACCAACCGTCTATACTATAATGTGTTCCTATAATGTCAAAAAAAACTGCTTCAATCTCTCCTGTCATATCTGGAAAATCTTCTTCAACATCTTCCCAAATTTTTGTTTTTTTAATAGTATCTAAAAGTCTTACTTTCTGTCCTACTTTGAAAGGTTCATATTCTGGTCTATATACTTCTACTATTTCAAGGCCATAATCGTCCCAGTATTCTTTTGAATATCCATAACAACTTCCAATATATTGTTTAGCTTTTTCTATTGAGTCACGCCAAGCACTATCTCTAAAGTTTCCGTCATAGTCCTTTGAGTTAGATATTATGCAATAAGTATTATTTTCTAAATCTTTAACTACAACGTTTAGTCCTACTTTTAAGTTTTGTTCTATTGTGTTATATAAGTTTTTCATTTTATTTTATAATCTTATTTAATCTTAATCATTTCCACTTCCCAAGTATCTTGTATTTTCATTACCACACTTCCAAAGGCGGGAGATTTTCCTTTTTTACCAAGACCACTTTCAAAGTTTATTCTACCGTTTGGAATAAATAGTTTTCCACCTCCAACAGAATTATGAAATCTTGCTGTTGTTATAAACTCTATTGGAAATAGAATATATATATGAATTAACTTTCCGCTTCTTTTGCATATTTGATATGTTTCCCAAGCCTTTTTAAGAAACTCGTGTTTTATTGTGAATGGAGGATTTATCCAAATTCTTTCATATTGTGTCCAGTCCTGTTTTAATCCATCTGTTTCTATTGTATCGTAATTTTCAACTCCAAACTCTTGTGCTTTTTCTTTTGTTGTTGCTGGGTCGTAATCAAATTGTCCAAACATTTCTACAAACTCTTTTGGGGTATAATACTCATTGTCCTTTGTAAATTGAACTTGTGATTTTGCCATATATAGTTTAATTTAATAGTTTAATTATTTGTTTTTAATAAAATCAATTTTCATTATATCTACTTCCCATTTATCTTTAAAGCCACAATCATTACCATATTTTTTATCTATCCATTTAGCAACCATTTCTACTAAAGCATTTAACTGTCCCCAGGTGGTAGAGACATCAATATGACTAAATCTTATCTGTATTCCCCAATTATCAAAACCGTTGTGTTGTCGGCTTTCTATATAACCATTACATAAATAATTAAAATCAGTTTTCTTGTTAGGATATTCTCCATTAAATCTAACCCAATATGCTTCTTTTGTTTTGTCTTTTATACCAAAATCGTATTCAAAACTAAATCTAATTTTCTTTTCTATTTTTTTTAACTTTTCTAATGCCTTTGGACTTACCTCAATTTCAAATGTTCCAATACTATTTTCAGTAGTTAAGCTATTCACTCTACGATAATCATTTAACCTATTTAATCTATTTGTTTTTTTATCTAACATAGATAAGATAAATTTTTTCATATTATTTCTAATCGTTTTTTATTTTAAATACTTTTGGACTTATTGCAAAATATCTGTTGTCGTATAATCTTTTGACTACAACGTTTAGTCCTGCTTTTAAGTTTTGTTCTATTTGATTGTATAAGTTTTTCATATTTCTTTATGTTTTAGGGACTTGTTAATAATTATCTCGCAAGGTTCAATGCTTTCATTCATCATTTTATTGTCTTTCTCTGCCGCCTCCTTAGTAATATAAATCATAAATTGGCGATTTTCAGTTAAAAATGGGTATCTTTCTAATTCTTTATTATCAGGGAAGCTCGGCATTATTGCCCATGCTTTTATTTTGCTCATAATAGTTTATCTTGGTTTAATGTGTTTAATCTTTTATTTATGATGTCTATATATTCAGGTTCTTTCTCAATTAGGATATAGTTTCTATTTAAATTTTTACAAGCTACTCCTGTTGTTCCACTACCTGCAAATGGGTCTAATACTGTTTTACATTCAGGATAATAACTTAATATCCATTCTATTAGATTAACTGGTTTTGTTGTTGGGTGAAACTTAGGATAAGTATTTACTTTTTGCCTAAACATTTTAGCTGGTTTATTTTTACTGCTATATATATATTCAACCATAGCAGAACTAAATTTCTCTGGTTGCCCCTTATCCCAAATAAAGAAACCTTTAGATTGTGGTAAGTAATTGGAAAAGTAATTTCCTCCAAAACAAACAACATTTTTTGCTATACGAAACATCTCATCAAAGTATTCTTGTGAAGGCGTGAAATTATCCCATTGTTTTCTAGGAAACTTTTGCCTAAATGGGTTACTAGATATTTTAATTCCATAAGGTGGGTCAGTAATAATTAAATCAATACTCTTATCTGGTATATCTTTCATTACTTCCAAACAATCACCACATATTACCTTATTTAACATTTCTTCTATCTTCATATATTTGTCTTTTATTGTAGAATTATTACTTCAACATCATTTGTTTCTGTATTATAAGGATAATTTTCTTCATAACAATATGATATTATTTTCCCGTCTGTTGTTGTTTCTGTGTGAAATGCTTTTTTCATATTTCTTTATATTTATTGACTATTCTTTTATGACCTTCCTCTGCTTCTGCTAATGTAGAATACCTTTCACAGTATTCTTCATCCCAGTTTCCTTCCATCGGGAATACCATCGTCTCAAAAATAAGTGGTGGTTCTCCTTCTTCAAACTGGTAGTCTAACCCAAGCCAAACCGTAGAAACAAACTTTCCGTTTTCAAGCTCTTCTTGCTTTATTATTTTATAACTTCTGTCTTTAAGCAAAGAACACCATTCCTCTATTGTTATTTTTTCTCCTTGTTTATTGTAGTAGTTCATAGGTATTGGCTTAAATCTTCTGCTTCTTCGGCAGTAAGACCATCATAATCTTCTAATTTTTCTCTTATTATTTCATCTTCTTTATATATTTGATAACCTTGATAAATATCAGCAAAATTATTAAATTCAACTACCTTTAGTTTGTCTATTCTTTTTAATTCTCCCGAATTAGAATAGGTAAAACTTTTCAAGATATCACCTTCATAAATCTCAACTCCATTCTTATCGTTTTTTCCTGTGTATTGTCCTACTGTTTCAGGGATAACTTCATAATATAATGTTTCAAATTCATTTTCTCCAATTTTAGTTCTATTACATATTGTAGAATATCCATCGCATTGAATTAAGTCTCCATAAACCCACTTTCCTGTTTCTTTGCTTTTACCTCTAAACTTTATTTCTCTATTCATATTTTTTTATATTATTTTTGGGGCGAGTGGGCTGGAATCCACCTAAGGCGTTGCAACTTCTAACCTTGTTTTCCACTCTAAACTATCGCCCTACAATTATCTTATCAAATTATTATAATCGTGTCAATACCTATATACAATGTCCTTGTTTTCTTAACTTTTCTCTTTCTGTTCTTTCTCTTACTTGCTGTCTTCTTTTCTCTAAATATTCTGGGTTGGTTGCCCTTAAATATCTTTCTCTTTCATTTTTTATTGGGTCGCTGTGTCTCCCCTTTTCTAATTCTGGGTATTTACACTTCGGGCATTCGTGATTTTCTCTTATTATTATTTTATGCTTGGGGCAAACCCAAGTATGTGGAAAAGAATTGTCTGCTTGGTTCTCTATAAACTTCAATCTTTCCACATAAACTTTTTCTTCTTCTTGTGCTAGTTCTTTTGTGTTCATATATTTTTCTTTAACCATTCTAATTCTGCCGAGTTAAAAACATCTCTCATTATTTTAGCAATTTCACTTAACCCTAGTAAAGAGTTTTGGTCTCTTGTTCTTTTTAGTTCTCTTGTAAGGTCAAGTTCTTGGATTGCTTGTAAATCGTCAAGCTCTTGCATCAATGTTGCCCCTGCTTGTATTTCTTTTGTTCCATTTAATAGGGCTAATTGATATTCTAATTGCCTTATTTTTGTCATATTTGGCTCGTCGGCAAGCCACTCTTGTGATATTTTTTCTTGTATTGTCATAATTTTATTATTCCTATCTCCATTAATTATTTTCATAACCATTGTTCAGGGTCATCTTCATTGACAAAGAGTCCGGAGTCAATCATCTCTTGTCTGATTTTCAACTCCTCTACTCTATTGCCTTCTTCAATAGCCCTTATTAATCTTGCTTGTAATTCCTCTATATAAATATCGTTTTGTTTTGTGCTCATATTTTTTTTATTTTATTATTTATTTTAATACCAATCCATAGACCTATTATCTCCATAATCTTGCCCTAATTCTATCCAATCATCAGCACTTAAATCTTGTATCCATTTATCAAACATTATTTCAAAATTACTTTTTATGGTTGGCACACCATCTATTTCACTATAAACTTGTTCTTGGAGCCATTGTTCATTTTTTTCTATTTTACCAATAAACACATCTTCTAAAAATTCTTCAAATGTCATATTTTTTTTATTTTATTATTATACTAATACTCTATCAAATTATTTAATACTTGTCAAGTAAGTTATCCACACCCCCCCTATCGCTTTAATTAAACTATCCTTTAATTAAATTTAATTAAATAATAATAAATTATTATATTATTATTAAGGGACACTAAATCTGTGGAAAACTTTCTGTTTTTCGGTGTTTTTGCTTTACTATCAACACTTTTTATTCGCTGGGGCTGTGGAAAACCTGTGGAAAAACTACGATTTCTTGACAGGTGTGTTTTAATAATATATACTATCTAAATAGAGCTATTCCAGTCCGTTTATAAAGTCGTTTAGCTCGTCCCGTTCTTCATCTGTTAGTTCGTCTTCATTTTGTATCTCATAATCAACATCATATTCGTTGGTTATGTCGTCAATATACCAAGTTTTTTTGACTTCTACCTCCTTGTCGTTTATTTCTATTGTATATGTTTTTGTTTTTCTCAAAAACTCTGTTTCGTCTTTTATTGTTATTGTCATTTTCTTTTTTCTCTTTACTTGCTGGACTACCTCCTAAGAGATAGCCCAGCCAAGTATAAAGATGTTAAATTATTTCTCTTAATTGTTCTAGTTCCTTATCATTAAAAAGTTCTTTTATTCCTTGATATTCCTTTTTTACTGCATTGTAAATCTTTTTAGCTGTCTTTTCGTCTTCGTATCCGTATGCTAACATAAAATCATCAAGTGTTTCTTCTGGTTCGTATTTTGTGATACAACTAAGAATATCGTATTCTGTTGGTTCTGTTCTTTTTTCTGTGTTATAAATACTATCTCCAAAAGTTCCCTTGTATTTTCTCTTTCCTCTTGATATTGTAAAAGTATAGATATTTCTTGCTTCTTTATCATCGTGAAAATATCTATCATTTTTTAGAAATCTTATTTTGATTTCTGCTCCTGTATATCTTAAAAAATTATTTGCTTGTTCTTCGTAGTTCATTTATTTTTTTCTCTTTATATGGCAGAACAACTTCTTTCGTTATTGCTCCGCCATATATTGAGATATTATCTTATTATTAATCTTAAAACTTCTTTTGACAGTTATCAACTGCCTGACCTTTCGGTCATTATGTTATTATCTTAATAATGTTCCCTCCTTTAATTTCTTCAATACTAATTCTAAACTCTCTATATCATCACAATCATCGATATTCCCTTCGAGTAGTTCCATCATATAGCTATCGCCAAACCACTCAAAAGTAAATCTCATAAAGTCCTCTCTGGTGGTATTTTCTCTTAATTCTTTAATTAGTTCTTCTTTTAATTTTTTTTCTTTTCCTTCTTCTATTATCATATTTTTTGTTTTAATTTTTTAACTTAACTAATTATTTAACTAATTATTTTTGCCGACCTTTATTGTATAAATATTTTTAATGGAGACTTCCAGCCATCTCCGTCTCCATCTTTGATTATTTCAAGGCGGGCTCCCATATAGCGATTATTAAGATAAATTATATTGTCAATCATTTCAATCGTTAAAAAGTCCTGCTTTCCATCTTTTCTCGTTACAGGAATTGCTATCCCTTTGTCTTTCGGCCAGTTTACTTCTTTGTATTTTCTTATTCCTATTTCCTGAAAGTTGTTTATTTTCATGTTTTTAATTATTATTAGTTATTTTTTTGTGACCTTATTAAGCATTGTTTGTCTTATTATTCCTTTCCCTTAATAACTTGATTGTAGAAGTAATTTAGACGGTCAAACCGAGATAATTCCATTTCCATTCTTGCTTGTTCATATAATTTATGATACCTATCGGCATATTCCTGATATGATATTGTCCCATAAAGGTCTAATAATTCTTGATATTCTGGATATTGTTTAACTTTTAATACTACAATATCATCAATCGGTAGTAAGTCTCGTATAATCCAATTTTTAACTTCTTTGATATTTTCTTCTAATTTATTAGCAGAAATATTTTCTCTTCTATAAGCTCTTTCTTCGTTTATAATTTTCTGTTCATAGGTCCCAGTTATGTCTGGTCTTATTTCTTCTTTTGATATAACCTTAATAGTATATTTTCCGTTTTTTGTTTTAGTTGCTTCTATTTTTTTGCCTGATTTAGCAAAGATTGCCTCACCAAACTCTTTAACATTTTTGTATTTTCTTGCTTCCTTTGCTAATTCCTGGAGTTCTTCTGGTAATTCCTCTGTTATTGTGTTTTTTTGCCTTAATTTTGTTATTCTACTGTTATTTTTTGTCATGTTTTTTTATTATTAAACTAATTATTATTATCTAACTGGCGCGTCTACCACTATTCCGTGATAATCACACATTTCTTTCTCTATGGTAGTTATATAGAAACCGCCATAATTTTTGTATTTTTCAGCATAACTCTGGAGTTTGTAGCATTGAACAATCTCATAACTGTCTAGCGCCTTATCTAATCCCATAATAACAATGGCAAGCGTTGCAATAACTGCAATTGTCATTGTCATTGTTTCTGTTATTGTTTTTTTATTCATATTTTTAATCTTAATTACCTAATTATTATTGCCGACCTTTTATAATCTCATT
>Ga0123334_1005370_pt1 | contig 12419 bp, 10 predicted proteins | sample BiotimSIPDNA_FD_89706 | JGI IMG/M metagenome (GOLD analysis project Ga0123334, IMG submission 89706) | Anaerobic biogas reactor microbial communites from Washington, USA - Biogas_R1 time_0 SIP DNA | ecosystem: Engineered > Bioreactor > Anaerobic > Unclassified | place: Washington, USA... | reverse complement strand
ATTTAAGATCGCCAGAGTAATGGCTGATTGACCCGAGGAGACCGCCAATGCTCCGATTCCCCCTTCCAGAGCGGCAATCCGCTTTTCAAAAACGTCGGTAGTTGGGTTCATCAACCTGGTATAAATATTGCCGAACTCTTTCAGGGCAAATAAATTAGCCGCATGTTCGGTATCTTTGAATTGATATGAAGTTGTCTGATAAATCGGGACCGCCCGCGATCCGGTCGCCGGGTCAGGCTCCTGTCCGGCGTGGATTGCCAGGGTTTCCAAACGATAGTTTTGAGACATGGATCTTCCCCCTCATTTATTATTACTGTTTATTAAAAACAAAAACCCCTTTACCAGAAGGGGTTGCTAAGCATAATCATAATAATCCCCCTTATCTGTCGAAACTTTTGTTTCGCAGGAAGTAGCACCTTTGGCGTAAGATTTCCCGCCGGGTTGCCGAGGTTTCACCGGGCCAGTCCCTCAACCTCTCTTGATAAGGAATAATACTATTTAGATATATAATATATCCTATTGGTTTACTAATGTTTAGATTATAATCCTGATTGGTCGATACTGTCAATCATTTTATGCAACATTTAGTTCCCTCATATCTTACTTTACCTCATATCCCTGATCCTCGATAACTTCCCGGATCATATCCAACCCGACTTGATCCGAGTCATAATCTACGGAAACCGTCTTGCTCTCCAAATCAGCCGTTACCCGGTCCACTCCCTTCAGTTCCCCTACAGCTTTATTGACGCTGTTAACGCAATGCTGGCAAGACATGCCTTCAACATTCAAGACCGTTGTTACTTTACTCATTTTGTCAACCTCCCATTAATGTTCATTTAAACCGCTTCAAGCTCAAGGAATTGGTCACTACCGAGACTGAACTGAAGGCCATCGCTGCTCCGGCGAAGATCGGATTAAGCATTCCCAAGGCAGCGAATGGAATCCCAATTATATTATAAATGAAGGCCCAAAAGAGGTTCTGCTTGATCTTACCCATCGTTTTCCGTGAGAGTCGTATCGCGGTAACTATGGATCTAAGATCCCCCCGCATCAGGGTTATATCCGCCGCTTCCATGGCAATATCGGTCCCGGTGCCAATCGCCATTCCGATATCGGCGGTAGCCAACGCCGGGGCATCATTGATCCCGTCGCCAACCATGGCGACCACTTTACCCTGGCTCCTTAGTTTTTCGACTTCTTCAGCCTTGTTTTCCGGTAAAACCTCCGCCAGAACATTATCGATGCCTACCTGCTCAGCGATGGCCCGGGCGGTTCTCCGGTTATCTCCGGTAATCATAAAGACTTCGATTCCAAGCTTGGTTAGTTGTTGGATCGCTTCTGCCGAAGTGTCTTTGATTACGTCGGCGACGGCGATTAAAGCCACCACCTTTTTCTCCAATGCCATTAACATGGCGGTCTTTCCTTGGTCCTCCAGTTCTCCCAAACGGGATTCATACCTCATAGGATCAAGGCCTTGTTCAGCCATTAACTTCCTGGTTCCGACCAAAACTTCCTTTCCTTGGATTAAAGCCGATACACCCCGGCCGGGGATAGCCGTAAACTTTTCGGGATCGGGAACCTCTTCCAACTCTTGCTTAGCTGTTTCATAGACCGCCACCCCTAACGGATGTTCCGACTTTTTCTCCGCGATAGCGGCTAAGCGAAGTAATTCTTTCCGGTCCAAACCAGCTAGAGGAATGATGTCGGTCACTTCCGGTTGGCCTTTGGTAATCGTCCCGGTCTTGTCTAACACCACGGTATCGATTTTATAAGCAGTCTCCAAATGCTCGCCGCCTTTAATTAAGATCCCCTGTTCCGCGCCTTTACCGGTCCCAACCATAATCGCTGTTGGTGTAGCTAATCCAAGGGCGCAAGGGCAGGCGATTACTAATACCGAAACCGCATTGATGATTGCATGGGCTGGATTATCACCCCAAAAGTACCAAGCGACAAAGGTCAGCGCCGCTATTCCCAGCACCACCGGGACAAAAACCCCGGATACCTGGTCGGCGATTTTCTGAATCGGAGCTTTGGAGCCTTGGGCCTCCTCCACCATTTTAATTATTTGTGATAGGACCGTTTCTTTCCCGATCTTAATAGTCTTGAATTTAAAAGTACCGAACTTATTGATGGTGGCCCCGATTACCTGATCCCCGACTTCCTTCTCCACCGGCAGACTCTCGCCGGTAAGCATCGACTCATCAACGGCGGAACTACCCTCGATGATAACGCCGTCCACTGGGATCTTCTCACCAGGCCGGACTACTATTACCTCACCGACTTCAACCTCTGCTACGGGAATATCCATTTCGACCCCATCCCGAATTACCCTGGCGGTTTTGGCCTGAAGGCCGATGAGCTTTTTAATGGCTTCCGAGGTCTTGCCTTTGGCAACGGCTTCGAGATACTTGCCAAGCAAGATTAAGGTAATGATTACCGCCGCCGCTTCGAAGTAGAGATCTTTCATCATCATCCCTGGCATTAACTCTTGGAAAAAGGAATTATAGAGACTATAAAAATAAGCCGCCGATGTTCCCATCGCCACCAGCACATCCATATTGGGACTCTTCGCTAGGAGCGCATAGTAGGAATTCCGGTAAAACCGAAACCCGATAATAAACTGGACCGGAGTGGCCAGCGCTAATTGAAATCGCCAGTCGTGTAAAAAGGCGATATCGATTCCTAATATGCTTAACAGCATTGCTAAAATCAAGGGCGAACTAAGAAAAGCGGACAAAACCAGCTCTCTCTTTAAACGTTTGATTTCCCGATCCCGTTCGGCCTTTTCCTGGTCCTGATCTTCCGCTTCTACCGGTTTAGCCCCGTATCCTAATCCTTCGACTACCTTAATCAAATCAGCGACTTTCAATTTTGCAGGTTCATATTCAACCGTCGCCTTATTGGTGGCTAAATTAATATTAGCCCCTTTTACACCAGGCAGTTTGCTCAATTTTTTCTCTATCTTTAAAGCGCAAGCCGCGCACGACATGCCCTCAATCTTCAAAGATTCTTTTTTCGTTATGTTTTTCACCTCATTCAAAATATTTGTTCACTATTTCTTCCAGCGTCTGACTTCTGATCTCCAACTCCTCGATGCCGATTTGATTGACAATCGATATCGCATCACTTAGCTTTATTTGTCTTTTATTGCCTGTCACAATATAATAGGGGGCGTCTGCTTCTTTTAAGGTCAACCCTTCCGGTAACTGCGTCGCAAGCGCGCCTACAGGTTTAAATGATATGCTGTAATTGCCGCCAAACGTATTTTCAAAATCACTAACTGAGCCGTCATATTTCTTTTTCCCTTCATCGATGAGAATAATGCGCTCACACAAACTCTCGATATCGCCCATGTCATGTGAGGTCAGGATGATGGTCGTACCACTTTTTTTATTAATCTGCTTAATAAAATCCCGGATCTTCAGCTTCGAGGTAACATCTAAGCCGATGGTGGGTTCGTCGAGAAACAGGATTTCCGGCGAGTGTAACATCGCGCCTGCAATCGTCGCCCGCATCTTCTCTCCAAGACTTAATAGACGCACAGGTTGATTAATGATACCGTCCAAGTCGAAAATTTCCTTAAAATACGCGAGATTCTCCTGGTAAATCCCGTCTGGGATATTATAAAGCCTGTGGTTCAGCTGATAACTGTCGATCACCGGCAAATCCCAGTAGAGCTGCGAACGGTTTCCAAATACCACGCCGATCTGTTTTGCGTTTTGCTTTCGATCCTGATACGGTATTAGCCCGTTTACGGTAATACTACCGGAGGTTGGGTACAGGATGCCGGAGAGCATCTTGAGGGTGGTAGACTTACCCGAGCCGTTCGGACCGATATAACCCACGATCTCTCCTTTTTCGATGGAGAAATCCACATGGTCAATGGCCGTAATACTCCGGTACTTAGGACGGAAGAGTGTCTTCATCGAGCCCCACAAACCCCGTTCACCATCAAGTACCCGGTATTCTTTGACTAAGTTTTTGACAACGATCTGCGCCATATCTTCTCCTCAGCTTCCCGAACTATTATAGTGTTTGAGCTGCCACATCCACAGGGCGTACGCCAGCAGGAAAACCCCGATCCCGACCAGCGGCGTAATGACGCCAAGTTGAAAGTTAAAGATACCGCTGTTTTTGGAAAGAAGAAACTCCGCCGGATAGTAGTTGATAAATCCCAGCGGCAACACGAAGGTCAAAAATGTCTGCAAAATGCCGCCGTAGATGGATATGGGATATTTCAAAAAGATCTTCGATTGAAAAAACAATGTAAACATTGGGTTTTTGTTGACCATCTTAAAGGAAAACACCGAACAGAGCACCAAAAACCCGCCCTGTATAGCCGCAGCTCCAAGGATAAATAATATAATCATCGTAATGTTTACTAGCGTCGGCATGATTCCGATGCGCAATAACGCCAAAATCATGACCCCCAGCGATAGTGTAAAATGTGATAGATAGGCGGCGTCCAGACCATAGTTGCATATCTGAAACAAAAACGGATTCATCGGCTTGGTCAATGAAGCGTCGAAAGCACCCATGCGGATATTATTGACCAGCCCTGATGAGGGGTGAAAGCAGAAAAACGCGCCAATTGCGTAAGAAATTAGTTCAAAGGCATAAAGTAGTAGAACCTCGTCGGCAGTCCAACCCGCTAAATTTCCGAATGATGATACCGCAATAAAGATGACACAAAATGTCGCGCCATAAAAGATGAACTGCCCTATGAAGCCCAGCCAATAAGAGACCGGAAACTGAAAGTTCATGAGCAGCCGAAATTTTAAAAAAGTACCGAAAAGCAAAAGTTTTTTCTTCATATCAGCCACCCTGCACGATCAGTTTACGTTCCGCTTTGCCCCAGACAAGCTTTTCCAACAGGAATAAAGCGCCGATCCACAGGATCTGAATGAGTATCGTCCGGAGCCGATTCGGCGAATCTTGTAAGAAAATCAAAATTGGTTCATAGGTTATGTATCGAAAGGGTAGCCAGTAACATAAATTGGCCAGCCAATCCGGGTAGTACCACAATGGAATTGCCGTCGCACCGAAGAGTGTCATGAATCCCGTAAAGTAAAAGTTTGCAAACCATATATTAACGAGGAAAAACGCCAAAAGCCCCATGATATACTGTATCTCAAAGATGATGACCGTGCCCAGTATAGCGCTGACGCAGAATAAAAGACCGTTCGAGAAATCCGGCAATTTTATGCCATACATAGCAATTGCCACTGCCGTAGGCAACAACACTGTGAACAACATAAAATGCAAGTTTGCCCCAATTTGTACCCACATAATTTGCTTTTTGAATGAGATAGGACGAGTTAGATTAGAGGAAACTGAGCCATCTCCAATTAGTGATTCAATCATGCCGGCAGCATTACAGGTTGTAAGCGATGTGAGAAACAGATTAATGACTAGAAACGCAACCATATCCAATAGTGTCCTGCTATCCTGAACAGCAGTTGAGGCAAGCAACACCTGCCAGAGTTTGATCTGGAGGAATAGTACTAAGAACGACGAAATCAACGCCCACAACGTAGAACTGCGGTAAATGAATCGCTGTTTAAATCCGATTTTAATGAATTCGAGGTTTTTTTTCATAGCTAACACCGATCATGTTACTTAATAACACTAAAAACGCAATATAGTGATGATACTTACTCCGGGCAGAAACACATAATTTCTAATTAGAAACCTTTCTTCAAGAATAGGATATTTTTAATTGTTCTATTTCTATTCCAGCCATTTTCAAAATTTCAAGAGAATCGCGCACACGGTAATCCTCGCTATAATATACTCTTTTAATCGATTAGACACAGTATACACGTCTGCAAAGAATAAATTACCATTAATAACCTATATTTTATTCCACATCTATCCAGTAATTCCTATCAATTAACCCAAATTCACGACCACTAACTTATAAAAGACCAGAAAACCCTTGATGTTTCGATAATAACTTTTGGCTCATGAATTACATCAGCCAAGTGTAAAAATTGGCGAACATGGCCAAATTCTGAAACAGAAAAGGGGTTGTTGCAAAAAGCTCCTTTTGCAACAACCCCTTTTAAAATTTAATTCGTCAATTAAGTTTCGCTTGGTTCAAACAGGGATTAACGTGGACAACAAGCCGGTTTTCTCCTGGCTACTGTATTTAAACCACCAAATCGATCTGCTGCACAACTCCCGGAGTCCCGTCTTCCCTTAGAAAAATCCCGGCCTTTTGGGCTTGGCCCAACAGTTCATTCTGATTGTTCTTTAATCCGAATTCAGCGGCGACATTTCCCAAATAAATTGCGCCTACTCCTTTTTGCCCCAAAGCAAAGAGCTCATCGTTTCCCTGCTGATCTTTGGTCCAAATCCGGAGCTTATCGAAGACAGCGTCATTCTCATCGATCCAGCCGTTTTGGTCCAAATCGTACTGGGCTAATTCTTCAAACCCATTACCGGTCTGGGGACCGAATAGCTCGGAACCGTCGTTGATCTTACCGTCGTTGTTTGAATCAATTGCCAAAAAACCACTCTCCGGATTGGCGAAGGAGATCTGGTCCTCAGTCCCATCGCAGTCCAAGTCGAAACTAAACTTAGTGTTGGTAAGACCCGAAGGAATCCCGTCAAAATTAATGACTAACGGATCGCAAAGTACTGCGTCTCCGGCCCTAACTTGAATATTGCTTTGCCGGTAAAACTCCCGGCTCATATTGAGGTTAAGCTCAAAGTCTATCACTCGACCATCGGCAGTTTGGATTACTCCTTTAGCTTCAAAAGACATTTTTTGCGACTCCCGGTAAGTTTCATGATAGTCATAAGCAAACCCCCAACCGACTCGAGATAGGGCCTGAGGATTCGCCCCATTTCCCGGTATCACCAATACCGGTTGACTCGCGCTATCCGTTTCAATCTTGCTGGGTACCTTAAATTTGAAATCTTTACCCAGAAGCGCGCTTAACATTTTTTCTAAAATATTAAGCTTTAGCCGATCTTTGTCGCTAAACTCCAACTCGATAGGTTCGCCTGAGGTTAATTCCCGGACCAATTTGGTGTTTCTTTGTTTTAAGGCTTCTTTAGCTTGATCGGAGATTTGCAATTGATCGGTGATTGCATCTCTAATCTGAGCATTTGCTTCACCTTTGGCGGGATCATCCTTCCAGTACCGGACAGATTCCTGCTTCTGATGTTCTTTCACTGAAGCGCTTTGGCTGTTCATTTCAATATTTGAACCGACAATCTTCATTCCAATCGCCCCTTCCCTGAGTAATCTTTACATCCGTGTAAAATCACTTTTTCAAATAAGTTAGGTTTGACAACAAACACTGTAAAACTTAGACCACAAAGTCCACTTGTTGCATTGTTCCTACCGTACCTTCTTCTCTTACAAATATCCCGGCTTTTTGATATTGGCCCAATAACTGATTCTCCTGATTCTTGACACTAAATTGGGCATCAACGTTACCAAGATATATGGCGCCAACTCCTTTCTGCCCTAGGGCAAACAGACTATCATGCCCATCGGTGTCTTTAGTCCAGATCCGTAATTGGTTGAAAATCTGGTCGCTTTCATCAATCCAACCATTATCATCCTGATCATATTGGGAGAGTTCTTCAAAACCATTTCCGGTGATTGCTCCGAAAAGTTCAGCTCCGTTGTTAATGATATTGTCTTGATTTGAGTCCAACGCCAACAAACCACTACCGTCACTGACGAAGGGAATCATTTCCGCCATCCCGTCAACATCAAGGTCAAAACTGAATTTAGTCTCGGTAATTCCAGCGGCTGGCCCGTTAAAATTGATTACCAATGGATCGATCAGTTGGCCGGCTTCAGTGGAAATATTACTCAAACTGGCTATCTCTCTGCTGACAAACATCTCAGTATCAAAATCAATCTCTCTGCCATCAGCGGTTTTAATGACCCCGGCTGCGGTAAACAGTAGTTTTTCACTTTCGCTACTTGTTTCACGACGGTTACGGACAAATTGAAAAATCGGTCTTTGAGAAAGGGAGTTGGTATTGTTTTCTGATGAATTTTGCATCGTCAAACTGGCTAAATCGGGGCGGTTTAAAGTCTTAAACCTGACTTTTTTACCGGTTAAAATGCTGATAAACCGTTCAATAATCTTCAGTTTTATCTGATCAATATCTTTGACCTGAATCTTGTCTTCTTCAATTGGTTTGACTTCGATCTGGTATTTTTCCAGCAATTGCTGAAGATCGGTAATTAACTGCTCCCAGTTGGACACAGTTCTTCGGATTTGAGTTGGGTTGGTTTGACCTGTATCAAGACGTGGTTGAAATTCGGCCCAAAATGTTAAGGACTCTTCAGTGTGGAATTGCTTTGAGGAATGATGCTTACTGGCCAAAGATACATTGGCATCGACAATCTTCATATTTGTCCCCTCCTTGAGACGTTTTTTTCTTAACTTCCTGTTAAGATTCAGAAGACAGATTCAGTACTATGTTATAGTTAGATTATCGGTCTTAGCAATTTATTATTTAACCCAAAGACCCTCCGATTTGGTTCAAAAAGAGTCGTATTTTTTCTTTTAAGCAGAAGAGCAATCTTTTTTATCCGAATTGTTTCATAAATTAATCATAATATGAAGTTGACAAAAAGTAAGTAAAGTACAAATTGTTGTCTCTCATAACTATCTACCTTCAAGAACAGCTCAGAGATAGCACCCAAAAGGGAAAGCTCACAATGAGACCCTTCTTACCCTTTCAAATTCGGGGTTGGATACTGACATCACCTTAAACTTTTTTTAATAAAAAAATCCCTTGCTTAGCAGGACTTATCAAAAAAGAGTCTAAAAAAGTTAGTAATCTGATTTGCGGAGGTTATACCATGAGCTTGCTAGCTACTATCGGTTTTTCCTTTTTTATCCTAGGTATATTATTAATCGTAAAAAGTAAAACCAATCGAAACTTATTATGGGCGGCAATCCCAATCTTACTTGCAGGAGCTCTATCAGTTATTTTTGTGGTCAATAATGATGTGGATACGAACCTGATCGGAATGGAAATTCTCAAAGACACACCTCAGGAATTTCTCGTCGAACTACACTATTTTCCCACCAAAGATCAGGCCTTTACGTTTTACAGCCAGAAAAAAGTAGAACAATTTATGTTACTGGCCAAATTCGGGGGAAGCGCGGCGGATTTGTTCAAAATGATTAATGTCAATCCAACCGCTGATGGTGGTAAAAAAATGGCTTTTTTTGAAAACCCGGCCCGACTGGAATCCGCCCAAGAAGTTTTTCAACATTTCTATATGACTAATAATCTGTTTACAATTTATAATTCCGTCAAGTCTCAGGAGGAATAGGATCAATCAATCGCCGTCAATTTTTTTAGTTCGTCACAGATTATCATCTTTTCCTTACCTTTCAAACAGGTAATCAACTTTACCGGTTTACCCCATAACTCGACTAAATATTTAAGAGTCTCGCCGGTATTCCCCAACTCAAGCTCACGCCCGTCGTATTCGTGTTCCAGGAGTAAGCTTCCATCACGGGAAGACCTGTCTTTCACTTTAATTACCGGGACTGAACTGATCCCGATATTCTGACACAAAGTGTCCCGAATCGGCTCCCAACCGTCTTCATCGGCTACCTCACTGATGATTCCCTCTTCCTCATTTTGGAAATATTCAAAGAGGCGCAATTCCTGACAAAGCTCTCTGGTGAGATAACGTCTGATAAAAGACTGATCTGACTCGATCTCCCGGGCTTCAAAGATCTTCTCCGGACCGAATCTGGTTTCCAAATTATTTAACATTACAAACCCCAAATGATAAGGGTTTAGCCCTCCGGAATGGGGCCGGATAACCTGATGATGGCGTTTTAAGAACTCCAAATGTAAATCCTGGGGTAAAGCTAACTTTTGGAGAATCCGGTAATGCCAAAGGCTGGCCCAGCCCTCGTTTAATATTTTGGTCTCAATCTGTGGTAGAAAATATTCACTCTCCGACCGAACAATCCGGAGGATGTCTTTCTCCCATTCATCCATATGGCTGTATTCTGTGATAAAGCCCAGAATATCTTCATCCGGTTCCAACGGAATCCGATTTAAATTAGGTGGAACAACGGCCTCCGCCGACCTCCCGAAAAGATCCGATTGGGTCTTACGTTGATAATCTTCCAGTAACCGTTTTTTTGCTTCCTCAATGGTTAGCCTTTTAGCGCCGATGGTTCGGTTTACCTGATAGCGGAGAGCATGAGCCGCATCCAACACCCTCTCCACCTTAACATAACCGATACTTGGGTCTTGAATATAGTTCCTGATTCGTTCAGCGTGGTTTTTAAAACCATCAATGACCGTCTCCGGAGCAGTCTCTTTAAAAAGACGGTTGTTCTTGAAAAAATCGTTATGCCCATAGACGTGAGCAATAGTCAATATTTGAAGCAGCAAAGTATTATCACGCATTAAATAAGCCAAACAAGGATTGGAATTGATCACCATCTCATATGGTAGTCCCGTCAGGTTGTAACGATAGAAAGTTTGCAACCGATCGAAGGCTTTACCGAAACTCCAATGCGGATAATGACTGGGCATTCCGATGTAGGCTTCATAACCTAACATTTCCTCGTAAGAACAGATTTCAAATTCCTGTGGATAAAAATCAAGGCCCATCTCGCTTGCGCAGGCCTCAATCTTTTCGTTCCATTGTTCCAGCTCGAGTATGCTGAATTCGCTCATATCTTTTCCTCCTGGGCCAACATGTTCCGGAGCGCCGGCCAGATTTCCTCTCTGGAATTGATAGTTACCAGCGTAAAGTTTGGAGATTTCAGGTTATTCTGATATAACCTGCGAATTGTGCTACTTCCGGTCATAATCTCGCCATATCCGAAGAGATTACAGGTTTTACAAAGTTTTTCCGCCAATTCCACAGCCTGATCATTGTCCTCGTCCCAATTATCTCCGTCGCTGCAATGAAAAGCATAAATATTCCAACAGGATGCCGGATATTGGGCCTCAATGATTTGTAAGGCTTTTTCATAACCGCTGCTGATGTAAGTACCGCCGGATTCTCCTTTATGAAAAAACTCATCTTCGGTAACCACCGCCGCCTGAGTAGTATGAGCAATAAAAACCAGTTCCACATTGAAATATTTCAGGCGGATAAATTGGTATAACAAAAAGTAAAAACTTCGAGCCAGATATTTTTTGGTCTGGTCCATGGAACCGCTAGTATCCATGATACAAATTACTACCGCATTTGATTCCGGGGTCCGTTCCTCGCGAACACGATGATAACGCAAGTCCTCTTCCCGAAAAGGAAACCGTTCTCCAATCTCACCCTCTGTATTTTTGGCCGGATCTTCCTCCGTTCCATAGCGCTTAGTGCTTTGACGGCGTTTGATCTTCTCCATCACTGCTTTCTTCTTGGCGAGACGTGGCGGAGGTCCTTTATGTTGGTAACCCAGGCGTTTCTGAATGGAAATGGTCTCCAACTCGGCGATGCGCTTCCGTTCCATAAAGGGCAGATCCAGGTCCTCAAAAAGGTAATTGATAAGTTCCTCAAGGGTGATTTCAGTTTCGTAAATATCCTCCCCCGGTTCGTTTCCGGCGCCCTGATTTCCCTTACCGCCATTCTTACCTTTCCGGCTAATAACATCACCTCGTTGCTCATCACCATCGCCGGTTCCAACACCGGGCTTATTCTTTCCATAAATAAACTGGTATTCCTTAACACTCCGAATGGGGATTTTAATCTTTTTACTCCCACTCTGCCCAATGATACTTTCTTCGGCAATGATTTGCCCAATATTCTTTTTGATTGACTGTTCCACCAATTGCCGGTGACGGCGACGATCTTCGGCTGCCCGCCCCGAACCACCAGCTGATTCCCGAAATATAGCCATAGTATCCTCCCATAAGGTAAGACATGAGGCATGAGTTACCGGACGAGTAAATAAAAGATCGGAAAATTGCCCAAGATGCTATTTAACCCAACCCTAGCCGGTGTTGGTTTTTACCCAGTGCCTCGTGCCTATGCCTTACGCCTTTTGACTATTAATCCTTCCATAAATTATTGGCGGCGTATTTTAAGATCACATTACAGCAATGGGCGCAATAGCCGTTCTTCTCCATCTCCGCCACCATTGCGTTGTACTTCTCGTTCTGGTCCTTATCCCTCACCTTAGACTGGGTAATAATGCGGGACAATTCCCGGACTGAAGCGGTCAACTTCTTCTCAATGGCTGCTTTCAATGGTTCGTAGCTATTATAATCCAGTTTACCGCCACTCCGTAGTAGATAAAACATATAAGCGGTCACATCTTGCCGGAAACCTTTGGCCGCAGTCCCGGAGATCCCTATCTGTTCTTCAATGGACTGAAGGAACTTTTCGTCCGGCTCCAGCTCCTCGCCGGTATTTTTATCTTTAATCTTAGCCCGATTGGCATAAGCCTCGGCATGAT
>Ga0123334_1005365_pt1 | contig 12430 bp, 8 predicted proteins | sample BiotimSIPDNA_FD_89706 | JGI IMG/M metagenome (GOLD analysis project Ga0123334, IMG submission 89706) | Anaerobic biogas reactor microbial communites from Washington, USA - Biogas_R1 time_0 SIP DNA | ecosystem: Engineered > Bioreactor > Anaerobic > Unclassified | place: Washington, USA | collected... | reverse complement strand
GCGCAAAGTGAAGAAGTGCAGAGTACCAATTCACTGCCCCAGGCTTATACGGCAACCGGCTCGATGCTGGTTGTTGGCTCGCCATTTCCAGAGCTAACTCTTACAAATCTCTATAGCTTTACTCTTTACCGGACAAAAGGTAATTGGAAAATACGGCTGAAAACAGAAGAAAGTTCATACAGTGGCGGGCTTACGCTGTGTGAATATGGCTTGGTTTCTCCAACTAATTCCTATGCGTTGAATATTTATGAACCATCCGAAAAAGAAGGCGAAAATGATTATTCTCTTTATCTCTATTCTCAAGAGATTCCCAGTGGACATGTAGTTCCGATTTGGCTCGCCTTTATAGGAGGATCCTATTTGGAGCATTCGGGAAAGGGTGATATTGACACGCCCTTCTCTCAGGGAGGAGGCTTTCGTGTACAACGATCAACGCTGCCTGCGGAGTGGAGGTTTCATTCTTCGGAGGCCCCATACCCGATGGTAGCTTCCTATGTGGATTATCCGGTAGAATACAAAGAAACGAAGAATCAAACCAATGCCTGCTACGAAGTCCAAAGCTGGACGAATGCCTTGGGACAAAGTTTTCCCCAGATTGCAAAAGCCAGTAAATATTACGGTGAGAAGGACGATTTGATGTGTGACCGTTTTGATCTTAAAATTGAGAGCATCGAACCGGGTGTTCCCGAAAATATTTTCCAATTTGAGGCTCCGCCAAAGACTCAAGTGTACGATTTGCGAATCTTGTCGGAGGACAATAACACCCCTGTTCTCTACGATTATTTCTCTAAAACGGGAGGGATACAGTCTATGGAAGCCGTAGTGTCTGATCCAAGATTTCATGATCTGGCGACCAATGCCAAAATGGAAGCAAATGCCCCCAAGAGAAATTCCTGGTTGATTTATGGAACATTATTTGTTCTTTTCGCGGTCCCTTTGACCCTTGTTATTAGAAAATTATTTAAATGAGAAAGAAATTATAAATGAAAAGGATTTTTGAAGCAATTAAGAACATAAAGAACAGTTCCCGGCCTGTTCCTGAGGAGGGGGATGTCTCGGATGTTTATGGCGGACCGATCTGGCCCTACCTGCTCGTCTATAAGCTCTGGTATTTAGGGCTTCTCATGGTAATCATCTGGCTGTGGCCGGAGATGAACCGCGACGCCTTCTTCGGCAACATGGCCCGCTGGCCCCGGGTAGGTGAGATCGTCTTCGGGAGCTACCTGACCACCTGGGATGGTGCCCATTATATGAGCATTGCCGAGCAGGGGTATATCCCCGGGAGCCCCTCCTGCGCCTTCTGGCCGCTCTGGCCCTTTATGATGAGGATCGGCTCCTGGCTGACCGGCGGCAGTTGCCTCATCAGCGGCATGATTCTCAGCAATCTGTTTTCCTTTTTTGGCCTTCTCTGGTCGCACCGGCTGGTGGAAATTCATTTCGGGCGCCGCCTGGCGAACCGAACCTTATTGCTGTTACTGTTTTTCCCTGGCGCGCTCTTTTTTCAATTTCCTTATACCGAGTCGCTTTTTCTTTTCCTGATGGCGGGCTTCTGGCTTTCTCTGGAAAACCGCAATTGGTTCCTGGTTTATCTACTGGGGTTGCTCTTGCCGGTGACCCGCTCGGTCGGGCTTTTCCTGTTGATTCCCCTGGTCTGGTATTTCTGGGTTTGCCTCAAGAATGAGAAGGAGCTGGGCCCGGGGATGAAGAGCCTTCTGCTCACCGTACCGCTGCAGGGCTTTCTCATCTACCTCTTCTGCATGAGTATGGCCACCGGCAACGCTCTGGAGGCGTTCCAGGTTCAGTACCACTGGGGGACGAACAATGCGAACAACCTCTTCGACCTGCCCAAGTTTATCCTGGCCTTTCCGGAAATTTATAACTGGCATGACTATAGCGGCTCGCTCCTGGACCGGCTCGTGTTCGCCTACTCGCTCCCTCCGCTATTTATCTTGTGGCGCTATAAGCGCGACTGGTTCTGGCTGGCGGTGGTGCTCTGTATTTTCCCGGCGATGATCGCCACCTATATCTCCTATGTACGGTATCTGGCGGTGGCGTTTCCGGTTTTCCTGGGCTGGGCCCTGATGTTCGATTCCTTGCGCTCTCGCTACTCGCTGCTAACCATCTACCTGGTCTTGATAGGTCTCCATGCGGTGCTCCTCTGGCGCCACATCAATTTCCTCTGGGCCGGCTAGCGGGAGGGGTCTCGAGTGGTTTGAAACCATAGGCGCGGAGGAAACGGGCGGTCGGAGCCTGAATTTCGATTCTTTTTTTCTGGAATGGGTCTTCGTAGCTCAGATAAGTGGCTCGCAGTGCCAGGGTTGCCCCTTTCTTGCCATAAAGAGTATCGCCGACAATGGGAAAAGCCGAGGCCTGCAAGTGAACCCGAATTTGATGGGTCCGGCCTGTCAACGGGATAGCCTCAATGAGAGCCCGCTTGCCGTTATCGGCCAGAACACGGAAACGGGTGAACGCCTCCTTCCCCTCACGCTCATCCACGACGGCGCGGACTCTCCCCTCTTCAAAAGCTTTGAGCCCTCCCCTGCCCGGCGCGCTTTTACGAGGCGGCACCTTCTCGCTCAGCGGCAAAGCGCACTCCCACTCACTCTGCGAAGGAACCCCCTCCACGACGGCGTAGTACCGTTTTTGCACCGTGCGTCCCTCAAAAAGCGCACTCAGCGCCGAGAGCACCGCCGGATTGCGCGCCATGAGGAGAACCCCGGAGGCGTCCGCATCCAGCCGGTGAATGTAGCGGATGAACTTGAGGTTTCGCGACTTTGCCCAGAAATCCCTGCCCATGAGTGAAGACTCCAGCGCCAGTTGCAAATTGCGCGAAGTGTGGACCCATGTATTGGGGGCAAGCATCCAGCCGCTGGGTTTATCCAGCGCCAGCACGTTGCGGTCCTCATAGAGAATCGGTATTATCGCCCCGTTGCTGAGCTCGATCTGTTTCGGTTTCGCCATTTTTCTAGACTGTGATCGGTCTGTTACCCAGAGTGGCGCTGATGGATTGAGCGCTCTGGCGGGCCCAGCCATCCGCCTCCAGAAGCGCCTCAAGGCAGGGGTGATCAATGCGCGAGTGAGCCTGCATCACTTTTTCCACAAGGGCCGCTATCTGGTCAAAACGTATCTGCCCCTCGATAAAAGCCTGCACCGCAACCTCATTGGCGGCGTTCAGGACCGCCGGCAACGTCCCCCCCTCCTGGCCGGCCTGCCGCGCCAGCCGCAGTGAGGGGAAGCGCTCCTCATCGGCATCCTCAAAGGTCAAGGTACCGATTGAAGAAAAGCGTGTCTGGACCCGATCATTCGGGATTCTCTCGGGCCAGGTCAGAGCATACTGAATCGGCAGGCACATATCGGGGGTGCTCATCTGGGCCAAAATCGAACCATCCACGAACTCCACCATGGAGTGGATAATACTCTGCGGATGAACGACTACCGATACTTTATCCATCCCCATGTCAAAAAGCCAGCGCGCCTCAATCATCTCCAGCCCCTTATTGAAAAGCGTGGCGGAATCAAGCGTTATCTTGCGGCCCATCACCCAACTGGGATGCTGCAGCGCCCGCTCCAGCGTGATGAGCGGGAATTCCTCTTTGGGTGTATTGCGGAAGGGGCCGCCTGAGGCGGTCAGAATGAGGCGGCGGACCGATTCGGGTTTGTGCCCTTCCAGACACTGGAAAATGGCGGAGTGCTCGCTATCGACCGTCAGCACGTTGACTCCACACTCACGGGCCAGATTCATGACGATTTCACCCGCTACGACAAGTATCTCTTTGCTGGCCAGCGCGATATCTTTGCCCGCACGGATCGCCGCCAGTGTCGGCTTGAGACCGGCGGTTCCGACAATCGAGACCAGCACGATATCGGCCTCCGGCATCGTGGCCAGCTCAATCAACCCCTCTTCGCCAGAGTAAATACGGGTCTCCGAGCCAAACTCGCTCCGGAGCTTCCGGGCATCTTCGGGCGATTGAATACTGGCGGCCAGCGGCTTCAAGGTGCGAATCTGCTCGGAAAGCAGCCCGATATTGCATCCGGCCCCCAGCCCCACCAGCTCCAGCCGGTCCGATAAATCTTGTACAACCTTCACCGCGCTCGTGCCGATGGAGCCTGTGCTCCCCAATAAAACAACCTTCTTCATTAAACTTCCTTCAAAACTTTTTCTCTTTCTGCCTTACAGAATCACATGCCTCAGATAGAGATACATGATCGGAGCATTAAATAAAATACTGTCCAGCAGGTCCAGCATCCCGCCGATACCCGGTAAGAAAGAGCCCGAATCCTTGAAACCGGCCTCCCGCTTGAAGAGCGACTCGATGAGGTCGCCCACGGCAGCGGTGATACTCAAAATGAACCCCAGAAAAAGTGCGTGAGCCAGCGTCATGCCAAGCATCCGCCCCGCAAAAAAATAATAGAAACAGACGCTCCCAGCCAGAGAAAAAAGAACGGCACCACCCAGCCCCTCCCAGGTTTTGCCCGGGCTGATACGCGGAATCACCTTGTGCCGGCCGATCAGCGAGCCGACCAGATAGGCCCCCATATCGCTGAACTTGGTCACGAGAATAAAATAAAAAACGTAGAAAATACCCGAAACGCCTGTGAAAAAATAGATTTTCTGTACAAAGTTCAGCAGCCAGGGGATATACATCACCCCCAGAAACGTAATCGCCACCGAGAGCAACCCCTGCGGATTAGCGCGCGCAAAGAGCTGCCGGATGCAGAGCCCCAGCAAAAACAGAACCAGAAAAGCGGTCTCGAAGTCATTCACTCGCGAGTGAGCCGCATTCTTCCCCCAATAGGAGGCCAGATAATAGTAGGTGCTGCCCAGCAGGATGAGACCGCAGAAGATACCGATCAGCCGGAAAGGCTGATGCCCCCCGGTAGAGGCGATCTTGTAAAACTCCAGAAGCCCCAGAACCGATAACCCCATTAAGAGCAGCACAAAAAGCCACTCCCCCACGCAGCAGCCATGAAGCAACGCCGGCGAAAGTACCACCGTCCAGAGCAAAAGCGTACTGACGGAACGATAAAGAAAGACCTTCCCCCTGGAAGGTTTGGCGCTTGCCACCACGGCATTCTCTTTGGGCTCTTTCATATTCGGCTCTCTACTACCAAGACTCTCTACGGCTAAACACGAAGGAGTTTTCCAACGGGTTCACTTTCACGTGAGTGAGAATAACCTCTCCGCAAACCATTGTCCAGCCAACAACTTCTATTCTCGCTGGCGCCTGTTTTCGAGACAATGCGGGGTAAGGAACCACGGATAGACACGGATAAACACGGATGTTTTGGGGAGGGTGGTTCAAGGGGCAGTACGAAAAAAACCGCAAAACTCAGGACAAAACCGTAAAGATTTCGACAAATGTCCCTCATTATTTCTGAAACCACTTCACTTATCCGTGTCCATCGGTGTATTGCCTCAAAAATAGAGCGCACCGGAGCGGCGAGAAAAACATATCCGTGCGTGACAGACCCTCACCGGCTGAGCTATCCTTCTGCCAGAGCGTATTACAAAAATATGCCTTCCCCTGCCCCCGCCGGAGGGACCTCCAATTAGATGAATTGCAGATGGATGAAAAGCATGAGTAAACTAAAGACGGTAGATATCTGCCAAACCGACATGACACTGAGAGAAACAGAGCAGGCCATTAAGCTCATTAAAGACACCTTCGAAATCAAACTGGCACAGGCGCTCAACCTGGAGCGTATCTCTGCCCCGCTTTTTGTACGGGCTGAAAGCGGACTCAATGATGACCTGAACGGTGTGGAGCGGCCGGTCTCTTTCGACGTCAAGTTTGATGGCTCAACCGTCGTGATTGTTCATTCATTGGCCAAATGGAAGCGAATGGCGCTCAAAGCGTATGGCTTCACCGAGAATGAAGGCCTCTATACCGATATGAACGCCATCCGCCGCGATGAAGTGCTCGATAGCCTCCACTCAATCTATGTCGACCAATGGGATTGGGAGCGGGTCATCACACCCCGGGAGCGCACCCTCACCTACCTCAAAGAGACGGTGAAAAGAATCTCCAGTTGCATCTGCGATACGCTCGATGAAATAAAGGAAGCCTTCCCCCAACTCCAGACCGAGCTGAAAGAAGAGGTTTTCTTCATCAGCTCCCAGGAGCTCGAAGACCGCTATCCCGAGCTCAGCCCGAAAGACCGCGAAAGAGCCTGTGCCCGAGAACATGGGACGATTTTCATTACCGAGATCGGTGACAAGCTCAGAAGCGGCATCCCGCACGATGGCCGCGCTCCGGACTACGACGACTGGACCCTGAACGGCGACCTGCTCTACTGGAACGAGATTATCGAAGATGTCTTTGAAATCTCCTCCATGGGGATACGTGTCGATGCGGCCGCACAGAAGAGCCAGCTCGAAAAATCCGATACCACCGACCGGATGAAATACCCCTACCATCAAAAAATCGCCAACGGCCAGCTCCCACTCACCATCGGCGGCGGCATCGGCCAGTCGCGGCTCTGTATGTTGATGCTCGGCAAGGCGCATATCGGGGAGGTGCAGGTCTCCATCTGGCCCGAGGATATGCTCCGGGAGTGCAAGGAATCGGGAATGATCATTCTCTAAAATTTATATCTTTCTCAAGACAGCTTCTGAAGGGGCGGGAGGAGTTCCTGCCCCTTTGGTTTTTTCGCTTCGGCAAATACTTCTTTCTTTTTCAATCCTCTTTGGGCTAGACTGCTACAGTTATTTGAAATAAATAGCGATAACGAAATAAAAAATGAAAGCAATCCAGAAGCTGGGCAGTATCCTTTGCGGGGTTCTCCTTTTGAGCAATATCACGGTCGCCAGCGCCGATTCACACAATAACCCCGTTATCTGGGCCGACGTCCCCGATGTGGCAGTGATCCGGACCGGAGACACCTACTACATGAGCAGCACCACCATGCACCTCTGCCCGGGGCTCCCTATCATGAAGTCCAGGGACCTGATTAACTGGGAGATAGTCTCCTATGCCCATAACGTGCTGGGGCAGGAGGACGCCCTCTGGCTGCGCAACGGAAAAAGCGCTTACGGCAACGGCTCCTGGGCCAGCAGCCTCCGCTTCCACGACGGCACCTACTACGTCAGCACCTTTGCCCAGACCACCGGCAAAACCTACATCTTCAAAACCAAAGACATAGAAAACGAACCGTGGGAAGAGATTTCCTTTCGCCCGATGCTCCATGACCACTCGCTCCACTTTGAAGAGGATGGGCGCGCCTTCATGATTTACGGCAGCCACAATATCCGCATCAGAGAGCTGGAAGCCGACCTCTCCGGAGTCAAGCAAGGGGGCATCGACCAGATTCTGGTCCCCAACGTCTCGGACGTCACCGGCAAAAGGACGGGGCTGCCGGCGGAGGGCTCGCACTTCCGTAAAATCAACGGTAAGTATTACCTTTTCAACATCACCTGGCCCCCGGGTGATATGCGGACCCAGACCGTTTTCCGCTCCGATAACCTCCTGGGCCCCTATGAAGGGAGGGTCGCTTTCGCTTGCGAAGGCATCGCTCAGGGCGGACTCATCGATACGCCCGAGGGCAAATGGTATGCGCTCCTTTTTGGCGACCGCGCCGCCGTCGGCCGCATCCCGTACCTCGTCCCCGTGGAGTGGGTGGATGAATGGCCCGTGCTGGGCAAGGAGGGCAAAGAGCTGCCGCCGCTCGATATAGAGGTAAAGCGCGACCCGATCCCGGCCTGCGTTGCCTCCGATGAATTCCACCGCGCCGAAGGTGAACCGCCCCTGCCCTTGCAATGGCAGTGGAACCATGCCCCCGATAACGCCAACTGGTCGCTCACCGCACGGCCGGGCTGGCTCCGGCTCACCACTTCCAGAACCGACGCAGATATCCTTTCAGCCCGCAACACGTTGGGCCAGCGCACCTTTGGGCCACGCTCCTCGGCCTCCATTGCGCTGGATATCCGCAATATGAAGCCGGGCGACGTCGCCGGACTCTGCGCTTTCCAGAAATTTTACTCCTATGTGGCGGTGAAAAAAACGGAGCGGGGAGCCGAGTACGTCATGATTCGCCACGAAGCCGAAGAACCGCTCCAGGTGGAAGCGCTCCCTTGTCCCGGTGAACTGGTCCACCTCAAGGTTGAATGTGATTTCCGCAAACACCCCAACCTCGCCACCTTTTTCTACAGCTCCGACGGTAGCGACTGGAAACCAATCGGCAAACCGGCCCAGATGCACTACACCTTGCCGCACTTCATGGGATACCGCTTCGCGATCTTTAACTTCGCGACGGAGACCCCCGGCGGCTTCGTCGATGTCGATTACTTCAGGGTCGGAATTCCGGAAGAAACGGAAGCGGCCCCATAAGAAAGCCGCCTCAACCCCATAATGCAAACGGGAGGCCACCCCGCAGGATGACCTCCCGTTTTGTTTTAATCTCAGCCGCGAGGGCCGAGGGCGCTGCCTGCTACTCCAGGTTCACCTTGAACGTATAGGTGCCCGATTCCAGAACGGCAGATTTATCCGAAAACTCCTGCATACAGTCGGCTCCCAGGAGCCCCTTATGAAGAATCACCACGCCTTTGACTTTGCAGAGCGTCTTCCCCTTCTCACGCACCTGGCTGATCGGGACAGGGAACTTCATCAGCGCCGAGCAATTGGGCGGGACGGTAACCGTTGTGGTCATCACGCCATCCTCCACTTTCCAGTTGCTGACGATCTCGCCCTGAAGTGAATTGTAGGAGCTATCCACGCGGCTCAGCTCTCTGCCCGGCAGGTAGCCCGGCTCAATCACGAAACCCTGGAAGCCGTTGCCGCCCGGGTATTTCAGGCTCTTGATGCCGCCCAGTCCTTCGATGAACCAGTTACCGACATAAAGATAGGAGCTGTGCAGACGCGAGTGCCCTTCCGATTCATCCCAGTTCTCGATCAGAGTGGTCGCGCCACGGTTGAGGAGCATATCGCCCCAGCCCGGGTAATCGGTCGCCGCGACCATCGGGTAAATCAGGTCATTGCGGCCCGCATACATCAAAGTCCGGAAAAGAAACGCTCCACCGGTGATGCCCGCATCGATATGGCCGCGGGTGAGGATATCCTTTTCCAGATGCTTCCAGACGGCAGCTTCCTGCTCCGCATTGGGGACTCCGGCCAGAAGCGCCATTGCCTGATACGCCTGCCGGCCACTGATATAGGTCCCCTTGCTCGGGTCAAACCACTTTGCATTGACCGCCTGGCGAACCTCCTCGGCACGGGCACGGTATGCCTTTGCATCCTCCGGATGGCCGAGAATATCGCCAATCGTGGCGGTCAAATTCAGAATGTAGACCCAGTAGCAATCGTTGAGGCACTGATTTTCTTCCTGGGTGCCGCCGCCGGTCGTTCCGGGAGGGAGCCAATCGCCCAGCTTATCCCAGAATTCGCCCCACGGGACGATCAGGTTATCCTTGGAATTGGCCTCCAGGAAGCCGAGCCATCTCTTCATGTGCGGGTAGCACTCGCTCAGAATCCGCTCATCGCCATACTGCAGGTAAATCTCCCACGGCATACAGATAATGAAACCGCTCCAGGTGGGTCCGCCGCCGCCGATATAGGTCGGAGCGGTGTGGTAGAGATAGCCATCCTCACGCTGGTTATCGCGCCAGTCATCGGCCCACTTGTTGTAGAAGGCCCCCAGGTCGTAGTTACCGACGGACATATTGATCGTCGCGTTACCGTCGCCGCCATAGCCCAGCCGTTCACGCTGCGGGCAATCGACAACGTAGCCGCCCAGTGCCAGACTGTCAAAGGTCCAGAGCGCCGTATCGTAGATCATATTGAAGAGCGGGTGGTCGCAGTCAAAGTAGCCCACGCGCTCATAGCCGGTGGTCACTACGTTTCCGATAACCTCCTCCGGTTCAGGCAATTCATCCACGCCGTCAATATAAATCCAACGGCCGGAGTTGTAGTTAAAGTGATGCGTAAAGGTTCCTTCACCACTGGGGCCCATCACGTAGGCCGAGCACATGCCGAAATAGACACGCAGGTCAGGCCTCTCGGACCAGGTCATCTTGATCTTGGTGCCCGGGGCGGCTTTGAGCGGGATTTGCGTCCAGCCGCTGAAGTTCTTACCCATATCGATCTTGACCACTCCGTCATCCAGCCGCTCCACGCTGATGGCATGGAAGGCGGGCTCCATCAGGATATTACCTTCAAGCTTTTCTGCGCTCACGCGGATATTCTGCGGCTCATAAACCGTGGCCGCTTTCCAGGAACTGTCATCGAGCTCGGGGGTATTCCAGCCGGGGAGCTCCTGATTGGCGTCATAGAGATCGCCGCCGAACTGGTGCCATATCCACTTGCCCAGGAGATAGCTCGGGCTGGAGTGGGTCTTCCAGCTTGCATCGGTCAACCAGCGGGTCATCTCCCCTTCGCCAAAGGTGAGATCGGCCTGCGCCATCACAATCGGTGTGCGGGGACGCTCAGGGATATTGAACTCGGGGAATCCAGCCCAGCCGACTCCCAGCCAGAAGACGACCGCATTCTTGCCTTTCTGTAAGTACGGGGCGATGTCATAGGTCTTATAGCGGACATGGTTCTTTTTCAGGTCCGAGACATGCGGGCTCAAAACCTCATCTCCCACCTTCTCCCCGTTGACATAGAGCTCATGGTAACCGGCCGAGGCGACATGAAAGAGCGCCTGACTGGGCAGATTATTCAGCTCATAGGTCTTGCGAATCCACGGATTGGACATGCACGGCTCAAAGATATCGTCTTTGGGCTCAAAGAGTTCTCCAGAGCCAAGCCAGGAGGCCTCCCAGTCGTCCAGCTTCATCGGCCCCATCGCCCAGAAAGCGGCATCGCTCCAGCGGCTCCATTTACCGCCCTGGTCCGCAATCCGCACTCGCCAAAAGCAATCCATCGGGTAGCTCAGCGGCGCTCCCTCGTAATCGATATGCGTGGAGAGCGGGCTCTCGACCTTGCCGGTATCCCATAGATCGGGGTCGTTCTTCAGGAGCAGCGCCTTGGTACTGGCGACCTGTATCTGATAAGCGCTTTGCTTGAGGCCGCGCGCTTTTTTGCTTTTACCCTCGACCTTCCAGTACAGGCGCGGAGTATCCAAATCCATTCCCAGGGGGTTCTTCAAATACTCGCAACGCAAGTCCCCCGGGCGAACATCGGAAGAAAAGAGGCCCGCTTGAGAACTGGCCACCGCTCCGATCAAGACCGCCCCAAACAGAGCGGCCTTTCCCAAAATAATCAATTTTCTGAACCTCATACGGCTACAAGCTTAACCAAACAAACCCCCTTTGTCCAACTCCTATTTGCCGGTAGCCGGCCCAAATCACAAAATCTTCCCCAGCCTCCACATCTTCCAAATCTGATAAAGCACCGAAACAAAAATCACCGCCAGCGCCAGCGCAGTAAAATAGACCTGCAGATTCTCCCCTTCCACGACCGCCCAGGTGATATACGCGAAGAACACGAGAAGCTCCAGCTTCAAAATCAGCAGCAGGTTCAAACTGCATCGGTAGAGCCCCGCCACATTGGCGCTGGTCACCCTGACCGGATAATTCCAGAGCGACGGGAAAAAAGAGATAACGCTCAGGAGAATCCAGACCATCACGGCGGTGAGCGGCAGATAGAGAAGAGCCGACTTGGGGCCCCAGGCATCCGCTTGTCCCGAGAAGTTGTAATGGGTCGGAATCTTCTCGGGCAGGTCCCCCCACCGGAGTGCGACACAGGAGAGCATCAACAGAAGAATGATGGCTCCCGCGATTTCCACACCCCACTGGAGGGGACCATAAAGCGGCCTTTGCATGACGGCTTTTCTACAACGAGAGATTCAGGATTTCCAGGATTTCTTTTTTGCCGATATTCGCATGTTCACCCAGCTTCATGCCGCGGCTTTCGATGCGTGAGGCGATTTTTTCGAAATTCTCCGTTCCGACGCCGTACTCATGGAGCCGCGTCTTCATCCCCAGCGAGCGGAAAAAAGCCTCGGTCCGGTCAATCGCTTTTTCTACGGCGCCGGGACCGGGGGTGATCCCCCAGATACGCTGCCCATACTGGACCAGCTTGGCCTCCTTGGCTTGCTTTTGATGCTTCCAGACCCCGAAGAGAACGCAGGCCAGCGTCTGGGCATGGTCCAGGCCGTGCAGCGCCGTGATCTCGTGGCCGATCATGTGGGTACTCCAATCCTCGGGCACTCCGCAGGCCATGATGAAATTGAGCGCATGGGTGGCTGCCCACATGATGTTGGCCCGGGCGTCGTAATCGCGCGGGTTCTTCAACACCTTCGGCCCCTCCTCCACCAGAGTATGGTAGACCGCCTCGGCCTGACGGTCCTGAAGCGGTGAATTGACCGGATAAGTCATATACTGCTCGCAGACATGGACGAACGCATCGACAATGCCGTTAATGGTCTGCCGCTCCGGCAGCGTAAACGTGCTCTCGGGGTCCATCACCGAAAAGAGCGGATACGCCTGCGGATT
>Ga0123334_1005360_pt1 | contig 12437 bp, 7 predicted proteins | sample BiotimSIPDNA_FD_89706 | JGI IMG/M metagenome (GOLD analysis project Ga0123334, IMG submission 89706) | Anaerobic biogas reactor microbial communites from Washington, USA - Biogas_R1 time_0 SIP DNA | ecosystem: Engineered > Bioreactor > Anaerobic > Unclassified | place: Washington, USA | collected... | reverse complement strand
GCTTCACCATCACTGTTTCCGGCACCGTAGTACTCATAGTAGTCATGGTAGTAATAGTAGCTGTCACTGCCCGAAACATAACCACGGTTGAAGACCAGTCCCATCAACGGTGCCCCGCGGCTGCGCAAACGCTTCAGGCACTCCCGCGCATAACGCACGGAGGTGTAGGCACCACGCACCACAAAGAGAACTCCATCAACTTTACGCGCCAGGTTGCTCGTATCATCGGTCGCCAAAAGAGGTGCCGAATCAAATACGATATAATCGTACTGCCTCTTCATCTCCTTGAGGAAGACATCCAGAGAAGGTGAAAGATAGAGCTCTCCGGGGCTCTTCTGGAGCTTGCCGCTGGAGACCATATCAAGTCCCTTAATCTCTGTCTTGCGGATGATATCTTTGGCGGAAACCTCCTGCCGCAAAAGCTCTACGAAACCGGGAGTGGACGGCAGGTCAAACTTGCTGCAAAGATGACCGCGGCGGATATCGCCATCGACCAGGAGAACTTTCATGTTACCTGCTGCCAGCGAGAGCGCCAGATTGGCCGCCACCGTCGATTTGCCTTCAGCCGGCACCGAGCTGGTCACGCAAATCGTTTGAGGCACCTCCCCGTCCGGATAGGAAAAGACGATGGATGAGCGCAGGTTACGGAAAGACTCAACCAGTGCGTGGCTATCCGGATTTTCTTCCGAAAGCAGATGAATATCATTATCTTTTTGGAACGCCTTGATCTCGGGTATCTGCCCCAGTACGGTCTCCGTGAACTGGTCACGCATCTCCCCAATCGTCCCGAAGGTATCATCAAAAAGGTCGATCAGGTAAAGCGCCACAATCCCGAGGAAACCACCCGCAAGCAGACCCAGGAGAAGCTTGAGCTTCTTGTGCGCCACCGATTTGGCGACTGAAGCATGGTCCATAATGTTCAGGCTCTCATTGCTCATCACCTTGCTCAGGTCGACAGTCCGGAGCATCTCGGAGAGCTTCTGGAACATATCCTGTTTGCGGACCAGGTCCTCCTGCATATTGGAAAACTCCACCAACATCTTATCGGCCGCGGAGGCCTGCTCTTGCATCTTATCAAAATCAACCTCAAGCTGCTTGACCCGAATTTCCAGGGCGTCACGCTGCGAAGTGATAATACCCATGGCCAGGTCTCTGAAGCTGTCGACCACCCGCTGCAAAGCCGCTATCTGCTCATCAAGCTCACGTATCTTCCGGTGGGAGTCGCGCAAAAACTCCGAGAGGTCCTGCCGGTTGGACTTCAGTTTTTCAAGCTCCTGCAGGCTCTTGTAATACTCAGCCTGAGGCTTGGACAGAGCCGACGACATCTCCGTACCGACATCGCCTCCCACGGCACCGGCCGCCATGCTGGTCCCGGATTCACGCATGACCGCTGCCTGGATTTGCTCAGGCGTCATCTGGTTGAGCGCATCGAGCAATCGCCTGGTGCGGTTCAGCTCCATATTGATTTCACCCAGCTCTTTGGCCCGGCCCGAACCAACCTGCTCAAGCATCACCACGTTGTTGGTGGCGCGAAAATTGGAAATCCCATCCCGAAGACTCTGAATTTCTATGTCCAGCGTCGCCAGTTGGTTAGTGAGCGATTCAAAAGTGGTCTCTGAAGTCTGCTGACGCAGCTCACGCTTCCAATCCAGATAGGCTTGCATGACCTCATTGAGGTAGACCTGGACCAGTGCAGGGTCCTCTCCGGTGGCCGTCAGGGTCAAGGTCTGGTTGCGAAGGCTGTCACGGGAGCTGAAATCAAACATCTTCGCATTCGGGTTGAGCGCCAGCCGCTCCTCCCATTCTTGTTTGATTTCCGGGTGTTTCTCGATGAGCTTATCCATGGCACGCATCTGAACCAGCCGGCTTTTGAGCATCTCGCTCTGGGTACCCATGAAGTTTTGAATTTCATCAGAAACCAGTTTCTCGGAAATCGCCATCCTCTGGGCCATCACCATCTTGCTCTCAGACTGGAAGGAGGGCGGCGACATCGTCACATAAACCAGACCGGCGGCAACACCCAGAATAATGCCCAAAATCATCACCCACCAATGCTTTTTCAGCAGTATCTTATAGCGGTGCACCCGCGCCATCACCATGCTGGCGATGGAAAAACGGTCCTCCTGCATCTGCGGTTGCAAGCCTCTGATATCTCTGGGCCCCTTGGGGTCTACTTCTCTAGAATCCATGTTACTCTTTGTAGCTAATAAGTACGAATAAGATCGGGTTCACGGTCGTTTTTATCTGAAGAAGCTTTGCGGCACGTAAATCTGGTCTGCCGCCTGAATGTCCATATCTTCTTCCAGAGCGCCTTCTTCCACTACTTTTTTGACGTTGATGTTAAAGGAGCGGCGCTCGCCATCATCCATCACGCGGGTCAATTTTACTCTTCTCAGGTTGGCAAAGTCGGTCCCGCCGCCTGCTTTGGCGATGGCCATGGCGACCGTGTAGGTCTCGCCGGGCAGAAGCTGGTAGAGCCCCGGAGTCTTCACATAGCCCTGGACGCTAAAGGTGCCGATATTGGTATAGGCGATTGTGGAGAGGCTGACGCGGACAGTAGCGCGCTTATAGTGAGTGTTTTCAAGCTCTCTTTTGACGTCAAAAGCGACCTCGCGGCAGGTCTTGCCCGCAGCTTTGATCAAGCCTTCATAGTAGGGGATGACCAGGTCGCCCGAGTCGGTCACTGTCAGTTTGATGGGCTGGTCGCGGTCTTCAAATACCTGGTAATCAACAACGAATCCCTTTTGCAGTTTTTGGATATCATCCAAAGTGTTCATGTCCAGCAGGGGTGGAGAGCGGAATTCATTCGTATTTCCAGCCTGGGCCTGCGCTCCGGCGACAAAATGGAACATGCAGCAAAACAATAAAAACATGGCTGCGTGTCCCGTTATTTTCTTCATATTTTTCATTTTCTTTTTTTGTATAAATTTTATCTCACCTTTAGAAAGTATATTGAATCCCCAGCATCACCTGGTGCACATCATAATTGCTATAAGTTGCATTATCCCTTTCATAAGAATAGTATGTGTAGCGCAGCGAGGGCTCCCACCGTTTCAGGAAAGTATAAGCAATTCTGATACCACCTCTATAGTATGTGGAATTTTCTGTATTACGGCCGCGGTACTGAATACCAGTCTCCTTATAAAAGTTGATGGAGCCGTAAATATCAATCGCGAAATCCCGAATATAGGAGAAGCGTATATTATCGTGGATGGAGATGACCTCCTGGTTATCAGAGTTCCAGCTCAGACGGTTATCGCGCCGAACCCCCAGGGTGTTATACAGCCAGGGGGTAAAAAGATAATCGACCTCTCCATAGGCATACCAGTCATTCACATTATCGGTGACCGGGTCATTGTCGTTTGCAAAGAAGGTCGCGTAGTTATAACCGGCCCCCGCCCTAAGCTTGAGCCGTTTGCCCGGCTGCATGGCAAAGAAGGGGCCGACATCAATCCTGAACTGGTCATTGAGGCTGTTGCTCTTGCCATGCTTGGAAAAGAAATGGACAGGGTCCTTGACTTCCAGCCCGGTCTGCATGCGCGGGGTGATGAAATAGGTCACCGACTGGGAAAACAGGCCCGAATTGCGGTCCATATACTCATAACGGCTGCTGTTGGAGTGGAACCACTGCCAGTCAAAAGAGCCCGTAAAGAGAAAAGCGCCTGTATCCCAACTAACTTCCCCACCCAGTTTATTGTCATAGCGCCCAAAACGCACCGATTCCAGGTCGACAAAGTCTCCGCCGGATTCAACCGTATAAATCGAGTTGATATCCTCCTGGTAAGAGAAGGATTCCCGGAGCTTAATATGAGTCTGCCCCACGAACATGTGGTAGGCAAACTCCGAGTCTGGAGAGATCAGCGGTGAGTAGGTGTTGATCTCCGTGTTTTTGGTATAGAGATCAGTCCCGATTCCCAATGTAAAATCGATACTGTTAAAATCGGAAACCGCACGGTAGAAATCAAGCTTCACCTCCGGACGCAAGATGATATCATCCTTGCTGCCGCCACCACTGGGGCGCGAAGAGCGATAGACGTTGCTGTTATATTCAACGTCTATTCTGGGCCGGATACCAAAATTCCATTTGTCCCAGCTCAGAAAATGCCCTTCCTTCGTTTCAGTCTGGCCCCGAAGTATCGACTCAGCCGCGGCCTCACCAGAGGTGGAGCGTTGCCGAGAAACCTGTGCCTGGAGCCTGGCCGTGGCTGCCGGACCAAAAATTAAAGTCCCCGCAACACAAGACAACCCCACCCCTTTGAAGAAACGGATTTTATTTAAATTATTTTTAATCACCGCTCAACCGCATATAAACCGGCGCAAAAGGTAGTTTTACAGGAACCGGCTTTAAATTCAACAAGATTTTTAGGCGCTTTTGCCGAGCTTTCCCAAAATCTCCCCCGGATAAAGAAGTGACAAAATGACCAACGAAGCCTATACTCAGAGATGAGAAGGACTAGTTTTGTCCTGTAACCCTAAAAAACTATGCGATCAGATACCATTAAAAAAGGATTCGAGCGAGCTCCTCATCGCTCCTTGCTCCGTGCGACGGGTGCCATTTTATCGGAAGAAGATTTTGATAAACCCTTTATCGCCATTGCCAACAGTTACATTGACGTTGTGCCGGGCCACGTTCATCTCAACGAAATTGGCCAGCTGGTCAAGCGCGCTGTCCGTAAAGCTGGAGCCGTTCCTTTTATTTTTAACACGATCGGTGTGGATGATGGGATCGCCATGGGCCACAGTGGAATGAAGTACTCGCTGCCCAGCCGTGAATTGATCGCCGACTGCCTGGAGACGATGCTGCGCGCACACTGCTTTGATGGAATGATCTGCATCCCCAACTGCGATAAGATCGTGCCTGGGATGTTGATGGGCGCAATGCGCGTAAACATTCCGACTATTTTCGTGAGCGGCGGCCCGATGGCGGCCGGAGTCCTGCATAGAGACTCAAAAGAGACCCCCCTGTCCCTGGCCCAAAAGGCGGGCGACCTCATCACCGTCACCAAAGGCGTGGGAGCCAAACAGGCCGGCCAGATCACCGAGGCTCAGTTGGAAGAGATAGAGCGGCTCTCCTGCCCCGGCTGCGGCTCCTGCTCGGGGATGTTCACGGCCAACAGCATGAACTGCCTCTGTGAGGCTCTGGGAATGGCGCTGCCGGGCAACGGCACGATTCTGGCCACCTCCAAGGAGCGCGAGGCACTCTACCGTCTGGCAGCCAAGCAGATCATCCGCCTGGTTGAAATGGACCTCAAACCGCGCGATATCGCGACTTTGGAAGCTTTTGACAACGCTCTGGCGCTCGATGTCGCCATGGGCGGCTCCACCAATACCATCTTACACACGCTGGCAATCGCCCGCGAGGCAGGTATTGATTACGACATTGCGAGGATTGACGAAATCTCCCGCCGCGTCCCCTGCCTCTGCAAGGTTTCGCCTTCCTGTGACTATCACATACAAGATGTCCACCGTGCCGGAGGTATCCACACCATTCTGGGTGAACTCCGCCGCATTGACGAAGCCACCGGCTACATCAACGGCCAGTACGTCCGCGCCGAAGAACCCGCACGGCCAATGATCCTCAACATCAAGACCCAGACCGTCACCGGCAAGACGCTGGGCGAAAATATCGACGACTGGGATATCCGCTCAGGCCGCCGCTTGCGCGAAGCCGAAACCGTCCGCTGCTCCGGCGCCTGCGCTCAGGCTGATTCAGATGGCAATCTGAGCAATCGCCCCTCCGAGTTCATTCAGGGTGACCCGCTGGGCCTCCTGCTCTGGCGCGTCGCCGCCGCCTGGAACCTGGCCGATGCAGCAGCTTTCACCGCCATTCTGGAAGAAAAGGGGCAGGTGAAACTTGGTGCCGACAAGGACAAGATTTTCAAAGGCGAAGCCAATATACTCACTGGCATGGCAGAATACCTCAAGGAGCACCAGCCCCGCATCCGTGCAGAGCTGGCTGTGGGGGCCAATCAGGCCGCCGCCATATTGCTCTGGAAATACGACGGAACTGAAAAAGAGCGCTTCGGCGTCCTGCGCGGCACACTGGGGCAGCAGAATTGCTTCCGCTCCATCGCGCTTGAGACGGATGCAAGGAGGATCGGCCGCTTTGAGCCTGTCGGCATCGTCCCGTACGATTCCACCTTCCTCTTCGACCCCAAGGATTGCATCCGCGATGCGGCCCATGCCTATTCAGAAGATGGCGGGCTCTCCATCCTCTATGGCCAACTGGCTCCAGAGGGATGCGTGGTCAAGACGGCCGGTATCTCGGATGGCTTCAAAGAGTACTGCGGTCCGGACTTCGTTTTCGAGGGTCCCTGTAACATCTTCGAAAGCCAGGATGAGGCATGTGAAGGAATTCTGGGCGGCAAGGTGAAGCCCGGCGATGTCGTCATTATCCGCAATGAAGGTCCGCGCGGCGGCCCGGGGATGCAGGAGATGCTCTCGCCCACAAGCTACATTGTCGGAATGGGTCTGGGAGACCAGGTAGCGCTCATCACCGATGGCCGCTTTAGTGGCGGCACCTCGGGCGCCTGCATCGGCCACGTTTCCCCCGAAGCGGCCGAGGGTGGCCCCATCGGCCTCTTGAGACAGGGCGACCGGCTCAGGATTGATTTCCCGAACCGCAAGATTGATATCATAGTCGATGAAAGCGAGCTCCACTCCCGCAAGGCCGAATATAAACCTACTCAACAAGTAGTCTCCGGATGGCTGGCCCGCTACCAGAAGCTGGTGACCAATGCCAGCCAGGGCGCCATCCTGCAATGTTAAAACGTTTCAATAACTGAAATTAAAAAGCACCCCGTGTGGTAATAACCCGCGGGGTGCTATTGTTTTATAAATAAGTGCTAAAAGGACTACATCGAATAGACGTAAAAATGACGGATACCTTTACCCTTTCCAGGATCAGGCTCCGAACGCTTCACGCCATTCATGCTTGATATCGCCGAAGAGACCTGCTGCGGACGGCAGCCTATCTCTTTCGCTATCTGGGATACAGAATAGCCTTCGCCTTTGCTCTTTTGAAGAAAATCTTCAATCAAACCCTGTACCTCCTTCTTGCTCCGACGAGGATTCCGGTGGGAAGAAAAGTGAGTTACTTTTATTCCCTTCAATGTGGGAATCGCTCTAATCTTGAAGTAGGTTGCATCTACATCCTTAAGCACTTCGTCTAATTGCGATCTTTTCTTAGTGAATGTATCTAGTAATTCAATAATCCGGGACCTGATATCTTCCAGGTCTTTGATCAAATCAATGGCTGTAAAATCCATCATCTTAGTTCTCCTGTTAAAAAAGAAGTTTCAAGACTCCTTCGGAATAGTAGTAGCACACTAATCCTCTACTTTCAACCTTTTTTTAAAAAAACTTATCTTTCATTTTCAGAGACTTGAAGTCTACTTCTTTTTTAAAATTCGCCCTTTGTCAAGCTCTAAAAGGCGATTGATGCAGTCGGGTATCTCCCTGGCGTAGTGGGTAACAAAGATAAGAGACGCCTTTATTTGAACAACCGCTTCATCCACCGCTTCCAGTACGCGCGAACGATAAAAAGCATCCAGTCCCTGGCACGCTTCATCTAAAATTAACAATTTTGGCCGGTTCACCACAGCCCGTGCCAAAAGAATCATCCGCTGCTCACCCAATGAGACATCTTCAAAATCAAGGTCAGCGATTGAAGAGAGCCTCCAGCGCTCCAGCCACTCCTCAACCTGCGCCGCCTGCGTCGCATTGGGGAGCGTGTGCAGCCCTATCGAATGGAAGAAGCCGGAGGCCACTACCTGCCGGCAGCTCCAGCCGCCAGGGTAGTGCAAATGCAACTCCGGTGAAATCCAACCCATCCGCTGGCGTATCTGCCAGAGCGAGCGCGTGGAACGGTAGAGCTCCCCCATCACGCGGATGGAAAGCGAGTAGGCCAACGGATGGTCTCCCTGAATCAGGCTCAGCAGGCTGGTTTTACCGGCGCCGTTGGGACCCAGGAGCAGCCAGTTCTCACCAGGATAAATTTTCCAATGGATACGATCCAAAATCTTCTTTTCACCAACCTGGAAGGAAACATCCTCCAGCTCCACCAGAGGCGGCTCGGCAGGGGTGAGGGCTGTTGGCTCGGAGAGTTTGAGCTCTGGCCGCGGCTTCGATGGCGCCAGCGTTTTCTGGTGAAGCTGCACGGCAAGCGGATGAGCCAGCATCTCTTCTCTTGGACCTTGCGCCACGACTCTCCCCGCATCCAACAGGAGCAGATGCGTCACCGGCTCCAGCAATTCATCGGGTCGGGCCAGAAGCGTAAAAATCGGCATCCCAAGCTCCATCAACTGCTTCAAAAGCTCGCGCAACACGGCACGGGTCTGGACATCGAGCCCGCCAAAAGGCTCATCCAGAACCAGGAGCCGGGGCGAATGCAGAAGCGCATTGACCAGAATCATTTTGCGTTGCTCCCCATTGGAGAGATGAAGCAGCTTGCGCTCCAGCAGCTCCGGCTCCAGATGCATCCAGCCGAGGAACTCTTGCCGCTTCGCTTCAAAAACCGCGGGCTCCACTCCGCGATGGCCGATTTCAAAGGGGTTAATCTCCTCCACCCGTTGGCGTGAAAGAAAGGCGTCAGCCGTGAGCGAGCCCTCCTCCAGGCTTCCATGCCAGCGCGATTGATAGAAGGAGCTCTCGGAGTTTAAAATATGCCGGTGCTGTTCAGGGGAAATCAACATCGTTGCGCGGCGATTGGCCAGCCCCGGAATTTCCAGACAGTCAGGCACCGGAGGCAGGTTCAAGTGAATGCGTCCGGACAAAGGGGGAACGCTCCGGACGAATGCCTCGGCGAAATAGCGCCGCCCGGAGCTGTTGCCACCCAGCGCTGCCCATTGCTCGCCGGCTCGCCAGAGCCAGTCAACACCTGGGAAAACGGGAGACTCCCTGCGGTCGCGCAAAGTCACATTTTCCCACTCAATCCAAAAATCCGAATTACGATTCATCGCTCATTCTGCAAAACAAAGGCCAACCGCCGGTTCGTTTCACCGCAGGTTGGCCTTACAGGTTCATTTGAAGCAGTAAAATTAACTGTTCTGAATCGGAGGCTCCTCTGCCGGAGCTCCCTTTTTCAGGTTCAGGGAGAGGTGCAGGTCACGCAACTGCGCTTCCTCCACTTTGCCCGGTGATTGCGTCATCAGGCAGGCGCCTTTCATGGTTTTGGGGAAAGCGATGACATCGCGAATGCTGCTTGAGCCGCAAAGCATCGCTACCAGACGGTCAAAGCCAAGAGCGATCCCCCCATGCGGCGGCGCTCCATAGCGGAAGGCCTCCAGCAGATAACCGAAACGGCTCTGGACCAGCTCCGGCGATATCTTCAAGACCTCCTCAAAAATCGTCTTCTGCACATTGGGCTGATGAATACGGATAGAGCCGCCTCCCAGCTCCACGCCGTTTACCACGATATCATAGTGCTGGCCGCGTACCTTTTTGGGGTCCTCCTTCAGCAGGGGGATATCCTCGGTAACCGGCGCCGTAAAGGGGTGATGAGAGGAATACCAGCGGTCCATCTCTGTGTCATAGCTCATGAGAGGGAAATCGACCACCCAGAGGAAATTAAACTGATCGACAGGTATCTGCAATTGCCCCTGCGCCTTGAGCAGCTCTGCGCAATAGAGACGTATCCGGCCCAGAATCTCACAGGCGCGCAGCCACTCCTTGTCAGCCGCGAAGAGAATCAAATCACCCTCCGCGATCGCGAGCTTCCGGGTGAGCGCCTCCTTCTCGGCTTCACTGAAGAACTTGGCGATGGGTGACTTCCAGTTTCCGTTTTCCACCTTGATTGAGGCCAGCCCTTTGGCTCCCAGAGCGGTGGCGATTTCGGTCATCGTCTCCATCTGGCCCTGTGTCGCCCCGGCCAGTCCTTTGGCATTGATCGCCTTGACCACGCCGCCGGCGGCCACGGTGCCACTGAAGACCTTGAAAGCACTGGCTCGGAACTCCTCAGTAAAATCGGTCAGCTCCATCTCAAAGCGCGTATCGGGTTTATCGCTCCCCCAGCGGTTCATCACCTCTTCAAAGCTGATGCGCGGGAAAGGTGTGGCGATATCGAGATTGCGCGCCAGCTTCCAGACGCGCTTCAAAAGCCCCTCGATTAATGAGTAGATATCCTCCCGTTCGATGAAGCTCATCTCGATATCGAGCTGCGTGAACTCTGGCTGGCGGTCCGCCCGCAGGTCTTCATCCCGATAACAGCGCGCCAGTTGGAAGTACCTCTCCACGCCGCTCACCATCAATATCTGTTTGAACTGCTGCGGCGATTGCGGCAGCGCATAGAAATAGCCCGGCATGTTGCGGAACGGGACGATGAATTCCCGCGCCCCCTCCGGAGTCGATTTAAAAAGGGTCGGCGTCTCCACCTCCAGGAACCCCTCCTGGTCCAGGAAGGCGCGCATCTCCACGGCGACCTTGCTGCGGAGGCGCAAATTGTTGAGCATCTCCGGCCGGCGCAAATCCAGATAGCGGTATTGAAGGCGGAGCTCCTCATTGACCTTGAGCGTCGTCTCGGAGTCATCAATTGGGAAAGGGAGGAGTGAGGCCTGGTTCAATATCTCGAGCGCTTCGGCCTCGACCTCGATTTCTCCGGTCGGGATACGGTCGGTCGGGTTATGGCCCGGCCGGCGCCTCACCTTGCCGCTCACGGCGATGACGCTTTCGCTGCGGAGGCTCTCGGCCACTTCAAAGAGCTGGGCCGACAGCTCTGAGGGGTCGAACACCGCCTGGGTGATCCCTTCGCGGTCACGGATATCGACAAAAATCAGACCTCCCAGGTCACGGCGCAGATGGACCCAACCCATCAGGGTGACCCGTTCTCCGATATGTTGAGCCCTGAGCTCATTACAGTGATGTGTGCGTCTCATATACGTTACGGTGTGGCGGGCAAGCGGGGCTCGCCCCTGTCTTCAATCAATTTACTAAATAAAAAGGAAAAACCTCAACGGGGAGGCTGTGGCCAATGAAAATGGTCCTCTGGCTCCCCTTGCCGACAGCGCGAATTCTCCCACACCTCACTCTGAAAGTCAATGCGCTGGCTTCACCTGGCCTCCCCTACTGTTTAAGAGACGGATGCTGCCGGAAAAATAGGATTCTCTTTGGCCGGTGGCTCTTGAGGTCTCTTTTGAAGAATGCTTTTTTGCCGCTGGGAGTTTATCGTTGATTTTTGGTTTGGAATCCTTTACAAAAGAGGGGTGTGCGTCCCATCACCGGACGCATCTATTATAAAGTATACGAAATATGGCAGTTAAAGTTGCAATCAATGGGTTCGGTCGTATCGGTCGCCTGGTGTTCCGTGCGCTCGCCGAACAGGGTCTTCTCGAAAAAGGTGTTGAGGTCGTTGCCGTGGGCGATATCGTCCCCGCTGACAACCTTTCTTATCTCCTCAAGTACGATTCCATTCAAGGTCGTTTTTGCGGCTCGGTGGAATTCAAACAATCCGCACCGGATAAAGACCCCGATATTCTGGTGGTCAATGGCAAAGAAATCAAAGTGGTCAGCGCCAAGGACCCCTCCGGTCTTCCCTGGAAAGAGCTGGGCGTGGACGTCGTAATCGAATCGACCGGTCTCTTCACGGATGCCACCAAGGCCAAAGGCCATATCGATGCCGGTGCCAAGCGTGTCATCATCTCCGCTCCCGCCAAGAATGAAGACATTACCGTCGTCATGGGTGTGAACCACACGCTCTATGATCCTGCAAAGCATTTCATCGTCTCCAATGCCTCCTGCACCACCAACTGTCTGGCTCCGCTGGTCCATGTCCTCCTCAAGGAAGGCATCGGCATTGAAGAGGGGCTCATGACCACTGTTCATGCCTACACCGCGACACAGAAAACCGTGGATGGTCCCAGCCGCAAGGATTGGAAAGGCGGCCGCTCTGCAGCCATCAACATCATTCCTTCCACCACAGGCGCTGCCAAGGCTGTCGGGCTCGTTTGCCCCGAAGTCAAAGGCAAGCTGACCGGTATGGCCCTGCGCGTACCGACACCGACGGTCTCCGTGGTCGACCTGACCGTGAAGACAACCAAGTCAACCTCCTATGAAGAGATTTGCAGTCTGATGAAGAAAGCCAGCGAAACCTACCTCAAAGGCATTCTGGAAGTCACCAGTGACCAGGTGGTCTCCTCTGATTTCATCCATTGCACCATGTCTTCAATCTTCGATGCCGGCTCCGGTATCGGCCTGAACGATACGTTCTTCAAGCTGATTAGCTGGTACGACAACGAGTGGGGTTACAGCTACCGCGTGGGCGATCTGCTCTCCTACATGATTGAAAAGGGTATCTAATCCACCCTGATTGAAAAACGTTTGCTCGCTTTTAAGAGCAAAGCAAATCGAGTAGGGGCTAGGGTTGCTAGCCCCTCTCACACCACCGGACGTGCCGTTCGGCATACGGCGGTTCAACGATATATTGGGGAACATTCCCGTTTTGT
>Ga0123334_1005359_pt1 | contig 12437 bp, 6 predicted proteins | sample BiotimSIPDNA_FD_89706 | JGI IMG/M metagenome (GOLD analysis project Ga0123334, IMG submission 89706) | Anaerobic biogas reactor microbial communites from Washington, USA - Biogas_R1 time_0 SIP DNA | ecosystem: Engineered > Bioreactor > Anaerobic > Unclassified | place: Washington, USA | collected... | reverse complement strand
TCAGGACATAAATTCATGTGTTGAAAGCCTTTATACAGACATACAGAAAATTATTGAACAAGGGTATCATTCCATCGCAGTTATCGGAAAAAACATTGAAGAAACAAAGAATATTTACCGTTTGTTGAAAACCGTTACAGAGTGCCGCCTGGTGGTAAGGGAAGACGCCGAATTCACAACGGGGGTAACCGTTATAACCTCCTACCTTGCAAAAGGGCTTGAATTTGACGCCGCCCTTGTTTTAAACCTTTCCAATCCGTACCAGGGCACGGCGGCGGAACAGCGCCTTTTCTATACGGTTTGCACACGCGCACTGCACCGGTTGGGTATTTATACTATGAAAACACTGCCTGAGTATATAAAAAACATCCCACAGGACATGTATACGATAGTACAGTAATACTTTACTGCTGTTACTTAAAGTATATCCCTCGTTCTCACAGTGGTTTTTACAATAATTTAAACAGCAAGTTATAATTTCAGAGATATGTAAGCTATATAACTTAAAATTTGGTTTTTTGCCAGGGGACCCGGAGCTTCCCCTGTACATAGCGAATAGTTTTATATATAATAGACACTATGCAATTGCAAAATATATTTATCTGAGGTTTGTTTATGAAATACAATGCTGTAATATTTGATCTCGACGGGACATTGCTTGACACTATTGACGATCTGGCAGATTCGATGAACGCCGTGCTGAAACGTTTGTCTTTTCCGGTCCATGATACAGACAGCTACAGGTACTTTGTCGGAACAGGGGTAAAAAACCTGGTTCGCAAAGCATTACCGGAAGGGTTCCGCACTGAGGATAATATAGAAAAATACGCCAGTGCAATGTCTAAGGAATATGAACTCAGATGGGATAATAAAACCCGGCCTTACGATGGGATTATTGATATGCTCGACGCTCTTGGCAGCATGAGCATAAAAATGGCCGTACTGTCCAACAAGCTTCATGAGTTCACATTAAAAGTCGTTGAAAAGTTCTTACCGATCAATTATTTCGAATATGTTTTCGGTGAAAGAGAAGGTATTCCGAAAAAGCCGGATCCCGCGGGCGCTCTTGAGATTTCAAATCTGATGAAGATACCGCCCGAGTGTTTTTTGTACGTCGGAGATTCGGATACGGACATGAAAACGGCAATATCAGCCGGTATGTATCCAATAGGCGTAAAATGGGGCTTTCGGGAGCCAAATGAATTAATTCGCGCAGGAGCAAAAACTATAATAGAAAACCCGCAGGAATTGCTTACATTTTTCAGGGAGTAATTTCAATTGTGCTTATCGGGTTAAATAAAATATACCCTGTGGCAAAATACTGCCGCAGGGTATTCTGTTTCTGTGGGCATATTAAAGTCTTACTTGCTTTCTCTTCTGAAACACATAAACCAGTCAAGGCAGTACATGTCGTCATCTTTCGATTCCATCCGTTCCTTTGCCGTTCCGCAGGAACCTGCCGTTGGAATAATTACATCGTCTCCCGGCCTCCAGTCTGCAGGCGTCGCTACGCTGTCCTTGTCCGCTTTCTGAAGTGCAAGGACTACCCTTTTAATTTCATCAAAATTTCTTCCGGTTGACAGCGGATAATATAATATAAGCCGGATTATGCCTTTAGGGTCAATAACAAACACTGCTCTTACTGCTTGTGTATTTGATTGTCCCGGCTGGATCATTCCATATTTCCTGGCAACGTCCATTCGAATGTCCTCTATAAGGGGAAATTTTACCTCAACATTTTTCATTCCCTTCCATTCGAGTTCCTGAATTTTTCTAAGCCAGGCAATATGCGCATATAACGAATCAACAGATAATCCAACCAGTTCAGTGTTCATAGCTTTGAACTCTTCAGCCATGGTTGCGAATGTCATAAATTCTGTCGTACATACCGGGGTAAAATCTGCAGGATGAGAAAAGAGAATCACCCATTTTCCTTTGTAATCTTCCGGGAAATTAATTTCTCCCTGAGTTGTTACAGCCTTAAATGACGGTGCTTTGTCTCCGATAAGCGGCATTCTTGCAACATTTTCGTTTTCCATAATATAGTTCTCCTTTTCATTAAATTTTTAGCCGATTATGTCCAATACATATAACTTCATTAAATATATACTGGTCATATATTTATATTACCAACAAATTTGTAATCAAAACAATTTTGTAGATATTATTTTCCGATTATACAAAGCCATTTTTATAAATATGAAAACTTGGAAATAAGATCTGGGAATATTTAAGTTTTTATAAGCTGTCTATAAAAATTTGGGCTATATTCGGATCAAACTGTGTTCCTGCATTCTTTTTAATTTCCTCGATAGCCGCCTGATGAGTCATCGCTTTTCGATATACCCTGTCCTCTGTCATTGCATCATATGAATCAACAACAGCGAGAATACGGGAAAGAAGCGGGATTTCTTCCCCTTTTAATCCTTGCGGATATCCGTTCCCGTCCCAGCGCTCATGATGAGCCAGTATATATTCAGCAATTGGCTCAAGTTCAGGAGAGGACATCGCAATCCGGTAACCAATTTCGGAGTGCTTTTTCATGATCTCCCATTCGTTTTTGCTTAATTTACCCGGTTTATTCAATATACTGTTGTCAATACCGATCTTTCCGATATCATGCAGCATTGCAAATAGTTCCAGGTTGTCCATATCCTTTTGCGAAATATTCAGTTTCCTGCCTACACGCACTGATAGGTCGACAAGCCTTTTTGCGTGTTCCTCGGTTTCCTGGCTTCTTATATAAACCGTGCCCATAATCGAAGAAATAATTGTACTGCGTGAGCTCTTCCGGTTCAGCAATTTGCGATTGTGCATGTTTTCTTCCGCTTCTTTAACAGCATCATTCAAGGTTTTGTCACCTGTTTTTACGCCATACCCAAGTGAGACACTGATATTGTATTTTGATCCTGGTTTTTTATTGTGTTCTTCACATAGATTTGTTATTTTTGTTATGAGTTTATATGCTGTTTTACCATCTGTTTTCGGCAAAAGAATACTGAATTCATCCCCGCCGGTTCTGGCTAAAACATCCTTCTTCCTTAAACAGCTTTTTATTATTCTCGCCGTTTCAACAATTACATGATCTCCTGCCGCATGCCCATAGGCATCATTTATCAGCCTTAAGCTGTTAATGTTCCCGATAATAACGGATAGCGGCAAAGACGATTTTTTGTCCAGACTTTGTTTTTGCTTCTCAAAATAAGTACGGTTAAAAAGTCCGGTAACAGCATCATGTTCACTCATATACTGAACCTGCTCTTCCCGTTTTTTCTGATCGGTAATGTCGATAATAATACCTTCCAGAGCTTCCACTTCGCCCGCGCTGTTAAAAATTCCCTGACCCATCTCCTGCACCCATTTTCTTTTTCCGGAAGCCGTTATAATTTCATATATAAAACGGAAGTCTTTGCGAGCTGCAAGCACACGCTTCCATTCTTCCCAAATCCTTTCACGGTATTCGGGCGCAATCAGATCATTATATGACAATTCCCTGTTGTATAGTAAACTTTCCGGCTCGTATCCGGTTAATTCAAAACATCCCTTTGATACGTGCAACATAGTCCAGGCCGTATCATAATTGCACCGGTACGCAAGGCCAGGCAAATGGGAGAGCAGCACCTCCTTGCTGCGCTCGCTTTCCCTTAACGCATTTCCGGTTTGAACATAATCACTGATATCATTAATTAAGCATAAATGCGTATCTTCCGATACTTCACCCAGATTCAACGGAGCAACTACCATGTTAACCCATGCGGCGGAGCCGTCAGGTTTGATATAACGCTTACGCATTGAATATCCATCAATTTCGCCCGCCAGAAATTTTTCAAAATACTTAATATCCTCTTCCAGGTCGTCAGGGTGAGTTAATTCCTTCCAGCTAATATTTTTTAATTCCTCACGGGTTCTTCCGGTAATCTTTAAAAACATCGGATTAACGCTTGTATACGCTTTATACTTGTTCCCAACCGCTATTCCAATGGGGGCCTGTTCGAACACCGCACTGAAAAGCTCCATGCTTGCTTTAAGGTTTTTGTCAAGCTGCGTTAGCTTATCATTCTTTCGTAAAATCAGAAGAATCGCTGTTGAAAGAAACAAAATACATAAGACAACAATAAAAGCATGTGCGGCATGCTTTATAGGTTCAGAAAGCCAATACGCCAGATGATAATCCATACCCAGCACCGCAAGAACATTACCGGTTTGCCGGCTAACCACCGGAACCAACACTGTCATATATTTACCCCATTGATTTTTGGTTTCAGATACAACAGGTTCCCCATTCAAAAGAGCACTATTATATATATCTGTTTCCGGAAGGTGTTTTCCGATTGTTTGATCGTTTGTTGTCAGTGATTTCCCGTAAGCTGCAACAAAGTTGGCTTTTTCATTTTTTACTGTATACAGGTATGCGGCCGTAATGTTTTGATTATACTGGGTTAATCGCATAAGGCTGTCTTTAATATGCGGATATTCCTCTTCTGACGTATCTGCATCAAGAGAATGAAAGCACTCCATGCAAAGAAATGCTTCCGCCGCTTCGGCAAGAGCCAGTGCCTGTTCTTCCGTTTTACTCAGATATGTTTTCCATGTATTTAGAATATAAACGGCACCAATTCCAAATAAAACAATAACAGCAATCACTGCCGCAATATGTTTACTCCATATTCGTCCGGCTCCGCTCCGGGTATCATTTTTCATCCGGTACACCCTTTCATGTCAGCGTCTTGACATCCTTTGTTCTAGGCAGTCAATGGAAGTTTGTTTCATCGATGTGAACATTGCAAGAGGTAGAACAGCAGACTATCCTTAAGTCCCGTTATATGTTTACCACATATGAAATCTTGTAAACACAATAATTTCCATTGTATTTTCTGGTATTTCAATCTAACATTTGTATAAACAGTTCGGTAATCTTCGGGTCAAATTGCTTTCCGGCCTCACCCCTTATTATTTCAATGGCCTTGTCTTTTCTTTCCGTAAGCGAAAGATTTCCTCTGTTTAATATACGATCATAAGTTTCTACAATAGATACGATCCTTGATATTAATGGAATCTGTTCACCCTTAAGCCCTCTTGGATATCCGTCGCCGTCCCACCTTTCGTGGTGGCTGTAAATATATTCGGCTAAATCCAGACTGTCATCAAAAAGGTTTAATATGCGGTATCCAACAACAGAATGCTGCTTCATTTTTTCAAGCTCTTCATCTGTTAGTATTTCTTTGGATAAAATACCTTCATCAAGTATAATTTTACCTATGTCATGTAAATATCCCACACGCTTTAGCTTATCGATTTCCGGTTCCGGAAGGTGCAGCGCATATCCCACTTTGCTGCATAATTCTCTAACAGCAATTGAATGCTGCTTCTCTCTTGGATTTTTCAAATGCAGTGTTCCAATTATCGTATCAATTATATCTTTATTAACAGATTTACGGTTCATCGTCTTATCTTTGTACATTTCATTTTCCGCGTTAGCAATGATTTCCTTCAACGGGGTATCCGCGTTTTCTTTTGTATCACTGCCAAGCGAAATACTGCATTTTATTGCTTCCACACGTGCGTTTGAGAAGCCGGATCTGATTTGTGACATAACAATTTTTGCATTTTCCTTATTTGTTTTCGGAAGCACAATGGTAAACTCATCGCCTCCCATGCGTGTAATCATACTGTTTTCCGTGCAGGACTGCATTAGTATTTCGGCAGACTTCTTTATCAACTCATCCCCCGCCGAATGGCCAAATATGTCGTTGGTCATCTTCAATCCGTTAATATCCGCGAAAATCACAGTTAACGGCAGATTATCGACAGTGTCAATCCGGGGAAGATTAGCCTCGAAATACCTTCTGTTGGGAAGCCCTGTTAATATATCATGGTAACTGAGATATTGGATTTCTTTTTCTCTTTTTTTCCGCTCGCTTATATCGATAAAAGTTATAACACCGCCGACAACCTTACCATTTCTCATCTGTGGATATGAATGGTACTCTACGTCAAAATAACTCCCGTCGGCTTTCCAAAACACCTCATCATCGGCTTCATACCCTTTGCCGTCTCTAATTGATTTTAATATCCTGCACTCTTCAATAGGAAATGGTGTTCCATCGGAGCGGCTGTGATGAATTTGCCAGTGCATATTTTTACCTAATAAATCCTCCTGCTTTTCATAACCTAACAATTTTATACAACTGGTATTGCAGAATATGCAATTTCCTTTCAAATCAATCCCGTAAATCGCTTCAACGGTAGAATTTAAGATGAGCTGAAGCTGGTTTTTATTATCTTCCAGCGTTACATTTGCGTTGTACAATTCTTTTGTTCTCTCTTTTACGGCAGCCTCAAGATTATTTATGAATAACTGCATATTATCAGCAACTGTATTAAAACTTTCTGAAATTCTTCCTATTTCATCATTTCTAACTATATCAACTCTCTGTGTCAAATCTCCGTGCGATATAGCCTCGGATGTTTTAAGCAGGCTGTTGACCGGCATTAAGAGTCTTCTGATAATAGTGTTGAAAATAATAAATGTAAAAAATAATGCGAGTATTGACAACAGCACAGTAACACGAATGCTATAAACTACCGGTTTAATAAGAAGCTCGTCTGGAAATGCGGAAATAATAACCCACTCCAGACCCTCCATTTTAAGTTCTTTTACGCTTACATATAAATTTTCATCTTTACTTTTATGTAAAAAAAGCGGATCCGGATTCAGGTTATATTTTTCATAAACATCTTTGAAATTTAAATCGTCAATCTGATCGATACGCAATCTGTCAATGATACCGTCCGCCGAAACATTAAAATTATTCATTCCCATCGAGTTGGCAATCAGGTAATGGGAATCCTTTTCAAAGATAATCGCGCGTCCGTTATATTTGCTCACCGAATCTTTGAGATAGCCGCCAATATCGGTTAGCAGCATGTGGGTTCCGATAACCCCCTGAAGTTCTCCTGATTTGCTGTATACAGGCAATGCGGCCGACACTGTCAGATCATTCATTACAAAATGCTTATAAACAGGAGCAAATGCAGGGCCTTTAGCCTCAACCGCGGCTTTATACCATTCCCGGGTGCGGGGATCAAATATACCCGCGTTTACAACAAGGTCTTCGGCTGTCATGTCTTCATTTACTGTGTAATACCACGAATGTCCGCCCGTATCGGAATTATTCCTCATTATTTCAATAACACCGTTTTCATTTCTGCGTGCTCCGTAATACTCACCATTTACGGTGCCGTAGCTAAAGCTGTATATCTCACTGTTATGTGTACTTAAAACGCCGACAAAAAATTTTTCTCGCAGCTTTTCATCGGATAAATCCAGAATGCCGTTTTCAATAATTCTGTGGTTAACCTCATTAATATGGTTAGGTGTTTGCAAAAAAGAATATATTCTACTATATATGTTTTCGCTGATATCCTCGGCAATACTCACAGTTGTCTTCTTAGCGGAGGAAAACCAGTTCTTAAAAATTAAGAAGCCTATACTGCTTAACGATACAAACACAGCAGATATAAATAAAATAATAATTATCTTTCTTATCGAGAAGTTCTTTAAGTGTTCCTTCAATAGTTTTACCGTCCTTTTTACTCCCGGCAACAGGTGCCCGTCAGCCGTCTCCTCAATTTTCGGATGCTCTCGGAAAAAGGAGGATACAGTATTCCCATGTCAGTTATAATTGCTGTAATATACCGGTTTGGGGTAACGTCAAACGCAGGGTTTCTTACGTTTACTCCATCAGGTACTATCCTGTGTTCGTGGATATGTGTAACTTCCCGCCGATCACGTTCTTCAATCGGTATCTGCCTGCCGCAGCAAATTTGGAAATCTATTGTCGATACCGGCGCTGCTATATAAAAAGGAATATTGTTTTCTTTCGCAAGGACAGCGATACTGTAGGTGCCAATTTTATTTGCAGTATCGCCGTTCGATGCAATCCTGTCCGCTCCGACGATACAGCAGTTAATCTGCCGGGTATACATAAAATATCCGGCCATATTGTCACAGATCACAGTTACGGGAATACCATCCTCCATCAACTCGTATGCCGTAAGTCTTGAGCCCTGAAGGTACGGACGGGTTTCATCAGCAAATACCTGAACCTGTTTTCCGGCGTTATGGGCTGCCCGGACTACGCCGAGGGCTGTTCCATAATCACAGGTTGCGAGACTGCCTGCGTTGCAATGAGTCAGTATTGTGTCCCCGGAACGGATAAGTTCGCTGCCGAGCTCACCGATTTTCCGGTTGCTTTGAACATCTTCCTCATCCATTTTCCGAGCTTCCTTCAATGCGATTTCAATAATACCTTCAATGTCTTTTTCCCTGTTATCAATAACTTTATTCACAACCCTGTCCACAGCCCAAAACAGGTTAACGGCAGTCGGTCTTGTGTTCTTAATTTCATCTGCAATGCGTTTTACTTCTTTAAAGAAAACATCCTTATCTTCTGTTTTTATCTCATTCATTCCTAACACGATTCCATATGCGGCTGTTACACCAATTGCCGGTGCCCCCCGTATGATCATATCTTTAATTGCTTTAGCAACCTGATCATAAGAAGAGTATTCACGCCAGATTGTTTCCTCCGGAAGCTTTGTTTGATCAATTAATCTGAGTACCCCATTTTCAAAATACAGCGGCCGCATTATATTCCTCCATTTTAAAGGCAACTATCACACAATTATAGTGTTATTACCCTTTGTACAACTGAGTAAAACAATATTAACATAATATTTTTATGTTGTAAAAGATGGTCGTTCCCGACTCCTAAAAGTAGGCCGCTCCTCCGCAGGTAATCCACGAAACCACGATGGCGGTTATTAATGACCCAAGATATACCTTGCCTGTTTTGCGGTAGAAATATGTCGCCACAAAAAACAACACGAAAAACTGCGGGAAAATAAGCACAAGTGCGCTCATAAACGGGCCATCGAATATTGAAAGTCCGGTTAACGCCCATCCTGTCCCGAAGCCGAGTAAAAATGGAACATATTCAAATAGTGAAACAATAACCAGACCTCCCAACATTACATATATATTTTTCAGCCACCAGACTATCTGTGTTTTCGCAGGGGATTCATATTCCTTCAGGCGCATTTGTCCAAACAGTCTGACCCCTCCGTTAAACAGGAAAAACAAAAGAAAGAACGGCAGATACAATAAGAATTGCAGTAAACGTCCTGCTGTAAACGGGCGCAGGAAAGGCCAGATAAACCTGAGATCAGTATTGAAAAAGCGGTAACCGATGGTTGTTAAAACATACAGCAGCCCAAACATAATAGCTGCCATAATAACGGTTTTGCCTATTATTTTCCAGTCAATCACCGTCTTTTCCCTGTCGAAGGATAAACCCATGTCATACATTGTGACGCCAAGCTCTCTCCCTTCCCCCTTTTTATACCATCTGCTGAACATGAAAAACGCAATGACAAACAGCAAATCGAGCCACAGAATCAGCCCGCCTGCCATAAGTGTTTTGAAAATACCGTCCGGATACGGAAAAAGCCCATGTCCTAACTGCGTTACAAACGGATAGAGTATCGCGCTGAGTAAAATACTTGTTATCGCCATTCTATGCCAGCTTTTCTTAGGAGCCGTATACCTGTCCGGAAGCGGCTGCGCCACCGGAGCAAAGAATTGTGTAGTGAGAAGGAATGAACAAAGCGGCAGTAATGAAATCACCGCGGCTAACAAAGCAAGACCCATCAGCAGTTCTCTTGTCATAAACACCAAATCCGAAGGCGGTATACCCGGCTCAACCTTGAGTGCGGTTGTAAACCATTCCATCGCGGTAGAAATCCCCGCCTTACTGTGCGTAACTCCCCTATGCACCGTATTAAGAAATTCCATCCGCCTGGCTGTACCATCGGTAAAACTGCCGTAGGTTTTATTCCATTCAACCGGAGCATCCTGGCCGGAAAAAATTTTATAACGCAATTCGCTTTTATTCAAATTCTCTGTTGTTAGCTGATAATCTCTGAAATAGTCAAACTCATCATATTTTGCCTGAAGAAGCAGTACGTTACGGAATGTAACATTTCCATCCGCATCTTGAACAGGCCCTTCCACTTCTCCGCACTGAATCACGATTGCGGCATGTTCAGGATTCTCAGCCGCAACGGTATACGAGCTCCATGTTCCCATTGAATGACCGGTAATTCCGATTTTATCGGCCAATACATATTCACGCGACTGAAGCCACCGGAAAGCGGCAGTTCCTCCCATTGAAGAATCAATTATTCCATCAACCTGATCAAAGTTCAGGCTTGAAAAGCTCATAAACATCTTAAACCTGTTCGGACCGGATTTAGATAAATCATAACCTCTGTTGCGCATTCCAATTGGGCTTTCACCGTGGCCAAATTCGTCAATTGAGAGCGCGACAATTTTGCGCCGTGCCAGCTCAATAGCAAATGCCGCGGAAGTATCCTTGTCATTCTGATATCCATGCATAAGAAGCACTGCCGGAGCGGGGTTCGAACCATTCACCCCATCGGGCACATAAAGCTTTGCGGTAATATAAGCTGATATTCCATTGTTTGTTGTAATTGGTATCTTGACCTGTTTTACGCTGACCTTCCCAAAATCGCATTCGATATAGGATGCAATAATAATGAATGCAACAGCCAGAAAAATACAAACAAAAAAAACAAGCAAGCTTTTAGCTCTTTTTTTCTTCAACTTAATACCCCCTAAACTAATGGATTCTTTTATGATGACGCAGTTTATCCGTTCAAGTTGCTCTTGCTTGCCGCGTTTGAAATAACAAAGATGTGATTGATATGCTCGTTTAATTTTATCATACAATGTAGCGGGAATAAAGATGCCCTCACCTTTACAGCCAACGGATGGCCGCTGCCCGAAACCGGGGAGAAAAATATATATGCCCAATGTGCTGAAATTACGGCAGCCTCCGAAGACATTGATAAAAGCAAATTTTGTTACATACTCAGCAAATAATATAATGATTTTTGCGACCAATACAGATAGAATATTATTTAAGATGTATTATTTTTTAAAGGAGGATATGAGTGTTATGTGTGATAAGCCTAAATACCTCGATGAAAGTTTAAGTTTTGAAGAACGTGCGAAAGATTTGGTATCCCGGATGACCCTTGAAGAAAAGGTAACTCAAATGCTCTTTAACGCTCCTGCTATCAAGCGTCTTGGCATACCCGCCTACAACTGGTGGAATGAAGCTCTGCACGGAGTAGCAAGAGCGGGCGTTTCGACTATGTTCCCGCAGGCAATAGGCTTGGCGGCGACCTTCGATGAAGAACTTATTTATAAAGCAGCCGATGTCATATCCACAGAAGGCCGCGCAAAATACCATGAGTTTCAGCGCAAAAACGATCGCGATATTTACAAAGGTTTAACATTCTGGTCCCCAAATATAAATATATTCAGGGATCCTCGCTGGGGCAGAGGACATGAAACATACGGAGAAGACCCGTACTTAACCGGGCGGTTAGGCGTAGCCTTCGTAAAAGGCATTCAGGGAAACGATAAAAAATATTTAAAAGCGGCAGCATGCGCTAAGCACTATGCTGTTCACAGCGGACCTGAAAGCGATCGCCACAGTTTTAATGCGGAGGTGTCGGAAAAAGATCTTCGCGAAACTTATCTGCCTGCATTTAAAGAGCTCGTCAGGGAAGCCAATGTTGAAGGCGTAATGGGCGCGTATAACAGGACGAACGGAGAACCATGCTGCGGAAGCGAAACCCTTCTTAAGAAAATATTAAGAGAAGAGTGGGGATTTAAAGGATATGTCACTTCTGACTGTTGGGCTATCAGGGATTTCCACGAATTTCACGGGGTTACAAGCACTGCTCCCGAATCGGTCGCATTAGCTGTAAATAACACCTGTGATCTTAACTGCGGGAATATGTTCGCAAACCTTTTAATTGCCCATAACGAAGGCCTCGTTACCGAAGAGGCGATTGATCAGGCTGTTACAAGGCTTATGATAACAAGAATGAAGCTTGGAATGTTCGATAAACCTGAGAATGTGCCGTATACAAGCATTCCATATTCGGTTAACGACTGCAGGGAACACCGGGAATTTGCGCTCGAAGTATCCAAACAAACCATGGTCCTTCTAAAGAACGAAAACAATATACTGCCGCTTGATAAAAATAAAATCAAGTCCATTGCCGTGATAGGGCCGAACGCTGACAACCGTACAGCCTTAATGGGCAATTACCACGGCACCGCGTCAAGATACATAACTGTTCTTGAAGGAATCCAGGACATGGTTGGCGAAGACGTCAGAGTCTTCTATTCCGAAGGGTGTCATTTGTATAAAGACAAGGTCGAAGATCTTGCAGAACCTAAGGATCGCTTCGCTGAAGCAATATCTGCCGCGGAAATGGCCGATGCTGTCGTAATGTGTTTAGGCCTTGATGAAACGATAGAAGGTGAAGAAGGCGTT
>Ga0123334_1005356_pt1 | contig 12444 bp, 9 predicted proteins | sample BiotimSIPDNA_FD_89706 | JGI IMG/M metagenome (GOLD analysis project Ga0123334, IMG submission 89706) | Anaerobic biogas reactor microbial communites from Washington, USA - Biogas_R1 time_0 SIP DNA | ecosystem: Engineered > Bioreactor > Anaerobic > Unclassified | place: Washington, USA | collected... | reverse complement strand
TATCTCTGCTAAGATATCATCTTTCATCACATTCTGACCCGCTTTTACCCCGATTCTGGTTATTGTGCCGCTAACCACCGATTGAATTTCATTCTGCATTTTCATGGCTTCCAGGATTACAAGTGCTTCTCCGCGAATCACTTCCGAACCTTCACGTACGATCACATCGGTGATCTTTCCGGGCATGGGTGCTCTAACCACAAGAGCGGTATTCTTCATGTTCCTGTTCCCGAGCACTTTTTTACGCTGAAGCGATACAGGGGTCTCAATTGTAAAGGTGTGGCTTATGTCATTGAAGAGAATCTCGTACCTGTTCTGCCTGGTGCGAACTATCTCAACGGGGTAGCGTCTGTTTTTCCAGAGTACGTGAACACCGTACCTTTCATCTTCCCTCAGTTCCACCTTATAGTCTCTGCCATTCACCCTGATGATGTTCTTCAGCGGCAGGGTGAAAGCAAACTTGCGACCCTCATTGGGGAGGGCGTATAATTTCTTTATTACTGGTTTTTCAGGAGTCATGGGTCACGTTTTAAAACTGTGTCAGTCTTTTTCTTAGCAGCCATGGAGTGAGTTCCCGCCCCTGGTCGAAGCTGATGCCTGCACTATTGTCTTTCAGGTTCTCTTCCTCGAAAAGCTTTGTTGCTATCCATGCAGCTATTGCCTCTTCATATTCACTGCACTGATAGAATTTTTCAAGGTCCTTCTCAATGAAAGCGGTGGTGAATGTGCCGGCCTGGAAAAGGGGATTGCGCATCAGCATCCTGAAGAAAGGCAGTGTTGTCTTCGTTCCCTTGATCCAGATTTTGTCAAGAGCCTGCTTGGTATTGATAATAGCTTCACGGCGATCTTTGCCGGTGACTATCAGTTTGGCTATCATGGAGTCATATGAAGCGATTATTGATGATCCCGCCCTGACGCCTGTATCAATCCTTATCCGTGGTTCATCAGGCAGGCTGATCTTTTCAATTTTCCCCGGGGCAGGGGCAAAACCTGCCTGCACGTCCTCCGCATTGATGCGGCACTCGATGGCCCACCCCGTCAGCCTGACATCTTCCTGTCTGATTGTCAGTTTCTCACCTGAAGCAATGCGTATCTGTTGTTCAATCAGGTCTATACCCGTGATCATCTCCGTTACGGGATGTTCCACCTGGATCCGGGTATTCATCTCCATGAAATAGAAATTATGATCCGAGTCGAGCAGGAATTCCACGGTACCGGCAGAATAGTAGCCCACAGCCCTGGAAATTCTTACAGCCGTTTCTCCCATTCTTCCCCTGAGCTCTTCATTGAGTGCGGGGGAGGGAGCCTCTTCAAGCAGCTTCTGGTGCTTGCGTTGTATGGAACATTCTCTTTCACCGAGGTGAATGATGTTGCCGTGTGTGTCACCCAGGATCTGGAACTCGATATGTTTGGGATTTTCTATATATTTCTCAATGAAAACGCCGGGATCATTGAAAGCTTTCTCAGCTTCCCTGCTGGCAAGGATAAACATTTTTTCCATGTCCGACTCCTGTCGTACGACGCGCATGCCCCGTCCTCCTCCTCCCGAAGCTGCCTTGATTATCACGGGATAACCTATCCTTGCCGCCTGGTTGACGGCTTCATCCTCGTTGGCCACACTGCCTGTTGAACCCATTGCCATAGGTATCCTGTGCTTCAGGGCTATCTGCCTGGCTACGGGTTTATTGCCCATTTTGTAGATAGCATCGGGAGAGGGGCCGATGAAGATGATCGCGTTGTCACGGCATTTTTCGGCAAAATATGCGTTCTCGGACAAAAAGCCGTATCCCGGATGCAGTGCGTCACATTCCGTCTTCAGAGCTATGCCAATCAACTTTTCCACATCGAGGAACACGGGTATCTCTGCCAGTTCATCTTCCTCATGGTGGACGATGTCAGCCATAGAGAGATACATTGCATCAGGCTCGGCTGCAGTACGTATGGCCACGCATTCTATTCCCATACTGCGGGCTGTACGCATTATTCTGACGGCTATCTCGCCGCGGTTGGCTATCAGTATGCGGGTAATTCTCTTCATACTATTCTCGTTGGCCTGCGGCCAAATTTTTCATCTGGTTTTCTACAATTCTTTATGGTCTACAGCCATAATCGACAATCGTCAATCGCAAATCGACAATCGACAATCGACAATTCCACTCCTGCCTCTTGCCTCTTGCCTCTTGCCTAAAGTGGTATATTGCCATGCTTCCGTGACGGTACCTTGACGCTCTTGTTGCCGAGGGCCTCAAATGCCGAAAGCAGTTTGGCACGTGTCTGAGCCGGATCAATCACCTCGTCAATATAACCTTTCTCATCTGCAATGAATGGATTGGCCACCTTCTCGCGGTATTTCCTGACCAGTTCCTTCTTCAGCGCTGCCGGATCACCGGCCTCTGCCAGCTCGCGTCGGTAGAGGATGGCCACGGCGCCGTCGGGTCCCATAACGGCAATCTCTGCCGAGGGCCATGCGTAGTTGAAATCTCCGCCCATGCCCTTGCTGTTCATAACTATATAGGCCCCGCCGTAGGCTTTTCGCAGGATTACGGTAATACGCGGCACAGTAGCTTCGGCATAGGCGAATAGCATCTTTGCCCCGTGTCTGATGATTCCGGAGTGTTCCTGGTCCCTGCCCGGGAGGAACCCCGGCACATCCTCAAGGGTCAGTATCGGGATATTAAAGGCATCGCAGAAACGGATAAAGCGTGCTCCTTTGGTGGATGAGTCAATATCCAGCACGCCTGCCAGTACCTTGGGCTGGTTGGCCACTATACCCAGAGTATGCCCCTTCATGCGGCCGAAACCGGTAATCAGGCTTGGGGCAAACAGTTCAGAGGTCTCGAAGAAACTGTTCCGGTCAACTATAAGGTTGATAACATCTCGCACATCATATGCCTTGTTTGGGTCATCCGGCATGATATCACGCAGTTTGGGATTGAAATCAGGAGTGTCATCACTGTAAGCAGACACCGGCGGGTTTTCGAGGTTGTTTGAAGGAAGGTAGGAGAGGAACTTCCTGACTGCTATGATTGTATTTTCTTCATCATCATATATCATGTTGGCTACGCCGCTCTTCCGGGCGTGTACTTCGGCTCCCCCCAGCTCCTCACTGCTTATCTCCTCGTTAAGCACCTCCCTGACAACGTTCGGGCCGGTGACGAACATATAGCTCGTATTGCTTGTCATGAAGACCCAGTCAGTAAGGGCTGGTGAGTAGACAGCTCCTCCTGCAGCCGGACCCATGACCACCGAGATCTGCGGGATTATGCCGGACGATTGTATAATATTGTTGAAAATGGCAGCATATCCGTTCAGGCTGGCAATACCCTCCTGTATCCTTGCACCGCCCGAGTCATTGATTCCAATGAATGGTGCACCCATCTTCAGCGCCATCTCCTGCACCTTGGCTATCTTGCGGGCATGGACAATGCCAAGCGAACCTCCCATGATTGTAAAATCCTGTGCGAAGGCAAAAACCAGCCTGCCATCAATCTTGCCATGCCCGGTCACCACACCGTCACCATATGCAAGCTCTACCTTGCCGAACTCAACTCCCTGATCTGACGGGGTCACATATGCATCAATCTCCTCAAACGTGCCTTCGTCAAAAAGGAGGGCTATGCGCTCATGTGCCGTCAGCTTTCCCTTGGAATGCTGCTTCCTGATCCGTTCCGCACTGTATTGCTTCTTTAGTGCCTCTTCTCTCTCGGTGTACGCTCTGACATACTTACAATTTATTTCCATAGATGAAATGTTGGCAAATAATGGCTCTCACGTCATGAAAATGACATGACAAAAGTCATCAATTTACGCCTGTTATCCAAATCTATTTTCGAACGGAAACAGACAACAGGTCATTAATGTTTAACAGACAGGAAGATAAATATGGAACAAAAATTATTTCACATATGGCCTTATGGCGTCTGCCCAGTCTTTGTAGGCCCTGTAGGTAAGATGGAGCCCGTCAACACTGTGGCTTCGGGGCAGGTGGTTGTCAGCGTCAGCCATCACGCTGAAGAGATCAATGTAAGTGTGTCCGAACTCCGCAGCCAGCTCCTTCAGTTTACCGTTAAGTTCCATGATCTGCGGAGTCTTGTTGGTATGGTTTTTGGCCATTCCGGTGGCAGGATTCACCGGCAGGACGCTCTGGACGTAAACCTTGGTCCTCGGGGATTCGGACCGGACTCTCTCAAGTATTTTCCTGTAATTTGCAGTTACCTCATCCGGGGTCATATTGCGTGACAGGTCGTTGACGCCTATCATGATGAACAGTTTTTTGGGCTGCAGCTTTGTGACAGCGTCAAGACGAAGGAGGATTCCTTCAGTGATGTCAGCGCTGATGCCCCGGTTTATGCACTTCCTGTTGCCCAGCAGTTCAAACCATTCTGCGCCGTCAGTAATGCTGTTGCCCAGGAACACGATCTCATTCCTTAAATCCGGAAGATGGTCATACATATCCTTGCTGTGCCACCAGTAAGCTGAAAATTTTGAGCTGTCAACGACCACGGTCTGCGACTGGGAATTTACAAACAGGGTAGCGCCCAATGAGGCAATGAATAGGAGGATAAACTTCTTCATTTCGTTATGTTTTTGATTATCTGTACCATAGTGTCATACTGTGCTTCCATGTCCTGAAGCAGCGCCAGTTGCGCTCTTGTCCGCTGCAGGTTATGCAGAGGGTGTTTGATCTTGTAGTAGTTATCTCCGTCAATATAGTCAGTAAGGAAACGTGTTGCCATGATATAGGTTAAAAGTTTTGGTGCGAAGGGCAGGTATTCTATTTCAGTGGCATTGAGGGTATCCCCGGCTTCGGTGAGGAAGCCTTCGGCGTATGCCCGGAAAATTTCAGTATCCATTGATACCTCCGAAAGGTCTTCAGAGTCTTCCTCTGCCCTGTTGGCTGCGGTGCGGATGGCATCCCCGAAGTCGTAATGCACATATCCGGGCATAACGGTGTCAAGATCGATTATCAGCAATGCCCTGCCGGTTTTCCTGTCGAAGAGGATATTATTGAATTTTGTATCGTTATGGGTTATCCTGAGAGGTATTTTTCCTTCAGCGCCCAGCCTGAGTATTATCTTCATCTCCTCCTCCCGGCGGAGTATCTCATCCGTTTCCCGGCTCACTGATGCAGCTCTTCCCACGAGGTCTGCTGTCAACACCTTGTGAAAGGTCTCCAGGCGCCAGGCAATATTGTGGAAGTCGGGTATTGTCTCATGCAGCGCCGGACCGGGCAGGTCAGCAAGCATGGCCTGGAATCTGCCGGTGATCCTGCCGCCCTCGAAGGCTTTGTGGTGTGAGTCAACCCGTTCGTATGAGGTGTGATCGCGGATGAAGATAAACATTCTCCAGTACCGTCCCTCTTCATCCTGGAGGTATGACTTGCCGGACTTTCTGTCAGGGATGAGTGTGAGGCATTCTCTTTTCACATCGCTTTCGTCCCTGGCGGAGATCCTGGTCCGGAGGTGCCCGGTCACCCTTTTCATATTTTCCTGAAGTCCGGGTATGTCAGGGAACACATTGCTGTTAAGTCGCTGGAGGATGTAGTCATCACACTCCTTCTCCGTGGTCAGGACGCGGTAGGTGTCATGAATATGCCCGGGGCCAAATGACCTTCCTTCAAGGAATGTTCCTTCTGCCCTGAAACGGCCAAAAATCTCTTTCAGATCGGGTTCCATGAATCCCTTTTTATCTTCCCTTCAACCTGTACCCGTGGAGTGAGTAGTACAGAAGGATGAGATAACAGGGGAGGCATACCCAGTAAGCAGCCTGGGTGTTGAAGATGTCAGCCAGCTTGCCATAGATGAGAGGTATGATGGCGCCGCCCACGACAGCCATCACCAGCAGTGCCGAAGCTGTCTTTGTAAACCGTCCCACGCCGTTGAGCGCCAGGGGCCACATGGCTGGCCATATCAATGCATTGGCCAGTCCGAGCAGCGCCACGAACAGCACTGTAACAGGGATTGTAAGTGTGACAGCCTGGAAGGTTACAAGGTCCCTGAATGGCATAATGACCTGCTGTCCGGCGGGTGTGAGTATTGCGCCCAGGGTAAAAATTACTCCGAGGATTGCGGAGATCCTTAATGCATTTACCTGGGATAGCACCCTGGGGATGAAGATAATGCCGCATATATATCCTATGATCATGCCCAGCATGGTCAGGGATGTGAAGTACTTGGCTGATGACATGTCAATGCTGAGCGACTGTCCGTAGCGGATTATTGTGTCACCGGCGATGACTTCCACACCCACGTAGAAGAAGAGTGCTATGGCGCCTACTATCATGTGCGGGAAGTGCCAGATACTGGTTTTGTTGACATTTGTCTCCCCTACAGAGGGTTCTTCCGCATCGGTATCCACTTCAGGGAGATGCGCAAAGCGAAGGAGCAGTCCCAGGGCCACAAGTATGACTGCCATAATTATATAGGGATTGATTACCCTTGTGGCGAGTTCATCAAGGATGCCTGCGCGGACAACAGCGTCGGCAGCCTCAGCCAGCTGCCGGTCCAGTACATGGGAGTCCTTTAATATATGAGCTCCCAGGATTATTGGAGCTATAGCTCCTGCAAACTTGTTTGCTATGCCCATCATGCTGATACGCTTGGCAGCGCTCTCACGGGGACCTATGATAGTCACATATGGATTTGATGCTGTCTGAAGCAGAGCCATCCCTGTACCCTGTACAAAGAGTCCGAGAAGGAAGATGGCATAGTTTCTCTCCAGCGCCGCAGGAATGAAGATAAGTGCTCCCACGGCCATGATCCAAAGACCAATGGACATCCCATTCTTGAAACCTGTCTTCTTCAATACTGTCGACGAGGGAAGTGACATCACGAAGTAGGAAATATAGAAGGCTGTGGTGACAAAATAAGCCTGGAAGTCAGTCAGCTCACAGGCTGTTCTCAGGAATGGTATCAGTATCCCGTTGAGCCATGTTACAAATCCGAAGATGAAAAAGAATATGGCAATGACCGTCATGCCAACGATGTAATTTTTGCGGCTTATCGGGGCCGCTGCTTCACCTGTTGTCATCTTTGTATAGTATGAAATGGTTGTGGTTTTTTTGCCGCAGCAGTATCAGATGCAGCGATATGGCTCCAAAACTAATCTTTTTGAAATTAAAGTGCAATAACACTTCGCATATAAAATAACCTCACCTGTACTGGTGATATCGGCGGTGCCCGGCCGGCAAATGCAGAAACAAAAATGTCACCGTTTTTCTCGTCTGACTGTCTTTCTCTTACTTTACATTCTGACGCTGAAGTATTATTTTTGTGCCAGAATACAGAGAAATGAAAACCAGAGAGATTATTGAAAAGATAAAGGGCAAGAAAGCCTTTATCAGTGATATGGATGGAGTGATCTACCATGGCAACAAACTGCTTCCGGGGGTTCCGGAGTTCGTGGAGTGGCTGAAGAAGGAGGGAAAGAGGTTCCTTTTTCTGACCAATTCAAGTGAAAGAACGCCCAAGGAGCTCCAGGAAAAGATGTCAAGGCTCGGTATTGATCTTGAGGAAAACGTATTTTATACAAGCGCCCTGGCCACTGCGCAGTTTCTCGCCACGCAGAGGCCCGGCGGAACAGCATATATAATTGGAGAGGCCGGACTGATCAATGCGATGTACAATGCCGGCTATACAATGAATAACTACAATCCCGATTATGTGGTTGTGGGCGACACCCGCAGCTACAGTTTTGAAAAAATTGAGCAGGCTGTGAACCTGGTGCTGAAGGGAGCCAAGCTGATTGGCACCAATCCGGATCTCACAGGTCCGGTGGAGAACGGGATTATCCCTGCCACCAAGGCGCTCATAGCACCCATTGAGCTGGCAACAGGGCGGCAGGCCTATTTCGTTGGTAAGCCCAATCCACTGATGATGAGGATAGCCCTGAAGAAAATAGGCTGCTCCAATGAGGAGACGATAATCATCGGTGACAGGATGGATACAGATATAATAGCCGGCATTGAGTCAGAGATAGACACACTGCTTGTGCTGACAGGCATCTCTACCCTGAAGACTGCAGAAAAGTTTGCATACAGGCCCTCATACGTTCTTGAAGGAGTATCTGAACTGGTGCAATAGCATCAGTGCTCCGGATTACCGGGATGCGGAATAATAATTGGCGTGACTTTTCAGTAGATTGATCCGCCCTGGTTGCCGGAGCGTTCTCTTGACTTGTAACCCAGATAACCTCCATGGTGCCGCTTTGCATATTCAGAGGCGGTAAAACCTATTTTCTCAATCATCAGCGCTACAAGCACGTCTCCTATTACGGTCATGACGGTGGTTGATGTTGTAGGTGTCAGACCCAGCGGACAGACCTCCGCAGGTCCGCCGGTGAACAGTCCCAGGGTGGCTCTTACCCATAGTGGGGAGGAGTTGTTACCGGTGATTACCACTACCGGCATGGCAGGGAAGAGGTTGTCTTTCAGGTCAAGGAGCTCAAGAATCTCCCTCGTGCGCCCGGAGTTGGAGATGACAAGCATAAGGTCATTTTCCTGCAGCACCCCCAGGTCACCATGCTGCGCTTCACTGGGATGAAGAAACACGGCCGGGGTGCCGGTGGAGCTGAAGGTGGTGGCAAAGTCATGCGCTATCTGCCCCGCCTTTCCCATTCCGCTTGTCACCAGCTTCCCTTTGAGCTGATGCACATGTTTGTGGATCAAGTCAATAACATGGTCATAATTTTCAGTTACCGGGATATTTCGCACGGCATCAGATTCGTGGTCAAGAATCTCTCTGACTCTGCTTTGCATGTTTTTCAGGATAAGAGCCCAAAGATATTTATTTTTACTTTTACACTCTAACTTAAAGGTCAACAATAGAAATCCATGTTATGGGGGGACACACCGGTGTAAATATCAGAAGTTATGAGAATATTCTTTCTTGCATTCACATTAATTGCCTTCCTGAATCCTGCGGTGTATTCCCAGAAGTCAGTGAGGGTCAGCTACAAAAGTATCATTAACGGCAGGGAGATTCCCGGGGGGCCTCGGATGATAATTGAAAGTGACGGAGCAGCCGTACGCATTATCCAGGCGGAGCGCAACCATGAGAGACCACAGATGGCTTCGCCGCAACAATCGTCATACATCGATCTGGAAAACCAAAAGTACATCCAGGTTGCTGACATGCCTGACGGCTTGCGAATCAGCACGGTGACTCCGTTCAGTGAGTTGCCTGTTGCGGAGCTGAGCGACGATTCAGAAGTCATTGCTGGCTACAGGTGTATCAGGGCAAGAGTCATCTACTTCTCAAATACAATCGACATCTGGTATACATCCGAAGCAGGAGTGGCAGGAACACCGGTGCCTGCCTACGGTGTCCCGGAGGGTCTCGTGCTGAGGATTGTGCGGAACGGGAATAACGTTACCGAGGCTGACAGGGTGGAGGTGATCAAAAGGAAGGATATGAACATCGCACTGCCTGATAACTTCGGACGGAACGTTGACAGGATGACCTTCGAGCACCTTCTGCGCGAAGCTTTCGTTACGACGGTAACCGTCTTTGATAATAATGTAATCAACTGGGAAGGGGAGGTGACAAATCCGGTTTTTGGAATGAAGGACACTCTCTATCGCTTTGCGGGAGGAACGGTGATACTGAAAAAGGTGACCCTGCCGCAGGTACATGACCGCTACAGCCTGTTCGCCGAAGTGACTGAGTATTCTGCCGGTGACGCCTATGACCGCACGGGTACCGTTTTTGTGATTCCGCAGGGAGACCCTGTTACCTTCCTTGACGGACTGATGAAGGGTCACAAGATTCTTCCGGTCCATACCGACAGACACGGCAAGGAGTATACCGGTGTGGCGGCAACAGCTGATTACAGGCCGCCCATAGAGCTTGTGCGCTTCTTTACGCCTTTTGGCGTCAGGGGATTCAATGACAGACGGACAGTGCCGGGACATGTGTGGCAGGACTCGGCTTTTTACAAGCAGGAGATCACCCGCTATCTCCCTCTGCTCAGGGGTGAAGTATGGATTGGCGCATTCATAGGCAACTATGACAGGGGAGGGCACAGGATTTCTCTCAGACTGAAATACTATCCTGAAACAAGGGAACTCGAACCCCGGGAGTCATCGGAAAGCTGGATCAGCTCCGTTTTCAACACCCTGCCGATAATGGAGATGGCGGGACAGCAGTACGGGACCATGTTCGACGGGGACACGCTATCCGTCACGGTTGATATCCCCGAGGGACTCAAATCATTGCAGATGGTGTTCATTACCACCGGTCACGGCGGCTGGGGAGAAGGCGACGAGTTCAATCCGAAACTGAACGAGCTGATGGTTGACGGCAGCCGGGTCTGGTCATATGTTCCCTGGAGGACAGACTGCGGGACTTACCGCAATGTCAATCCTGCTTCCGGTAATTTCTGGAACGGTCTCTCCTCATCTGATTACTCCCGCTCAGGCTGGTGCCCGGGATCGGTCTCTGAACCACTGATCATACCACTTGACGGTCTGGCCCCGGGCAGGCATGCCTTCAGCGTTACCGTCCCGCTTGGCAAACCTGAGGGAGGGAGCTTCTCACACTGGAACATCAGCGGGGTGCTGACTGGTTCATTTTGACTGGCCTGTAATATCCGGCGGAGGTTACTTTGAACCGTGTCAGTAGGTCCGGGTCATGGTGGCAGGTATGGCCACGATGTAGTCGGCAATCCCCAGGTTTTCAGGGTCCGGTTTACTGATATCTTCCTGCAGTACAGTGGAAATGGTTGCAACTTTGATGCCGGGACGGTAGAGCTTAAGGAAGTGGATTATACCCAGGAAGTTGTCGGAGTGATATGCGCCGTTGTAGTGAATAAATAGTTTGCCGTCCTCAAGGTTCTGAGCAATAAAGTGAGCCATAGTTGCATCCTTGATGGCCTGTGCTTTCGGGAAGTTCTCGTTTGGCTTGCCTCCCATCCCCGGCATGCCATGCATTGACATCATATCCTTGTAGCACTTTAGTTCGGGGTCATACGGGACAGGGAGAGGGACTATAAATCTTTTGGCTTCAGTGGTCAGCGAGTCGAGTTCATCAAATCCTCCCCGTGATACCATTGATGCATACCGCCTTGGAATATTGGTGGCTATAAAAGCCAGGCCGTGTTTCTTTGCAAATTCTACCAGGGGTTTGTAGTCGGTCTTGTAGTTTTTCCAGAGCTTAGCCTCCGCCTCAAACTTGTCAGCAACATACTCCGAATCCAGATATTCATCAAGCAGCAGCTGGTTGTCAGCCTCAAACATCTCTGCGCCCAGTACCAGCTTTCCTCCGGCGATACGGAAGAGGTCAGCGGTAACCTCGTATTCCAGCCAGTGTGCAATTGGATTGTCATGCAACTCCCCGAAGAACACAATGTCAGCGTTACTGATATCATCTATCATCTTCTCATACTTCACGTTTTTGCCTTCGGAATCATAAAGGTTATATGCGGGTTTGTCAATCCTGAATGACAGTGTCAGAATGGCAACAAGGGTAAAAGCGATGACGGCTCTGTTCATAATAATGTCCTGTATGGATTGAGCATTAACTTTATTTAGCATTCCGGAAACAAAATAAATGTTATTTCCGGTTTCATTTGCAATATCTTTGGTGAAATAACAAAAGTTCTATGAAAAGGTTAAGCAATTTCCTTCTGATACTATTTTTTGCAGCTGCCTGTAATAGTGGAGAGCAGAGGCATAACAACATGGCGAAGACGCCTGATCCGGGTGATCTGATTATGGATGAGGAGCTTCAGAAAGTCTTTTCCCTGAGGCGTGAAGCGATTCTCGATTCAATTGGTGACGGTTTGCTGATACTGAGGTCAGATTACGGATTTGATGGAGGCAGGTATGAATACAGGGTAGCCGGAAATTTCTGGTACCTGACAGGTTATGGGCAGCCGGGAACAGTGATGTCACTCTCCGATCCGGGCTCAGGCTCTTCTCCGGGAGGCTATACGCTTTACTCAAGGCAGAGAAGCATACGCGAAATTATATACTCAGGCAATCTGCCTGATCCTTTGGAAATAGCAAAGATGTGGGCTCCGGATACAATTATGGATTATAATGAGGTTGACAGGATTATTGCTGAAGCGGCCCGGGCAGGCAGAAATATCTTAGTTGATTACCGTGACCGTGTTTTCAGAGATCATGTTCAGAAGATTGTTGGAGAGGAGAAGGCTGCCGGTGACCTCCTGAGGGATATTAACCCTGTGCTTTCTGAGATGAGAGTAACCAAAGATGAACACGAGATAAGGATGCTTCAGAAGGCAATTGATATTACAGGATGGGGAATTGAAGCAGTCATGGCTGAATGCAGCCCCGGTTTGTATGAGTTTGAGATGGAGGCCCTTCTGGAATATAACTGGCGGCGATGCGGTTCGCCAATGCCTGGTTTTGAATCCATTGTTGGTTCAGGTGAGAATGCTGTTACACTTCATTATTCTGCCAACAACAGGAAGATGGAGGAGGGT
>Ga0123334_1005355_pt1 | contig 12444 bp, 9 predicted proteins | sample BiotimSIPDNA_FD_89706 | JGI IMG/M metagenome (GOLD analysis project Ga0123334, IMG submission 89706) | Anaerobic biogas reactor microbial communites from Washington, USA - Biogas_R1 time_0 SIP DNA | ecosystem: Engineered > Bioreactor > Anaerobic > Unclassified | place: Washington, USA | collected... | reverse complement strand
GGCCGGGTCCAGAACTGGGGGCAGATACTACTGCAACTCTCGGTTTTCTTCCCGGATAAGGTGAAATCTACTTTGACTTGATTTCTCTGGGTTGGTAATAAGCACAAAACTATTTACAGACCCCTTTTTTTGGTATACTGTCTATTCTGTTTAATTAAGACTCTGCTATCATAACTACATCATTCATCAAATTCTCCTTTCTCCGGGATATAGTCACCGGTAACTTCTATTATATTTCCATCCGGATCACTTAGTTGAAAGTAATAATATGGGCTTACGTTACAAACATATTTTATCTTTGTTAAATTATCCGCAATCCCTAAATTCTTAATTCGCTCATATTCTTTCCTTAAGTCCTCAACCCAAAAGTTAAGCACAAATTTTCGTGTATTATGTGCGGCAGCAATTGATATCATATCGTCAAAATACTCTGTATACTCTCCTTTATGTACTACTAAATCAGGATTCTCTGTGTCAAAATAGGCATTCATAAGTGCTATGCAATTTCCCTCAAATTCAAACATTGCAAATCTATCCATGTTTTTTCTGGTTAATGGAATCTGTAATAGTTTTTCATAAAACTTTATTGATTTTATAAAATCACTTACGATTAAGTAAATTGAACCTAAACGCATAATATACTCCCATATTCACCAGATAAAATGCCGAATTCATACTTTTTACAAGCATAATAAAACCAGTACCCATCATTATTCTCCTTCATCGATAATAGACATCATCACAACATTATGAAACTCTCGTCCAAATGGATAATATCGCAAAACCCCTTCTTTTTCATAACCGTTCTTCTCTAGCACTCGAATAGAGCCGATATTATCTACTCTGACCAGGCCTTGAATTCTTTTTAATTTTAATTCGTTAATACCAAATTCCGTAACCTTCCCTACTACTTCAGTGGCAGCGCCACATCCCCAGCTTGATCTTGCAAAGTGATAAGAAATTTCTGCTATAGTTTTCTTTTGGAATCCGCCAAGATCTATTCTTCCTATCATCTTTCCGGACTCTTTTTCAATCACGCACCAAGTAAAAACAAGCTTTCGTTTCAATAAACGGTCGTTGATATTTCTAAGCCAATTGGTTATATGCGGCTCCTTATCAAAAATCGGAACTGCTCCTCCCAAATATTTTTGAACTTCGTTGTCTCTCAAAATATCAAAATACTCTTCCATCCTGTCCCGTGAAAATGCTGTTAATAAAAATCGCTCAGTTTCCATCTCCGGAATACTGTCAAAGTAATCTTCGTACCTCATATATTGGCTTCCAGAACTCCTTTCCCACAAATTTCAACCAATCACTTAATCCTCAACTCTGGATACATATCTTTAGACATCAAGCAAACTGTTCCAATATGTAACAGGGAAGCTGTTCGCAGAAACATATCCAAACTCAGTGAAAGCTCTTGGTTTTACTGGCTTTTTCTTTAGTTAATCCATATCTTAATATCCAGTCTATCGTTTCGTCTGAGCAGGCTATTCCTCTTTAACTCGGAGATCAATGAGGAATTTATCGGATAGCCTTTATAGTGTAGGTTGCCCCCCAGTGATTCAATATTTCAACCGAAGAGAAACCTGCCGCCAAAAGGCATCCAACTTCATGGTTGACCGTAAGCGGAGTATCATAATGGTATAACCAGTCGTCTTCGATATTTTGTTCTGCCTTTAGGCGAAGCAGTTCTTTTCTATGAAATGTCTCTTCCTCATCAGATAGAGAGAAATAGTCTGTCAGAATAAAGTACCCATTAGTTTTTAACGATTTTTGCAGCTTTTCATAGAGAGGTATTTTTTCTTCAACTGTGAAATGATGCAGAGATTCCACCGATACAGAAGCATCGAATTGCTCTGTTCCAAAAGGAACATCAAAGTATGATCCGAGAATCAGGGTCAATTCCTTGTCCCGGTACTTTTCCTGCAGTTTGTTGAGCATACCAGGGGCCAAATCGATTCCGATAACCTTTGCCGATGGGTTCAAGCGGAAGTATTCGTCCAGCTCCAATCCGGTTCCGCAGCCAAGATCAATAATTCTACAGCCGGAATGCATTGGAAGATTCTTGGCGGTATATGTATAAAATTCATGTGCTGAATCAATGCAATTCAATTGATGTTTCTCGTACTCGTCCAGTCGTCTGTCAAAGAACTCACCCATTTTTTCAAGCATAATATCTCATCACCACAAATTTAGTTATTCTGCACCATCTGTCTTCAACCGATTGATTGCTGATAAGGTTTCATCCGTATCTCTACCAAATCGACTGATGCTATAAGAATATACTGTCTTATAGACAGATGTCAATTTATAAGGATCAATCTTGCCATCCTTACGTTCCTGATTGGCATGCTGATTAAGGGGTTTTTAATATAGACAATTGAATAGTCCACAGTCAAGCCATAGATGTACTGCAGAATAATAAAATCGTCATTCATAAAAAATGAAGCCTTTCACTGCTATGGAGCGAAAGGCCTCTCAGCTACTATTCTTGAAACAATAATTTATGCTTTCACCGCGCCTATCATAATACCCTTGACAAAGAACTTTTGCAGGAACGGAAAAAAGCACATGATGGGCAGCATTGTGACCATAATAGTCGCACTTTGAATTCCTTCTGTAAACCTGGGAACACGCGGCCCTGCTATGGACATCGAATCGACGATGCTCGAGTCGATAACAATATTGCGCAATACAAGCTGCAAAGGAATTAAATCTTGCCTGCGCAATAATATCATAGCGTTAAACCACTCGTTCCACCGGTCCACTGCGTAAAACAGTAATACTGTTGCCAGAATAGGCTTTGCCAGAGGCAGAACAATCCTAAACAGAATGCGGAGCTCTGTCGCCCCGTCAATTTTTGCTGATTCTATCAGGGATCCGGGGATCGTTGTCATGTATGTGCGCATTATGATAAAATAAAACGTATTGACTCCATAAGCCAATATTACTGACCAAATTTTGTTATTCAACCCCAATTGCAGCATCAATATATACAAAGGAACAATACCGCCATTGAACAGCATAGTAAGCAAAATAGCGTAGAAGACTATCTTTGCTCCCGGATAGTTTGTGTGAACTAAGCCGTATGCCAGACTGGTTGTTAAAAATAGATTTAATGGTACGCCAAGAAGAAGAATATAGATGGTTGTCTTATAACCGATTGCAATACGGGGATCCTGGAACAACCGATAATAATTATCAATTGTAGGATGTTTAGGGATCAGCATCAATGTGCTTTCCAAAGTCTCCTTTTGTGTCGCAATGGACATGCCCACTACGCTAACAAAAGGAATAACGATTATAGCTGCAAAAAACAGCAAGATAATTAAAATTACAGCATCCAGAAGTTCAAACCTTTGTCGCGAAAAGCCGCGTCCCTTCTTTGCTACTAGCATAATTCTCAACTCCTTTTTTTAATTAGGCCAGCAGCCCAGTTCCATCTATTGCCTTAATGACGCGGTCGGCTGTAAGCAGCAGCACCAAATTTACAACAGACCGGATTAGGGCAACAGCGGCAGAAAAAGAAAAGTCAACAGACCCACGGAAAGTGATTCGATAGATATACATGTCGAGAATCTCCGCTACTCTTATGGTAGCAGGATTGCTCAGGTTAAATATCTGTTCAAAGCCTCCCGACATCAAATATCCCACAGCCAGAATAAAGAGAACGACAATGGTCGGTTTGAGGCCGGGCAACGTGATATATCTCATGCGTTGAAGCCGGGTTGAACCGTCAATCTCTGCAGCCTCATATTGTTCAACATCAATTCCCGATATGGTGGCCATGTAAATGATCGCGCTCCATCCTGCGGTTTTCCATATATCGGTCAAATAAACCAGTGGTTGAAAATAGGAAGGCGTTCCCAGAAATCTGATTGATTCAGTTTCAAAAAGCGTGCCTAACAGGGAATTGACCAACCCGTTTTGCCCGAGAATGTTTATCATTACACTGGCGACGATAACCCATGACAGGAAATGGGGAAAAGTGAAAATCGATTGAAGAATTTTTTTAAAACGTCCCAGGCGCAACTCATTGATAATAAGTGCAAGGATAATGGGAAACGGAAAAACAAATAGCAGTCTGCCCGCGTTAATCCGCAGCGTAGTGATTATGGACTGAAGAAAAGCCGGATCTTTAAATACATTCTCGAAATTGTACAGGCCGATCCAAGGACTTCCGAATATACCCTCTGCGGCCAGAAATTTTTTAAATGCCAGCGTCAGACCATAGATCGGAATATAGGCAAATATCACATACCAGATCAGACCGGGCAGGATGAGAAGGTATTTTTCCTTGTTTTTAACAATATTTCTTCCGGTTTGAACCATACGGCTTTTAAAATCGATTTTCTTATTTGCGGTACCTGTAAGCTCAGTCATTATATTATATCCTTTCACACCTTACCTACACACCTTAATTATCTTATTGCCAGGGGCAGCGAACTGCCCCTAGCAAAAGAATGTAGTTCCATCAGCAATCTAAGTGTTAACCATTCAACTCGTCCAGAACAGGCTGGATGAGAGGCATCTGTGACTCAAGCCAGGAATTGTAGATTTCAATCAGATGATCCTCGCTTGTAGCGGTCGTAACCATATTGGCGAACTCAGTAGGATAGTCAATGCCCCTGGCTCTGCGCATATTCTCGGTATAGGCCGTCCAGAGATTCCAGTCAACCTTCGTAAAGGTTTCAGGGGTGGACAGGTCGTAACGGTTTTGGTATAGAGCCCTGGACTCCGCGCGGAATTCTTCGCCAATGTTCGGGTTGTCAAACGCGAGGTCGTCCCATAATATAATTGTGCCAAGGACATGACCCAGGCTTGGGTATTTGCCTTCACCGGGTGCGCCGGCCAGCAGTGTTCCCGGTTCTACAAGTGAAACGAGGTTACCATCAGCATCGCGGGTCCAGTCAATGTCTTTCATGCCCATCTGTGTATTGACGTAGCCATCAGGTGTAGACCTGAACTCCATGAGGTCGAGCCAGCGCTCAATCACTGCATCTTCAGAGTTGGGACTGAATGCTATCGCGCCCCAGAAGTTGATCAGATCTCTCTGATGGTAGTAGCCGTCTGTTCCCAAAAGAGTAGCCAGATTGAAAGCGCTTGCATCAATACCGGTGTCATTTGTGAAATCAATGCGGAATCTTTCAACATCGGCAGTCTGTCCGCCAAGGTATGAAACACCAGCAATGCCCAACGTCTGGAATTTTTCCATATCCTGTTCGTGGGTCAGCAAGTAGAATTCCGGATCAAGGAGACCGGTGCTGTATGCCTCGTACCAGAGTTTGAGTCCTTCCAGGGTTGCTTCATTTGCAGCACCCCATAAATATTTGCCGTCAGCGCCTTTATAGAAAGTATTCCAATGGGTGCTGTTGGCTTCCAGGAAAAATCTTGAAGAGTTTCCGGCATCCATGGATATCGGAACAAGCGTGCTCCCCAGTCCACCGGGATCCTGGTCTTTTATCCGGCGTGCAATCTCCATTACCTCAGAAATAGAGTAATTGTTTTTAACTTCAATGCCTACAGCCTCAATCCAATCCGCTCTCATCCATAATGACCAGTGGTTGGCGAGAGGATCACCAGGCAGATTGTAGTAGAATCTGGCACGCGGTAAAAAGTATGTACCTTCATAAAGATCTTCAAGCATCGGACCAAGGCTGGTCTTATCAACGACATCGGCAACGCCGGGCCATCTTGTCTTCCAATCATCAGGCAAACGCCTGATCAATCCCTGGCTTACAAAATTTGAAGCATCTGCATGGGTGCCTTCGCCATAGTTATAGTTGATTACATCAGGCATATCCTGTGCCATAATCCAGGTGCTGAGCAAGCTATGCCACTCATTCCAGCCCGTACATCTGGTTTCCAGTTCATAATTGAACTTTTCAGCCAGCCATATGACGTTTGGATCACCGGTATTGTAGTCAAATCCTTCAATAGGCTGAGGGCCTGCATAGGAGATTTTCACCTTTTCATATACCGGCCCTTCATTTGTCGGCTCTTCATTTGCTGTAGTTTCAGTTGGAGCTTTTGTGGCTGTGGGCGTTTGTGTATCCGCCGGTCCACAAGCAGCAACCAGTACTGTCAGCATGGCTATTACTGTGAAAATTACTAATAATCTCTTCATTATTTTCCCTCCATAGCTAATATTTGGTATTCTGTTGTACAGTCTTTTTGAATCCTACTTGCTATAAAAACTTCTCAGTCACCTCCCCGTTCAATGAAGTCCTTGGAAGCTCGAATGGCCTATTTCAACGATCCGGAGCGATGTGTCCGCACAGTACACCTCCACTCTCCCGACCGCTAAAACATAATAGTTCCTAGTCAGTTCTATTTGAGTACTTCACCATTACTTTCAATATACACCTGTTTTATAATCTAAACATCCGATAAAGACATTTTAATACATACGAACTATAAATCGCAATGGTACTTCTTGTTAGTCTTTCGCATATTTGTCATATATCCGATTTCTTTGTGCTTTTTCTTCCGGGTTGAGTTTTTCAGCTCCCTCAATATCGTACGCGCCGAAAGTGTCGTACAGGCGGGAAGTGGGGTCGATTTCGACATATGTAACCCAGGGCAGCCAGTGGTAGTGGCTTGAGAAAACCTGATCGCCGAATCTGCCGCCCTCATGGGATAATCCCGGCAGGGCATAGCCAAAACTGCCGTCCACGTCATTGGCCTGGCGGGTATTGTTGTGGATAAATTCCGCATAATCCCGGTAATGATCATCCCCTGTGATAATATAAAGCCTGTAGTAAATATAGGCACAGGCTGCCATATACATATCCCCGCCGCCGCCGCCGATTGTAACAGGACTCTGTCCGCTGATGCGGTTTTTACTGAAGGGATGGTTAGGCCACAAAACTTTTACAGGGAAAGACCATACATATGTCCAGGTTTCCGTGTAATCTGCCGCACCAATCAGCGCTTTCAGCCACTTGTCCTCTTCGGTCAGATCATACAGGGATAAAAAGCCGAACATCGCGTAAATACCCGACTCATTATCAATGATGTCGGCATTGTCACAGGTGGAGCCCCGGTATTCCATATTCATGTACGTATTATTGTAAGACCATTCCCCTGCCTTGAGCGCAGCTTGTCTGCACCTCTCATCTCCCGTGACCAGATAGTACTGGATCAGGAACCTTACTACGCTGATGGTATTGGCCTTGGAATCCATGCGCATGGATCCGTCGCTTGTATTGTAAGCACGATAGTAGCTGCCGTCTCCATTCTGGATCCGAACCAGCCAGTCGGCCGCCTTTCGACAGAATTCCAGCCAATCAGGCCGGTTCTCCCCCTTTTTCTTCAAGTAGACATATGCGTCCAGAATGTTTTCAAGACCGTCCGCGATCATTCTGGTCCAGAATGGCATGGGTTCGAACCCCTCGATTGTCGGATTATAACAGTTATGAGGAGCCCCGATTTCGGTCATGGCTGTTCTCACCCAGAACTCGATGATGTTTATACCCTTTTCGTAAGATTCGGATTCATTCTCCATATCGCCATAACGGATGAGTTGATAACCGATGCCGGGCTGCTGGCCGACAAAACCAAATTGGAAAGATATGCTGGATACATCCATTTGGGGCAGCTGGCAGGAGAACGGCAGTCCCCAGGAATCGCCGTACCGGCGTGTAAGCTTGGTCAGGGACTTCATGCAGTTGCGGTATTGCAGCTCATGGTCAACCTTAAACACAGAATCTTTCAGCCTGGCGTAAACGTTTCTCCAAGCATCGCGCATCATAGGATAAAAGCCATCATATTGACCAAAATTTACGGCAACGGCAAAGCTGTGGGCAAAACCTTCCTCCATTGGATGAAAGGTCCTGGTCATACTTTTGGTGTCCATGTCGTAATCGACGTTGTATCCTCTCTTCCTCGGCATCTGACCATCAGTTCCGGGATAAACATAATCGATTGTCAGACCGTCCCGGACAGTACGAATTTCTTTACGCAGCGGGAAACCGTAATAAAGATAGTTCAAAGTCTTATTTTCAGGTTTACTGATTCCAATAGCGCCGATGGTGAATTTCCGGTCTACAATGTGCTCAGACTGAACAAAATTTAGATCCCTCATGCCGACATCCGCAACCCAGCGCGACAACATGACCATTTCGCCTGATGCTTTGTTTTGGGCGGAAAAAAGCGGCAGGGTATAATTGACCTCGTTGCGCCAGAAGTACTCGCAGTCCAGATCATAACCCATCACATGCGGAGCGGTGAATTCGTTTTGCCGATACCAGTTGGCTGGCGCAAAGTAGTTGTAGTCCCGCACATTGTCCGAGGCTGCCATGACAAAGGCAATTTTAGAGGCAAAGCCCATATCATCAATGTTTTTAAGTACAGTAACAGTCCGGCTCACTTTAAAGCAGGAGTCTACAACTTCATAGGTATCCGTGAAAGCCAGTTCAGATCCGGTAGGAGATTTCAGGACGCCCTTGGCGACAATTCGCCCCTCACTTTCGGAGATAGTTTCATAAACGTCATCATAGAATTCAGTAATTGACAGTACGGTTTTTATAAAGGCATAAATCGGCTTTTTATTAAAATAAAGCACTTTGTCATCCTTTAGAACCTCTACGCCGCCGTTTTGAAAACGCATAGTATAGTTGCCTGTAATAATTTTCATATTAATTCCTCAATACATATATTTTTTGTTTATACGTACCAATTCCTCACCCGTTAACGATAGATTGCTCTTTGACAGCTTAATATCATTATCATGCTGACCTTTGATGAATATATACCAATACTATTACTGGTGCGATGTATGGATCAAGCATGTTCCGACCCTATACACAATCATTTTATCAACTCAACCCAAAGTTAACAATGTCGAATAAACATCTAAATTGACCACTTTTGAGTCTCTGACATCTTACCCGACGAATCGTCAAGCACCATCACAGAAGGCTTGTTTTGATATGTTCTATATAGCATTAATTTGCCAATTTCCCGCAGTGTGTTTCAAAAAAACAGCAATTATTAATCTATCCTCCGCCTTACTAATTTTTGATTGATTAAGATGGACTATAAATTGTAATGTTATATAATGAAACATATCAGAAATAGTATCCTGAAATGTATATCAAATCAATGTGAGGTTTAATCATGAAATACTATGTAGATGCAAAAGCTGTGAAAGCCGGCAATGGTTCAATGGGAAGACCATTCCGGCGGATCAACGAAGCTGCGAAGCTGGCGCTTCCCGGCGATGAAGTGATGGTAGCACCGGGAGTTTACCGGGAATATGTCGATCCTGTTCATGCCGGTACTGAAAATGCCCGTATCACTTATGCCAGTACCACACCTCTTGGTGCTGTGATCACCGGCGCGGAACAAATCAAATCCTGGCAGCATTACAAAGAAAATGTCTGGGTATGCCGGATCGCGAACAGTTTTTTCGGCGAATACAATCCCTATACAACCCTGGTATATGGAGACTGGTATTTCGCGACACCGAATAAACATACCGGCTGTGTTTACTTAAATGACAAGGCGATGTATGAAGCCACAACTTTGGAAGAGTGTATCAAGGGCAATGTTTATGAATGCAGCTGGGTACCGGAAGAATCGATTTATAAGTGGTATACCGAGCAGGATACAGACACTGACGAAACGATCCTCTATGCCAATTTCCAGGGTCAAGATCCAAATGAGGAAAACGTAGAGATCAATGTGCGTCTCAGGTGTTTTATGCCCTCCGTAACCGGTATCGGTTATCATACGGTCAGAGGATTTAAAATTGATAAAGCCGCCACAACCTGGGCGCCGCCCGCAGCTTTTCAGGACGGCATGATTGGTCCGCACTGGAGCAAGGGCTGGATCATTGAGGATTGCGAAATTTCAAACAGCAAGTGCGCCGGCATTTCTCTGGGCAAATATCTGGATCCCGACAACAATCATTACTTTACCTACAAATATGTAAAGAGTCCCACCCAGATGGAACGGGATGCGGTCTGCCGCGGTCAGTATCACGGATGGCTGAAAGAAAAAGTCGGCAGTCACATCGTTCGCCGATGCAACATTCACCACTGCGAACAGGGCGGCATTATCGGCCGTATGGGCGGCGTGTTCAGCACCATTGAGGACAACCATATTCACCATATCAATAATATGATGGAACTTGGAGGAGCTGAAATTGCCGGGATTAAGATGCACGCAGCCATCGATGTGCTCATGCGCCGCAACCATATCCATCATTGTACGATGGGAATCTGGTGCGACTGGGAAGCGCAGGGGACGCGAATTACCCAGAACCTGCTGCATGATAACCAGAAGCCATCGTATGCCAAAAATCTTCAAGGCGGCATGATGTCTCAGGATATATTTGTTGAAGTCAGCCACGGTCCAACACTGATCGATAACAATATTCTGCTCTCAGATGCCAGTCTTCGTTTTGCGACACAGGGCGTAGCGATGGTTCACAATCTGATCTGCGGTGCGTTAACCGACGTCGGCGGCGGAACAGGTACACGCTATACACCCTATCACATACCGCACCGTACGGAAGTAATGGGCTTTATGACCTTTCTTCACGGTGACAACCGTTTCTACAACAATATCTTTGTCCAGAAATGGCCTTCGGAAGACTATTTGATCTACCATGACCAAAGTGCAGATCCCAGACGGGAAAACAGGCTTGTCGGTACGCATGTCTTCGATGAGTACCCAACCTATGATGAATGGATTGCGCAGTTCGATTTCTCCCAGCGTCCGAACATGATGGCGTTAGCGCCTGCTCATTCAGGCCATCTTCCGATCTGGAGCGAAGGGAATGTATATCTGAACGGCGCCAAGCCATGGAAGAATGAAGTGAATGGACTGACCGTTGAAAACAGTGATCAGGACCTTAAAGTAGAGATGGTGGAAAAAGACGGCGACTATTGTCTGAGCACAAATATATACGATTTCCTCAAGAATTTCAGCGATCGTATGATCCATACCGAAATTCTCGGAAAAGCCTTCGAACCGGAAGCATACTTTGAAAACACGGATGGAACACCGATACGCTTTGATGCGGACTACTTCGGCAATCATCGCGGTGTTCATGTAATCCCTGGTCCGTTTGCATCACCTTCCGAATATATCAAACTATAATAACAAATAAACCCTGTATGCAACCAATAGGGACGTCTCATTTCCGGCATATGAACATGAATGCTTAAGTGCCGGATGGAGACGTCCTTTCTGTCACGTATCATAAATTGCCGTCAGTCAATAACTGCTCTCATATCCGTTATCTCCTAACTTTATGATTGATACTAGTTCCTGACAGGGGTTAGTCTATATTCTTTGCCGCTCTCGGCATAAAATGAAAATCCTCCGGTATTTTTTTGAACCGGCACCGCAGCGCCGCCGCAGACAACCGACAGCAGCTCACCGTTCACATCGACTTCGCCGGTAAATTCCGGGCGTATTACGGCCTGCTCAAGTCGTCCATCTCTCCATCTCAGATCGACTTCAATTGCTCCGCGTGCCTTTAGGCCCGAAACGTTTCCGTTTTTCCACGAAGGAGGAAGTGCGGGCAGAAAATGCAGTGCTGTATGACTCTGGAGCAGGCATTCAGCGATGCCTGCCGTCGCACCGAGGTTCCCGTCAATCTGGAAAACATTATGCGCATTAAAAAAGTTTCGCTCGGCTGAATCGGTCAGCATCCGGGCAATCAATTGATCCGTCATCGCACCATCCAGCAACCGCGCAAAAATATTGATATACCAAGCAAGAGGCCAGCCGTTTTGCCCTGCGCCGTTTTCCATACGCATCTCAAGCGACTTTCGGACCGCCCGCATCAGCTCCGGCGTATCTCGCCAATTAATTTGCGAGCCGGGAAAACATCCGTACAGATGCGAGATATGACCCATTCCGGGCGTCAGTTCCGGGTACTCCCTGTCCCACTCAAGCAACTGGCCCTTGCTGCCGATTTGATCTTTGGGCAGCTTTGCGATGATCCGGTAAAATCGCTCGGACAACTCCGCATCCACATCCAGTAAGCGCTGTATTTCGACACACACACCGAAAAACTCGCGCAAAATTTGGTTATCCATGGCAGGACCCATGCAGATTGGCGTATCATAGCCATCCGGCAGCAGATAGCGGTTTTCCGGCGATACGGATGGACAGGTCACGAGCTTACCGTCCACCTCGATCAGGAAATCTTCATAGAATGCGGCCAGATCCAGCATGACCGGATACATCCTGCGCAGGAAATCAAGATCCCGGGTATACAGGTAATGTTCCCAAACGTGCATACCCATCCACGCACCTCCCGTTACCCAGGGTGTTGCCGCCATATATAAATCCTGCGGCGCGCAATCGCCGTAATAGTCCGTGTTGTGGTGGCAGACCATGCCGCGCATGCCGTACATGACGCGCGCGGTATCACGACCCTTTTCCCGCATACGCTCCAGCAGTTCCATAAAGGGCATGTGC
>Ga0123334_1005350_pt1 | contig 12459 bp, 11 predicted proteins | sample BiotimSIPDNA_FD_89706 | JGI IMG/M metagenome (GOLD analysis project Ga0123334, IMG submission 89706) | Anaerobic biogas reactor microbial communites from Washington, USA - Biogas_R1 time_0 SIP DNA | ecosystem: Engineered > Bioreactor > Anaerobic > Unclassified | place: Washington, USA... | reverse complement strand
TGGTATGACAGTTCAGGAAAGAGAATCGAAAAAGACCAGGTAACCATTTCTGACAGTAAACCATGGGTTTATTTGCGTGCAGAACGTACTGACATGTTTAATTCTCAGCAGACAGGAAACAGCCCTGAATCTGATTTCAGAGAAATTGTATCAGCCGAGGAAGTAAGGGATGAGTGGGACGGGAGATCGATTTGCAGGGATTTCCAGGAGATAACGCGCTTCAATTGCACTGCAGAAATTATTGAGGGACCTAATGTACTGGAGATGGCCTGCGGTAATGAAGACATGTCACTTGTAATCGCAAAAAAAGGAATAAATCTTCACGGCATAGACATTAAAGAGAATGGAATACAATGGGCAATAAAGAGCGCTGCGGCACAAGGTCTTTCCGATACAACTCATTTTGAAGTTGGTGATGCGGCAAACACCAAATTCCCAAACGATCATTTTGACAGTGTAATTATCCCTGAGTTAATTGAGCACATCAAAGATCCTCACAGAATCATCGCCGAAGCTCTGCGTGTTGTAAAACCCGGCGGGCTGATTCTTGTAAGTGTACCAGATGGTCCTGATCCCAACCCTGATCATATCCGATGTTTCTTCAGGCAGACTCTGCGCATCGAACTGGCGCAGTATACAAGTAACATAGTCTGGTATCAACTTCCATTCAATCGTTGGTTGATTGGAACATTCAGAAAGGAATCTTCTGCTGTAATCGATACCAATGTGTGTCGTGAACAGATACTGAATGTAAAAGATTCTGTTTTGCCTGCGCCGGTCAATTCATTACCTTTATTTGGGTTTAATATAATTGCACCTGTCGGAGCCGGAAATGAGTTTGGATCAACCATTCGTGGATTAGTTTATTCATTACTTGAATGTGGATACCCGGTTTCAATCCATGAAATCTTTGTTAATAATCAGCAGCATAGTGTAAATCCCTTCCGGCTTCCAGTTTTCCCTGATAATGAATTACCATACGCAGTTAATCTGTTTTGCATGGAACCCTCAACTTTAAGCAGCTTATTTGCATCTGCCCCGCAATGGTTGAAATTAAATAAAAGGCTTAATGTCTGTTTTCCTGATCTGTCTCTCTCAAGTTATTTATCAGAGCATGATATTTATGCACTAAAGAAAATGGATATGTTGCTTCTGAAAAATCATTCGCTTGTAAGATTCTTCAAAGATCATCCGGATGATATTCCTGTTAAATTGATAAAAACCTGCCCTTATCTTCATAAAAAAGCGACTTCTCATATCGGATACATTTCCAGATCCCGGAGAAAAACACAGTTTTCTTTACTTACGTAGACATGCAGACTGCTCCTTCCCTGCAGAATGCCAATTATCTGGTAAATGTATTTAAAATGCTTACTTCCCCTGATATAACACTGATAATGGTTCTGGGAACATATAAGGGAGGAAATTTGGAATACTTAAAGGAGCTTTTGAACCTTGTCGGAGATGAGAAGCGTATCAAACTTTGTGAAGGTCTCCTTGGAAGGGAAGATGTTCAGACTTTGATGCATTTATCTGATGCAGGTATATCATTGAATCCGTTAAGTATGCCTTCGCCATGGATTTTAGAACTTATGGAACTGGGGAAACCAGCAATAGTCCTTGATTCAGCAGAAAACGCCGAATATCTGGATTCCGATTCTGTTTTTTTGTACCTGTAAATTCCAAACCGATTTCCAACCAACAATATGCGTATGTTCCTGAGCTAAATGCTGTTTATGAAAAATTGCTGTTATGCTGCGATATTACCACACGAGAGATTAAAGGTGAAGCTGCTGGAAAACTTATGCAGAAACTTCGCAGTGAGTTGCATAATGGCAATTTGTCTGTTATAGCAAACACTATTTCACAATACCACCAGGAAAAGTGTGAAAAATTAAAGCAGGTAAAACCATACTGCAAAAAAGATTCATTACGTGTGCTCTTTCAGAATCGTCCCAATATGGTACGATGCCCTGGTGGTGACACTCGCGTTATAGAGCAGCTTAAAGTTGCACTGGAAAACAAAGGAATTACTGTCGATGTTTCTACAGAGTTAAACTATGATCCGAAAAATTATGATATTGTACACGCATTTAATTCGACCCTACCCTTGTACAGCGATGCATTTGCCAGAAAAGCGATTCACAACAACATTCCATTTGTGATCACCGCCTTACAGGAAGATACTGCCAGATATTTAAAAAAGGCTATGATGTCATTTTTCATTTTCAAAAAATATGTTGAGCTTGGCCAACCGGCAGATTTCCTTGATGATCAACTCGAATTGCTGAAAAAAACTTCTCATGGGGAAATCAGTACATCCCCAGCAGCACTATGTAATGCTGCTGCTGTACTGGTCTCAGGCCAGCAGGAAGCAGATTGTGTCAAACAATACTTTCCTTCGGCAAGAACAATGAACAGTCCTTTTGGTTTTTCCATGCCCTCGGTTTCTGCCGATCCAGAACTCTTCTGCAACACTTATGATGTAAAAGATTTCGTTCTGTGCACTGGCCGGCTTGAGACACGCAAGAATCAGCTTATGCTTCTTCGTGCACTTGAGCACGATGACATTACCGTTGTTTTTCTGGGTGGTGGGGTGAGCTATCAACCGGAATATGTCAATCTCTGCAAAAGATATAAACGTAAAGGCAGAACCATTTTTCTTGATAGACTTGATGAAGCAATGCTGGCGAGCGCCTATAATGCTGCGAAGGTTCATTGCCTGCCAAGCTGGTATGAACTGCCCGGTCTTGTGACAATAGAAGCTCTTGCTTATGGGTGTCCTGTAGTGCAGTCCTGCTGGGGAACCATAAAAGAATATTGCGGAGACTACCTTATTTCCTGTGAACCGGATGATTACAAAAGCATAAGGGAAGCGGTTATTTGTGGCATGTCAAAAGGACGCGAAGAAAATGGCAGAGAACATATCCGACATTTTACCTGGGAAAAATCAGCCGATAAGGTTATCCAGACTTATCGATTTGCCCTTCAAAATGGCAATAACTGTTCGGAACCTGAACGGAGTTCCCTGAGTCATCCTGCTGATAATACTCCCGATGTAATAGAGAAGGTGGTCAAGCTTGTAGAACAACAAAAGTTCATAGAAGCACTGGCTGCATATGAAATACAGAGGCCGTTTTTAAAAAACAGTCTCGAATTGGTTAAAATTGATGAATTGATGCAAAGAGTCAAAGCCTGTGCCGAAAAATCCTGAAACATCACCAAATCAGCTTATCCGCTGTCCCGTTTTCAGGATTCTGCATAACAAGACAAAAAAAGCTCAGCATTTTTTATGAGGTACTATGCTGAGCTTAATTTTTTAGTTCCCAAAGCTTACGAAGACCTGGTATGTATGAGGATTCTATCTAAACCTGGATTTCCTCATCATTAAACTGTTTCCTGTATTCTTTCATCTTTTCGCGCAACTCCTCATCCTGGCTTCCAAGAATCTCTATAGCCAGAAGTGCTGCATTCTTCGCATTCCCAATACCTACGCAGGCAACAGGAATACCACCGGGCATTTGCACAATCGAATAAAGGGCATCTTTACCACTGAAAGGGCCACTCTCAACGGGTACACCAATCACCGGAAGCACAGTCATACTGGCAATAACCCCTGGAAGATGAGCAGCAAGCCCTGCAATAGCAATCACCACAGAATATTTCTGGTCAGCAGTGACTGCAAATTTACGGATCTTATTGGGAGTCCGGTGAGCAGAGATTACCAGAGTATCAAACTCCACTCCAAACTCACGAAAAACCGTCTCTGCGTTTTCTGCTATTGGAATATCGGATTTTGAACCCATTACAATTGCAACTCGCATTATTCTCTCCTTTTATTCTTAAAAAGGTATTTTTTTGTCACTATTTAATGCCTGGCACCTGCAGTATCCCGCTTAAGCCGCTTTAATCCTTTAGCTGCAATATCTCTTCTGAAGGTTTTGCCTTCGAAATTAATTTCTGCAACACCTTCATAAGCGATGGTAATAGCATCGATTAAAGTTTCTGCCCAGGCACTTACAGCCAGCACCCGTCCTCCGTTTGTGATAAATCGATCGTCATTATCCAGAGATGTACCACTGTGATATACATCAAGGTTAGATCGTTCATGCTCAACGTCCTCAATACCGGTGATCACCTTTCCTTTTTCATAGGAGCCCGGGTATCCTTTGGAAGCAAGAATAACTGAGACACAATAACCTGGAACAGTGACCCATTCTGTAGGAGTCATGTTTCCAACAGCACAGGAGCGGAACAACTCATACCAGTCACACTGAACAAGAGGCAAAACTGCCTGAGTTTCAGGATCTCCGAACCTGCAGTTATACTCTACCACCTTTGGTCCTTCAGAGGTAACCATAATTCCACAGTAAAGAAGTCCCTTATATCGTCTTCCCTCCTGCTCCATCGCTTTAAGTGTTGGGACTACTATTTCCTGTTCTATTCTTTTCAGCATCTCTGAATCTATCAGAAGCGCCGGAGCATAAGCCCCCATTCCCCCGGTATTAGGTCCGGTGTCTCCATCGCCAATTGCCTTATGATCCTGAGCTGCAGGCAGGATTTTATATCTGCGCCCATCAGTAATCACGAATATGGAAGCTTCTTCGCCAACCATCTTCTCCTCAAGTACAACCGAAGAGCCTGCATCCCCAAATATTTTGGCATCAAATATTTCACTTAGTGCATTACGGGCAGCATCTTCTGTGTCACAGACTATTGCTCCTTTACCTGCTGCCAAACCACTGACTTTTACTACTATAGGAGCCCCTTTGGCACTCAGATATTTCAATGCTTCCTCTTTATCGTTAAAAATCTCATAGGAAGCAGTAGGGATGTTGTACTTTTTCATGAGCTCTTTGGCAAAAGCCTTACTTCCCTCTATTTGGGCGGCAGCCTTTGAGGGGCCAAAAACACAAAGCCCATTACTCTGAAAAACATCAACCGCCCCATCCACCAGAGGAGCTTCCGGACCGATGATCGTCAGATCTATTCCATTCATGGAAGCCCAGTCTGCAAGCTCCTGCCAACTGGTAATTTTTTTATCCACCAGCATACATCCATCTCGTTCCATTCCCGGATTACCCGGATATGCATACAGGCATAAAGGACGATCAGATCGAAGCAGCGCCTTTAAAATTGCATGTTCACGGCCACCACTACCAACGATTAAAACTGAGTTCATGAAGTCCAAAAAACCTCCTCAAGTATATTTTCCGGGTGATCTTAAACCTGAAAACTCCAGCCAAAAGGAATCAGACACAGTACCTTTACCTTGCTAACCGATAAGAGATTCAAGTCTGAAAGTCATTAATTTCCAACAGATTAAGTGATTAAATTAATCTACAGCCTTATTTTCAGGTTTAATGTGCCTACCAAAAATAGCACATGAGGTTAATCGATGCAACAAAAGAGCTGTAAAATATGCATCATTATCATCTATTTTTATTAATTTCAAGGGATTAACTATCCTAAACTATTGGCGGATCATAATGGAACATTATTGAGAGATTAACAACATGAAATGAGGGAATGATCAGAGTTGAAAAGAGATAGAAGTTTTTCCCGATTCTGATCAAAAACGTAGATTATCGCCAGCACTCGAAAAGCTCTCCAGACCGGGGCGTATTTCTGAACCCACTCAAAACAGCAGGTGTTCTGTTTCTGGATGTCCTCTTCATGCTCAACACCGATAGTCTTATTAATCTCTTTTATCTGATCAAGCATTTCAGCTCTGGAATCAATGGAGCGCACGTGAAGAATAAAAAGCTTAATTGCAGTAGCCAGATCTAAAGGTCTCTTCCAGTTGTCTTCTTCCTGGATCTTGAAACTTAGTATCTGTTCTTTGTGGCAGCTTATAAATACCTCTAATTGCTTTAAAATAGGCTTAAGCTCACCCTTGGCATAACTTGATTTTATCTTATCCAGTTCATCCATAAAAGTACCAAGCATCAGAAACTTTTAACGGAAAAAAGTTCCTGATCGGTATCAAAATATAAACAATCTATCAAATGATACTTAAACATACAAGTTGGCAGCAATAATGGCAAGTTGTACTTAAACAGACAGATTGCACTGATCAACCAACCAGCATTGGGGTTGTTCTCACTTACTTCATTGATCGATGTTCGTTATTTTTTGGTCCGAATGCAACACAGTAGCTTGCAAACAGTTATACATGATTTCACCCTTGATGAGAGGATTTTTCCATCTTCTTTTATTTTGGATTTCAAGAGTCTACTTTATTCGATTTCTTTTCCCATATATGTTCTGTTTTATCTTTTTTCCTCTACTTCGATATTCGTTATTCGATATTCGATATTCGTTATTCTTTCCGCTTACTCTTCTTCCCTCCCTGCACAAATCACTCCTCCCCCCACAACCTGCTCTTTATCATAAATGACCGCAGATTGCCCGGGAGCTAAAGCACGGACCGGCTCATCAAAACAGATTTTTAAACCTTGCCCATTAACGGTTTCCAGATGACAGGCTACCGCCGAGCTCCGATATCGCACCTGAACAGAATAAGATTTATCTGTGTCAAAGGTATCCGGGCCAGTCACTGTTTCTTTAATGAAAACACAGGATGCCATCAGCTCATCATCGGTGGCAGCAACAACCGCGTTGTCTTTTGGCAGAATCTCCTTTACATACATGGGTTTACCCAAAGCACCAAGTCCTTTTCGCTGCCCGATGGTAAAATTTTGAATTCCCGAATGCCTGCCTATTACCCTGCCCTTAACATCCAGAATCGGACCAGGCGTAAAATCCTTTGCGCAATTCTGTTTCAGAAATTCCGTGTAATCTCCGGTGCTTATAAAGCAGATATCCTGACTTTCATCCTTTTTGGCATTGTGCAGTCCAAACTGTTCACCCAACTCGCGCACATTATTCTTGGTCATGTCACCCAGAGGAAAAAGTATCCGCGACAAATCACTACTGTAAATCGGATAGAGAAAATAGGATTGATCTTTCCGGGGATCGGCACCACGGTATAAACGTCCATCTTTGACAACAGCATAATGACCGGTGGCAAAAAAATCAAACCCCAGTTGACATGCCTTATCCAGAAGCAGGCCGAATTTGAGTTTCCTGTTGCAGCAGATACAAGGATTCGGTGTACATCCGTTCAGATATTCATTTGTGAAATAATCTATGATGTTGCTTTGGAAAAAATCAACTACATCCACCAGATGATGCTCTATGCCGAGTTTAGAGGCTACCCTCATGGCATCTGCAACAGTATCAGAAGCCCTGGTGGAATTGTCTATCCGCATGGTAATCCCTGCCACTTCATATCCCTGTTTCAAAAGAAGAGCTGCAGCAACCGAGGAATCTATCCCCCCGCTCATGGCAACCAGAACTTTCTTTCTCAAATGAAAAAACCCCTTTTCAATGGAAATTCCTTATTTTTTTCAGGTTAATATAGTAAAAATCAGATAAGCCCTGAAAAATGTGTTTTTTTCACTGCCGATTCTTTGTTTAGATATTTTTTTCAGATTGCTTCTGATTAGACATTGTTTTGATATTAGTTCCAATTTTTTCGATTTGATATTATTACGCTATTTTTTTGCCATCAGATACCTGAGTAGTTACTAAAAAAGTATATTACGAGTCACTTTGATAAATAAGTCACTCAGCCCAAAACAGGTAAACCGGAAAGGGACAAAAACATGTTTTCTGAAAATGTAATATTACTGGAAGATGCCCTGAAAAGGTCAGTATTACCCGAGTTGGAAACTTTTCCATGTCCTTACGACACTACCCAAAACGCCACCGGAGTAATTCGCATCGTTTTCCCTGAATTTACCTGCGTCTGCCCAAGAACCGGATATCCCGATTTTGCCTCAATCCGACTCTATTATCTCCCGGATCAGCACTGTCTTGAGCTCAAATCATGGAAACTCTTTCTTAATTCCTTCAGAATGATAGGAACGTTTCATGAGACAGTTACCAGTTTTCTGTTTGAAACGTTGAAAAAGCAACTCAAACCGAAGTGGCTATTATTGGCAGGAGATTTTTCCCCCAGAGGGAATGTGGATACTACGGTGGTTTTTGAAACTCCAGGTGCCCGCCCTGCAGGAGTTGACCTGCTTTTAAACCCGCTTAACCCTCATTGTAAAGGGTTCGCCTGAGATTGGATTTGAAAACCAAGCTCCGAGATAATCTTTGCTTCCTCTTTTTGAGCAGGTAAACATTTTATCAAAAAGTGTGGAAACTCTCTTCTGCCAGGGTAGTTTCTCCTCAGATTATCAAAAAACTTTCCCTGCTCTGTTTTTTCCATCTCCACTATCTCTGAGAGCGATTTGTGATCCTCTTCTATTGAATATGCGTTAAGAACTGCATCAGTAATCGGTTGTGCAGATGAACAGACATCGATCTGTTTGACCACTTCGCTGATATAATTTTCAGGTATCTGCCATTTGGGCTTTGAGAAGAAAAAAGCACAGGCCGCATCATAAATCATCTTTGTACCTCTGATCTTGCCATCAGATGAATAACCTGCAATATGAGGAGTCCCGATGTCGGCAATCTTAAAGATTTCGCTATTAATGTTTGGCTCATTCTCCCACACATCCAGAACAAGCCCACCCAGTCTTGCGCGCTCCGCTCTAATGCTTTTTTCATCAAAGACCTTGCCTCTGCTGGTATTGATTAAAATTGCATTTTTTTTCATTCTGGCGATAAGCTCGTGGTTAACCAAATGATAGGTGTTGTACTCTCCCGAAGTGATAAGAGGCACATGAAAGGTCAATATATCCGATTCCTCCACTAACTGATTCAGGGAGATGTAGATCTCACTGTCAGTCATTTTTTTCTTGGGAGGATCGTTAAGCAGACATCTTATGCCCAGAGCTTCAGCATAGTGATAAACTTTACTGCCAATATTGCCTACACCCACAATTCCCAGAGTCATCTGCTGCAAAGGACGATTCATTTTAGATGACAGCAGAAACAGAGCCGATATTACATACTCTGCTACCGATTCGGCGTTAGATCCTGGTGCATAAGCAAATCCGATACTCTTTTCCTTAAGATACTCAGTATCCACATGATCCACACCGATTGTAGCACTTGCCACAAACTTTACAGTTGTATCTTCAAGAAGTTCTCTGTTTACCGGAGTTATTGAACGAACCAGAAGAATATTTGCATCAGCAAGTAATTCTCTGTTGATCATTCTTCCTGGGACAGTCACTACCTCTCCGAACTCCGAAAACGCCTCTTTCACAAAGGCAATATTTTCATCCGCAACAACTTTCATAATACCAGATTTGCCTCATCCAATGATGTTCATTTAATTGGAACCCCCGGGCAGACCATCATTTTTTCCCTTTCGATCCCACGATGGAAAAACAGCTCTTTTGTCTCCCGATCAACAGCACTCCATTTAAAAATAACTATTCCCACCCCTGAAATGAAGAGACCAATTGAGCGGTCAAATTTGCAGCCCCCCTCCCTTTGCCTGTCTTTATTTTAGGAACCTGCAAATACCTGATAAAACAGCCTGCGCCGATATATATTTTCCATTTTTACACAATTAACAATATCATTATTTTTATGGATACAGGAAAAAAAATCTACTCCTCGATAATTGCAGCTATTATTGGTGATTCCCTTGGTGTGCCAGCAGAATTCAACTCACAACAGGAACTCTCTCTTTGTGCAGTTAAAAACATGTTCGGATATGGCCGCTATGATCATCCTCAGGGAACCTGGTCTGATGACAGCGCCATGATTCTATGTACCATTGAAAGTCTCTGTAGCGGTTACGATATCGAAAAGCTCGGCCATACCTTTTGCAAATGGCTCTTCGATGCGCATTGGACTGCAACAGGAGTAGTCTTTGATGCCGGTATTGCCACCGTAGTTGCACTGGATCAGATCAGAACCGAAGGAAAAAGTGCCCGCGAATCAGGAAGCAAACTTGAGCAGGATAATGGCAATGGCTCGCTTATGAGAATCCTTCCAGCAGCTCTTTTTTTCCACCAACTTCAGTTAGATGACTTTTTGGAACGTATTCACGAAGTCAGTTCGATCACTCATGCACATCCACGTGCTCTTATCGGATGCGGCCTGTATTCGCTGCTTATTAGAGAATTGCTGAAAAATAACGATAAAATCGCAGCATTGCATAGAGCTGTGGCTCTGGCTCTGGAATACTATAACAAATACCCCGAATTTAAAAAAGAACTTTGCCAGTATATTCGAATTCTGTCATTTGAACTTCTGACTCTGGAAGAGCAGGAGATCCGCTCTTCAGGCTACATTGTAGATACCTTGGAAGCTGCCTTTTGGTGCTTTCTTAAAAATGAAAGCACTTCCACGACCCTTTTATCTGCTGTGAATCTGGGCCTGGATACCGATACCACCGGTACGGTTGCCGGAGGACTGGCCGGTGTCCAATACGGCTTAGATGATATTCCGGAAAACTGGCTCAATTCACTGGCCAGAAAAGAGGAAATCGATCAGCTTGTCAATCAATTTACTTCCACCATTATAAACGGAACAACCAGCCCGGAAACGTGAGATACTGCTGCCCATGAAACCATTTCACATTAGAGATTATGATCTTCTGGTTTTAGGAGAATGCTTTATAGAGTTCAGATGCGATGGTGATGTCTGCCTTTGCAAAGAGTATGACAAGGATATCGGAGGCGCAGAACTGATTGTAGCTGCATCAGCATCAAGGCTAGGCTCCGGAGTGTCACTTGTCTCCGCGGTTGCACGAGACCCTTTCCATTCCAGGATTCGTGAGCGACTCCTCTCTCAGGGTATCAATATCGATCATGTTATCACTGCCCAGGGATATAATGGAATCTACTTTACCAGCACCAGATACCCCGAGCAACGTGAATACCTCATTCATCATCCCGGAACCGCAGCCGCCCACATCTCTCCTTCAATGATTTATGAAGATCTGATCGAAAACTGCAAAATCGTTTATTCTTCAAGCGAACTTCAATCGGTCTCCAAAGCCGCAAGACACACCGTTTTCAAGGCTTTCCACTTAGCCCACAGTAACGATATCATGGTAGCATACGATCCCAATCTCCGTCTTCAGAGATGGTCTCTGGAAGATGCAAAGGAATGCCTGTGGGGAGTACTGCCTTTAATCGATGTCATCTTCCCTTCCGCACCAGAGGAATCCAAGGCTTTGTTTGGGTATGAACGCCCATTGGATGTGATAGGATTTCTGTGGGACCGTGGAGTTTCTATTGTGGTGGTAAAAACCGGTGCAAATGGATGTCTGGTTGGATATGACGGGAAAATCCAGGAATTCACTCAGCAAAATACTATCGATGCACCAAAAGATGTAACCCTTATTGGAAGTGCATTCAATGGCGGTTTTCTCCACTGTATTGCCAAAGGATTTGACCCCTTTACCGCAGCGGAATTCGCCAACTCGGTAGCCCTTTACAAAGCAATTAAGGGCGGCGGCATCGATTCTCTTCCTACTGCTGCAGATCTGAAAGTCTAAGCACTCCGCCACTCTTCTCATAAAGCTCTTGTGGGCATATCTAAAGGCTCCAATATTTGCTGTTCAGTTTATTGTGAGTCCCATTGTTTATATGTATAAATAGCCCTATTAAGCTAAAGCATTGAGAACAGATCTATTAAGCCGAAATCCCCTGTGCTTTTAATAAATGGATGCTTAAAATCATAGCAGGTCTGAGGCAAACATGAAAAAGGCAGAAGGAATTTTCAGAGAGCTATACCGTTTTGATAAAAAATCAGGGGCTTATATAATAGAAATAGCTTTGGATAAATATTCCGATATTTTCAGCGAATGGGATCCTGCCCCCTTTAAACTTAGAGATATAGACCACGATCTGGAGCTTTATCTTGAGGGATGCTCCGACGATATTCCTTATCGTTATCCTCTGATCCTGAGTTTTACTATTCCAATGGGTGCAAGAGATGAAATTATCGAAGAACAAGCACGTAAAGGACTGAGAAATGGCTTTAAATTCAAGATTTACTTTATAAGAAAAGAAATTGCCAGAACCAACGCGCGCACTCTGCTTTTTATGCTGATTGGTTTTGCATTCCTGTGGGCAGCCACCATATTCCCAAAGCAACTTGCTTCTTCTGTGTTTCCCTCACTTCTGGTTGAAGGACTTTTTATCGGCGGATGGGTGTTTCTGTGGGAAGCTATCACTCTGGCTCTATTTACCACCACTGGACTGAGTCACAGCAGTCGGGTATACAAGAGATTGCTGAATTCCACTATCGTTTTCCGGGAGGTAATCCAGGACCCATGAAGAAAGAATGTGTTTTGAACTGTGATTGGGGTGACTAGGATGATGACCATGATTAAGAAAGTATTTTAACCCAGATTGTCCATTAGACAGGGACTTAACCAGTTACTGTCTAATGGACAATCTGGGTTCATGGCAGTTATCAGCCCTGATTATTGCATGGATTAAAATGGACGGCGTTTCCCCGGTATGATGGCCA
>Ga0123334_1005349_pt1 | contig 12460 bp, 9 predicted proteins | sample BiotimSIPDNA_FD_89706 | JGI IMG/M metagenome (GOLD analysis project Ga0123334, IMG submission 89706) | Anaerobic biogas reactor microbial communites from Washington, USA - Biogas_R1 time_0 SIP DNA | ecosystem: Engineered > Bioreactor > Anaerobic > Unclassified | place: Washington, USA | collected... | reverse complement strand
CTCAACCTGCATACGCCTCCTGTCTGATGTTGTCTGCTAACTCATCATAACAAGATTCGTATGCTGGGGGAATAGTTTTTGCTATTCCTCCTCTTTTTTTGCCAATGATTATTTTACACTAAGGTCGGCGACCGACCCTTTTCTGCGATTCCGGCCCGGCCTCCTTAGCGAGCGACTTCACGTTTTTATCACATTGTTTATATACGCTTATAATCCCGTTTCAAATGATTCCGGTTCTTAATATTTATCGGCACAATTCTGTTCGCAATATATTTTCGGTGTATTTTGTGCCTGTATTTGATATAATACCACTATGAGGTGGAATTTATGAAAGAATTTTTGTCGGTTTCCGATTTCGCGGAAAAATGGAACATGTCGGAACGCGGTGTGCGTAATTATTGCAGCAGAGGTAAAATCCCCGGATCATATTTGCAGGGGAAAACATGGATGATACCGATCGATGCGAAAAAACCCGAGCGTATCAACAAAAAGAAAAGAAAACCCGAAACTCTGCTCGATAGACTGAAAGCGGAAAAAAACTCTCATCTTTCCGGAGGAATATACCACAAAATACAGATCGATCTGACTTATAACTCAAATCATATTGAAGGCAGCCGATTAACTCATGACCAGATACGGTATATATTTGAAACCAATACGATCGGTCTGTCGGACGATGCTGCCGATATTGATGATATCATCGAAACCGCTAATCATTTTCTCTGCATTGATATGATTATAGACAACGCTAATCGTGAACTGAACGAGCATTTCATAAAAGAACTTCATCGAACGCTCAAAAACGGTACCGGTGAGAGCAGAAAGTCCTGGTTCAGAGTTGGGGAATACAAGAAACTGCCAAATGAAGTGGGCGGTGTTGAAACAACTAAGCCAAAAGACGTTGAGAAAGAAATAAAACGACTGCTTGATGAGTATAACGGCAAACCGGAGATTTTTCTTGACGATATTCTTGACTTCCATTACCGCTTTGAGCGCATTCATCCCTTCCGGGATGGAAATGGCCGTATCGGTCGCTTGATCATGTTCAAAGAATGTTTGAAGTATAATATTTGTCCGTTCATAATCGATGACAGGCGCAAAATGTTTTATTATCGTGGATTGCATGAATGGGAAAAGGAAAAAGGTTATCTCAGAGATACCTGTCTTGCCATGCAGGATGAGTTTAAGGCTGTTTTGGATTACTTTGAAATTCCTTACGAGATATGAAAGCCATGCATTCGTATTTTGGCTTAGTTATATTAATACAAAATGTTGCTCCGTGCACTGTTCGTCAGCAATTGACTGCCGAGCATTTTAAGCCGGATTTTACGATATCATAAAATTCAGAGATCTAAAGAGGTGCGTTCGATTACCTCGTCCTGCATGGCCTTGCTGAGCGTTACAAAGTAGGTGCTGTATCCTGCGACTCTGACGATAAGATCTCTGTATTCCCCTGGGTCTATCTGGGCGTTTTTAAGAGTTTTCTGATCAACGACATTGAATTGTACCTGCTTGCCGCCGTTAGTCAGGTAGACCTTGATCATGTCACCGAGTTTTTTGAGATCAGCGTCGCTTTTGAGCGCTGTGGTATGAAATTTCATGTTGAGCAAGGTTGCCTGCATGGGGTCCTGGTCGATCTTCATCGCGCTTTTCAAAACGGCGACGGGGCCGTTTGTATCCATTCCGTGCATCGGAGACATGGTGCCGTCTGCCAGAATGGTTTTTGCTTTTCTGCCGTCGGGAGTTGCGCCCGTGAGCTGTCCGCCGGGCTGGTGAGAGGTTATGGAGATGCCTGTGGCAATTGTGGGTTTGCCGAAAATATTAGGGAGTTTTTCAACGGTATCATTAAGGAGCCTGTAACAATCGGCAACGATGTTATCCACAAAATCGATATCGTTGCCGTATTTGGGAGCGGCCAGGAAGTCATTCTGCATGTCTTCGTAACCCACCCAATCTGCATCCAAAGCGGCTTCAAGCTGCGCCAGGGTGTATTTCTTATCCTCGAACACCAATTTTTTAATGGCAGCCAAAGAGTCGCCGACGTTGACCATTCCGATGGAGTTTATAACCGCGCAGTTTTCAAAGGGCATGACTCTGCGCCAGATGTCCATGCCGGATTCTATGCCCTGATACATAAGCGCGCTTCTTAGCGGATCAAAGAGAATTTCCTGCGTTATGGCAAGCTCGACATTATTCCTTTCGCATATAAGCCCCAGAATATATTCTACCTCTTCGGAAAAAGCTTGAAAAAGCTCGCCGTAGCTTGAATATTCCGCAAAGCTTCCAAGATCGGGGCCGACTTCAAGGCCGGTTTTTACATCTATCCCCCTGTGGCGGAATATATCAAAAATAAGGGGAAAGGTAACCATCGGCACGGGGCCGGTTCGGCTTTTGCCCGGAAGATTGCCGTCAAGACAGCCGGTCATGACAAAATCGCGCGCCAGATAAGCGGGACAACCGCGCGAGGTGAAGGTTGCCTGATAACTCTTATCACTGACAAAAGCGGGCATGCCAAGGCCCATCCTGACACATTCCAGGGCCTTTTGCATGAGCTCCGGCGGCGTTTTGTCATGAACTCTCAAGGTCAAAGTGAAATGGGGGGTCCTGGTGATCATCGCGGCTTCGATCAGCAGATATGTAAGGTCATTTGTGACATCTTCACCCGTTTTGGGATCCACACCGCCGATGGTATAGTTGTGCCATTTTGCCATACCGGAGTTTTTCTTCCTCAGTTCGCTTCCGGAGGTCCGGTTGAGTTCCATGTCTTTAAGACGCAGCAGGCAAATGAGTTCCAGCGCCTCATCTCTCGTTATGCGGCCGGCGTCGAGATCCGCTTTCAGATATGGATACATGTACTGATCGAAACGACCTCCGGGAAGCGTAGTGCTTGGACTCAGGAATAAAAGCTGGAACCAGTAACACTGGATAGCTTCACGGAATGTCCTCGCGGGCTTTGCCGGAACCTGACGGCATATCCCGGAAATGGCGGAAAGCTCGCTTTTGCGTCGGGGATCGTTTTCTTTTTCGGACATTTCGGCAGCCAGATCGGCATAGCGCCGACCTATTGTTTTAAGCGCCTCGAATGCCATAATGACCGAATCATAGTAGCGATATTTGTTTACGGAGTCCATGTTGTTAAAGCGCACTTTTGCCTTTTCGTCCCGAGCCTTGCGGATGAGCTCGTCGGCACCGAATTTGAGCAATTTATCATATTCAACGCATAATAAAACCAGAGAGGGACCGAGCCCGAGACCCGACTGAGCATAGCCTCCGCCTACGCCGCGCTCCTCTTTTTGTTCTTTCCAGGGAGGAAGGACAAGACCGGCACGGAGCATGTTTATCATTCGGGGATTATCATAAAAAATGTCGCCCATTCTGCCTATTAAAGTGTCGGGGTTATGCTTTTTATTGAGTTCCTGCAGGTCGATTTCATCCTGAGGATCTATAATATAGCCGTCTTCTTTAAGCGAGTCTATTTCGGACTGCGGCCATATGCCATAGTCCGGATCGATCTCCAGCCCCATGGGTTTACTTGACGCGATACCTACGATAAGCTCGTCATCGGAGATGCCGATGGGCATTCTCTCGGCACACGCTTTGAGTATCTTTCCCCGCTGAATAATGATTGGGTCGTTTTTCGATTTTTCACGAACATCAAGCGTTATTCTGAACCGTTCGATACATATCGGATAACGGTCAACGACAACTCGTTTTTTGATCCGTTCGATTCTTTCGTACATATCCATATTTCACGGCTCCTTGAAACCAGATTACTGCAATAGTAACATTTTGGTTTTTATATATCAAGAACTCATCAGGATCGGTGCCGCTCATCTGCGCAGGAGATACCGGGCGGAAGTTGTGAAACTCCCCTTCTTATATGATTGTGAATTAACTCGGGCAATGGTATTCTATTACATAACGAAGACATTCGGAGAGGGGCTTTTTCATATGACTGACAGAATCGCCAGAATGAAAGAGAATTTAAAAACCGAACGGTACCCGATATGCGCCGAAAAGGCCAGGTATTTTATTGAATCCTGGAAACAGCATGAAGGCCTGCCCGCCGTGCTGAAAAACGCATATGCCACTGCGAATTATCTTGATAAGCGCACCGTTTATATTGATGACGACGAGCTTATTGCAGGCAATGTTGCATCTGTACCTCACGGAATGGAAGCTTCGGTTTGGGGGCCCTTGTGGGACGATAAGGATCTGGACTCTATGGTTGAAGGCGGAAGATTTATTATCAGCGAAAAAGACCGTGCCGAGCTGCGATCCTACGACTCTTTTTGGGAAGGTCAGGGCCGTCAGATATACGAATGGCAGGGGAGGTTTTACGATGACTGGCATCTGTGGCCTTTTATTCGATCCGGAGTTCTTTGTCCTCCCTGGACCGACAAGACCAAAGGCCGCGGCGCGGGTTTTGGCTGGGGGCTTGGCATAGGACTGTCTTTCTTTGTTCCCGACTATGAAAAAATACTGAGAGAAGGCATAAGCAAAACCCTCCGTGACGCGGAAGATGAACTGCGAAGGCTTGATTATCACGATGCGGACTCATTTGATAAATCCCAATATCTAAAGGCTGTTATTATTGCTATAAGTTCGATGGTGCGCATGTATCATCGCTATGGGGATGCCTGTTTAGAAAAGGCTCGGAGTCCCGCGGACAAAGCCCGGAAAGCCGAGCTGATGCAAATGGCCGACACCTGCCATTGGATCGCGGAAAACCCATCACGCAATTTTCGGGATGCTATGCAAAATTTCTATTTTTACTGGATGATGGTGGCACACGGCACAACTCCCGGAGGAAGATTCGACCGGTATATGTATCCATACTATAAAAATGACATTGAAACCGGAGCCATTACCGATGCGGAGGTTCTGGAGCTGATTGAATGCCTGCGCATCAAAATAATGCAGTTTAACTTTGTAAACGGCGGCGCGCAGCAGCGCGATAAGTGGGCAGGTATGGCAAGATGGCATAACTTTGTTATCTGCGGGGTGAATAAGGACGGCAGCGATGCGACTAATGAACTGAGTTATCTGGTTATTCAGGCAGCATACGAAGTTCGTGTGCCTTAGTATACGATAACCGTACGCGTAGCCGAGTCTACTCCCCAAAAGCTGCTTATGAAGGCAGCCGAGCTTGTGCGGACCGGTATCGGTATGCCTGCGTTTGTGTCTGACGAGAGCTATATAAATGGCCTGGTGAATCAGGGCATCCCCATTGAGGAGGCTCGTGATTATGCTCTTGCAGGCTGCCTTGATTTAAATCTGCCCGGCAAATCCAGAATTAACGCATTGGGCATGTTCATTGTGCCGAAGGTTCTTGATATTACTATGCACAACGGCGTTCTCGCTCAGACAGGCGAACAACTTGGCCCCGCGACCGGCCGGATGCGGGACTTCACGAGTTTTGAACGGTTTATGGAGGCTTTTAAGACCCAGCTTGATTACTTCATGAGCCTATATAATGAGGAGCATAATATTCTCATCCGTGTCGCCCGGGAAGTTTTCTGCGATGTTGTGCACTCGGCTTTTACAAAAGACGGCATTACAAGCGGCAAAGATATGTTTGACCGTCACATGTATTATGAAAACGCCTCCATGTTTAATCCCATCGGTATGATAAATGTGGTGAACTCAATGGCTTCCGTAAAAAAGCTTGTATTCGAAGAGGAAAAATTTACTATGGAAGACCTTTATAATGCGATAGAAGCTAACTGGGAAGGTTATGAGGATATTAAACAAATGTGCCTTGATGCACCGAAATTCGGAAACAACGATCCGGGCGCAGATGACATTGCCTTTGAGCTATATGATTTTTGGATAAAGAATACTGCAAGATTCCGCACTATTTACGGAGAGCCACCCAGGCCTACCGGCGTTTCAATCACCGCACATGCTCCCGGCGGGTCTTATACATGCGCGACACCCGATGGCCGCGCTTACGGCGAAACCCTTTGTGACGGCGTGATGTCTCCCGCCCAGGGTGCCGACCACAGCGGACCTTTAGCCTCGCTGAGCAGTGCTATGCGCATAGACCAGACGCCGTTTAACGCTGCCCTGCTCAATATGAAAATACACCCGAGTGCATTGCACAGCGACGCGGACCTTGAAAAACTGACAGCAATGATAAAGACCTATTTATTTAACGGAGGTAAGCATATTCAATTTAACGTAGTTGATAATAAAGTCCTGGAGAAAGCTCAGGCTGACCCGAAGAATTATCAGGACCTGATAGTCAGGGTAGCCGGTTACAGCACATATTTTACCTTGCTTACCACAGCGGTTCAAAACGAGATCATCAAGAGAACCGAGAATATGATTTAGTAAGATCCGCAAGAATATGGGGCCGCGGTAAAACGAAAATTACCGCAGCCCCATAATTTTTACCGAAAAGACAGCAATAGTAAGGCTTCGAGCCGATATTGACACATCAGCTCGACATCTTCATATCAGAACAGTCCCGCCAGCGCGGTTATCGCCTCTTCGGCTTCTTTTTCCCGCATTGCCTCGTCCTTCCAGTGTATTATCGCCGTGCCCAGCACCGAAGCGCCTTTTTCTTTCAGCGCGGCGCTTATAGCCTTTATCGCCCTGCTGCCGCCCGTCCAGTTACCGGGAAGCTGCTTTGTCACGAAGCACCCGGCCTTTTTGTCCGAAAGGCCGCCCATCTGCTGAAGGTAGGCCTTCATGACCGGGTTTAATGAAAAAGCCATCACCGGCGCCGCCAAAATGACGGCGTCGTACTTCGCAGCGTCCGGCGCGGTTTTCAGCGTAACAGGCTTATTCGGCACAATCTCGCCTTCCACCGATATACGCTCCAGCTGCGCGCTGTGTCCTTTTGCCTCAAACGCGCTTTTAAGACTCTGCGCTATCGAAAGAGTGTTCCCTGTCCGGGAATAGACAATGATACCCACGTTCATAAACTCAACCTCCGTATAAATTTCAGGGTTTAAATGACGTAATGACGTTAAGTTATATACATTAGATTGCCGCTAATCCGAAAACCGGCACAAGTCCCGGTACAGGATAAGTATCGCATCTATACAGCCGCTGTGAGCACATATAGTGTCCGGAGTACCTTAAAAACATCTCCGACACCTTAGATAATCTTTATTTGCGGAGCAAGTCGAAATATGTATCCAATCCCGAATAAAATTCAACACCTTGAAAGTTGTTTTTGCAAGCTTCACCGAAACAATGACTAAACCCATATTGCTCAATATGATCGATTGGTATAAAAATCACATTTTTTATCGGAGTTGATTCCTGTTCTCTATCCGGTATACATGTTTCTCCGCTGACCCTTCTGACTGAAATCAATATATTCAGCGCAGCGGGATTTAAAAAATCCGTATCACTGATACTGATGACTCTGTCAAATTTAACGTTTAATCCCGTCTCTTCCCGTATTTCTCTTACAATTCCCTGCTTTATTGTTTCTACGCATTCCAGCTTTCCACCGGGCAGATACCATTCTCTATCTCATATAGCTTGTTCCAGAACAAGCAATTTTCCGTTTTCGATTAAAACGCCTGTCAGACGTATAATATGGGAAGCAGCAATATCGCTCATATATCCTCCATCATAAAGAGAACTAATGTTTATGTGCGTCGGAAGTTGAAGAGTACAGGCAGCGACTGTAAAAATATGTTGCCAAATAGCAGAATACCCAATAAAATGTATTTAGGGCGCGGTATACCTGCCCGGTCAGGTAAACCGGCAGGCTTCCGTGTACATATTATAGCAGAAACAACAGTAGAAAGGGCAAAAGAAAGGAGGATATCATGAAAAAGTGGAGATGCAGTGTATGTGGATATATCCACGAGGGCAGCGAGCCGCCTGAGCGGTGTCCTATGTGCGGCGCACCGAAAGAGAAATTTTACCTGCTGTCCGATGCGGATGAGGCAACAGCCGCTGCAATGCCTGCAGGCGGCGCTTTGCCCGACGGAATCTGGGCGGACGTGCTCGTTGTCGGGAGCGGCGCGGCGGCCTTTTCGGCGGCGATAACGGCGAAGGCACACGGGGCCAGCGTCATCATGCTGGAAAAAGCGGCCTCGGCAGGCGGAACAACTATCCGATCCGGAGGTGGTTATTGGGTACCGAACAACCGGTTCCAGCGCGATGCCGGGGTTGAAGACAATAAAAAAGACGCGCTGCACTATATGGCGAGATACTCATATCCTCAATTATTTAACCCCGACGACCCGAGACTCGGCCTGCCCGAAAACGAGTATAACCTGCTTGAAGCGTATTGTGACAAAGCCGATGAGATGTCCGCGTTTCACGAAAGAATCGGCTCATTATTCAGCATAATGGATGTCGGATGGACAGGGCAGCCGTCGGTTGACTATCAGGAAACTCTTCCGGAAAACAAGGGTATCCGCGGACGCACACTCTTCCCGAAGGATCCTACGGGAAAGCCTTCATACGGATTTGAAATGATAAGACAGTTTGAAGCCTGGTGCGCGGAGCATGAGGTCCCGATTTTGCTTAACCACCGCGTGACGGGCATTGTGCAGAACAGCAAAAAAGAAGTCTGCGGTTTGGAGGCAGACGCGGGCGGAGAAAAGAAAATTATCTTCCGGGCGAGAAAAGCCGTAATATTCGGCAGCGGCGGCTACTCGCACAATGCGGAAATGATGCTTCACTATCAAAGAGGTCCGCATTTCGGCGGATGCTCGGCACCTTCCAACACCGGTGATTTTATTAACATGGGCATAGAGCTCGGCGCGAAGCTCGGGAACATGGCCGGCGCGTTCAGAGCTCAGAGCATTTTCGAAAAGGTTTTATATGATTCGGGAGGTTCCAACAACGTCTTCTACATTCCGGGTGACAGCGTTCTCGAGGTTAATAAACACGGACGCAGAATTATGGATGAGAAGATCAACTACACCGACCGCACCATGCTCCATTTCGTATGGGATCCTCAGGCGGCGGAGTGGACAAATATGCTCACGTTTTTGATTTATGACAAACGAACGGCAGCTCTGTGGCAGGGCTATCCTCCATATCCGCTCCAAAACGAACAACCCTCATATATAATATCCGGCAATACACTCGATGAGCTGGCGGCTGAAATCGAAAAGCGGCTGAGCACGCACGCGGCGCATACCGGAGGATTCGCGGCGGCTCCCGATTTCGCCGAAAATCTGAAATCGACCGTCATGCGTTTTAATCAATTTGCCACGTCGGGTAAGGACAAGGATTTTCATCGCGGCGAAAGAGCATACGACAGAGAATGGACGACATTCCCGCCGACTGTTCCCGGACAGGAGTGGCCGCCGCCGGACAGCCCGAATTATACGATGTATCCGTTGAGTGACGAAGGGCCGTATTACGCTATGATACTCGCGGCGGGTACTCTGGATACGAACGGAGGCCCGATGATAAACCACAAAGCGCAGGTACTGCACGTTCGCGGCACAGTCATCCCGGGGCTTTACGGGGCGGGCAACTGTATCGCCGCGCCGACCGCGAACGCGTACTGGGGCGGGGGCAGCACAATAGGCCCCGCTATGACGTTCGGTTACATAGCCGCGCTGAACGCTTTACAGGAACCCGATAAGACCGAGGATTTGTGAGATGCAGCATACGCCGAAGAGAATAAGTATATTTATCTTAATAACGCTGTTTATATTTATATTCGCCGGCTGCACGGGGAAAAAGGACGAGCCCGCGCAGAGCGCTCCGGCCGACGCCGGCAGCGATATGACTTTGGAGGAGCTGGCGGAATACAACGGGAAGGACGATAATCCCGCGTACATCGCTGTGGACGGCGTTATATACGACGTGAGCCGGAACTCAAACTGGAAGGCCGGAGAGCATAACGGATACAGCGCGGGAAATGACGTTTCCGAGCTCATTGAAAAGATATCTCCGCACGGTAAGCGCGTACTTAATAAGCTGCCGGTGGTCGGAAACGTTATTGAATAGAAAGAGGGGATTTATCTGAGTTTATACAGCATACTGGGATTTACCAATATTGCTCTGGTCGTGATCGCCACTTCGCCGTTCTGGGTGCGCAGTCTCGGGAAACTGCTGTTTCCGAAAAGAAACGCACAGATAAACAAGCTCGTGCGAAAACTGCGTGTTTTGCATAAACCGCTGGGAGCCTGCCTGCTGATTGTGGTCATCATACACGGCTATCTGGCTCTGGGAACACCGAGAATCCACACGGGAACGCTTTTAGGATTATTTGTCCTGGTGACCGTTGTGCTGGGAGCGATATTTACAAAGCTGAAAAAACCCGCTCTGTTTAAGTGGCACAGATATATAGCGGTGCTGACGGTACTGCTGATTCTGCTCCATCTTATCGCTCCCAACGCTCTGCGTTTTATCTCCGGCTGAAGTAAATATTAAAGAGCGCTGTATTTCCTCCTTTGCGGTTCCCCGCGGGTCTCGCGGAGCCGTTTATTCGGAAATGCAGCGCTCGGCTTAACAAAACGGGCAATAGCCTTAATACTTCCCGTACTCCTTAACTGTATTGAACATCGTCTCGACGTTTTCACGCTTTGACTGCGTAATGCCGCTGTTAGGTTGGAAGATGAATCCTCCGCCGGGAGCGCAGATGTCTATCAGCCGCTTGCATTCGTCCGCGACCTTGTCCGGCGTGCCGAAGTCAAGAAGCGGGTTCGGAAAACCGCCGGTAATACAAGCCACATCCCCGAGTGTTTTTTTGGCTAGCTCCATCGGAGTGTCCTCAAACTTATATATCACCTTGCCCTTTGGGACATCTTTCAGGTGACAGACTCTTGTAGAATACCTGCCTTCGCAGAAAACATAGGGTACCATGCCCTGATCGACGATTGTCTCAATGATCTCCTGAAGATAGCGCCAGTAATATTTTACATAAAATTCGTCGCTCATGAAGCCGTCAAGGCCTTTGTGCAGAGTCATATGCACAAATGTTCCCGTCTTGCTCCCGTCTTTGTTAATTGACTTTATATGAGATATCATGTATGGGAAGTACTCGTCTATGAACCTTTGAACAACGTCCTGATTGTCATATAGGTCGGTGAGCGAAAGAATCGTTCCGCGCAGAGTATCGCTGTATTCATCAAAGGGGACCATTGCCTTGCCGCCTCCGAAGCTCGGGAACCCGAGTTCGTCGATTTCCGCATTTACCTCGCGCCGGCGGCAGCTGAGGGCTTCATAATAGTCGCTGACCTTCCAGAAGGTCTTTATCATTTCACGCATTTCGGGTTTTGAAAATTCATCCGCAAGTTCCCTGAGACCGCGATGCGAAAGAGGAATTTTCAGGTTTTCAAGAGGTTTGCACAGCCGCGAAATTTTCGGCATGGATTTATTTAGCTTCCACCCGGTGCGATCTGAAAAAAACTGATCGAACTCATCATCAAGCAGGATGGGAAACTCGATGAACTGCTGTATGGAGTTGTCGTCTATTTTTGTGCCGGGTCTGCCCGGCCATTCAATGTATGTGGGATCCAGCATTTCCAGCACCGGGCCCTCGCCGGACAAATCCCCGACTCCCGATGAGGTATCGGGATCATACTTAAGCAGATATTTAATAATTGCGGTTTTCATCTTTTCCAAAGTAGGGTCGTAAATTGCTTCAGCCATGGTATAGCCTGCTTCGGTTATTGCAAAAATGTTTCCTCCGGCCATTATGGGAACACGGTCGCCTTCCCTGAGCGCGATAGCAGCGCGAATGCGTCCTTCTTTTTCCGCAAGTCTTCTTTTTGCCTCTTCCGTCATATCAATATCTCCAATCTATAATTGTGATGTTGGTTTCCAGCCGCAAAATATGGTCTGCCGCAATTGTTGTCGCATGTCGCGCCTTTGAAAGCGTTCGGGAAATCCCGATGATTCGGGAACTTGCCGGTTTTCCTACTAATAATAACGTAATTTCCTATAATGTACAAAATAATTTCGCCGATTTGAACTAAAATTGTGACTCGTCCGACTGATCGTTTACCTTTTTGTCCCCTGCTGAAAATTAGTCTCTGCCGCTTATTGCTTGAAAAACTCCCGGACTATGTAATATACTTACCGTTGCCGGGACAAATTTGCGCGGGGACCGGAACCATGAAGTTTGGGAGGGAACTATGAAACAGCTTCTGAGAATTATCGCCGCTATCATCGCTTTGATTGTTGTCGTGGCGGCGGGCTACGCGGCCTACGTTTTTATTGCGTATTACCGCGTTGAGGACAAGCTTGATCTGACGGTGGAAAACGTTTCCGGCAAAATCCCGGAACCGGAGACGGAATACACGCTGACGACCTTCAACATAGGCTATGGGGCATACAGCACCGATTACAGTTTTTTTATGGACGGCGGCATATATTCAAGGGCATTCGACAAGGCTGCGGTCTTAACAAATATAAACGGTGCGATCGGTGTCATCTCCGGGCTTGATCCGGATTTCGCATTCTTTCAGGAGGTGGACACCGACGCGACAAGGAGCTACCATGTCGATGAGTATTCTATGCT
>Ga0123334_1005343_pt1 | contig 12468 bp, 10 predicted proteins | sample BiotimSIPDNA_FD_89706 | JGI IMG/M metagenome (GOLD analysis project Ga0123334, IMG submission 89706) | Anaerobic biogas reactor microbial communites from Washington, USA - Biogas_R1 time_0 SIP DNA | ecosystem: Engineered > Bioreactor > Anaerobic > Unclassified | place: Washington, USA... | reverse complement strand
TTTTACCACAGAGAACACGGAGGACACAGAGATAAGATTTTTTAAGATTTTAAAACCAAATCTTTATTCCCTCTGTGTTCTCTGTGTCCTCTGTGGTTTATTTTAATCTATCAACCTTAGCAAATGCCTCTTTTTACCCGCAAATACCAATTACAAAGCGACCCGCTTTATTCCGTTTTTAATTAACCGAGTATTGAAATTGACAATTAAGCCAAGCTTCTTATGTGATAACTTCAGATAGGTAATAATTTGAGACATATGTATATCTGTAATGTATTCAACTGATTTTAATTCGATTATCAGATCGTTTTCGATGATCATATCTATTCTATATCCACAATCGAGCTTAATCCCTTTATACATAACCGGCATCGATTTTTGAAGTTCAAATCTGATGCTGTTAATAGTCAATTCATGAGCAAGACATTGTTCATAGGTTGATTCCAGTAATCCAGGTCCTAAATGCTTATGAACTTCAATAATGCAACCAATTACTTTTTCTGTTAAACCATTAATGTCAATTGTCGTTTCCACGCTACACCCCAGCCCTTTATCTACAATAAATTTTAACAAAAAACTACATAGGTGCAAAAACTTTAATTTTACCACAGAGAACACTGAGGACACGGAGATAAGAATTTTAAGGTTTTAAAACCCAACCTTTTCTTCCCTCTGTGTTCTCAGTGTCCTCTGTGGTTTATTTTTCGCTATCAACCTTAACATCCATCTCTTTTTGTCAGCATGCGCTACTACTACATTAACAAAGCAAATATTTACACAAGACTCTTTATTTTACCACAGAGAACACTGAGGACACGGAGATAAGAATTTTAAGGTTTTAAAACCCAACCTTTTCTTCCCTCTGTGTTCTCAGTGTTCTCTGTGGTTTATTTATAATCTGCCAACCTCATCAAATGTTTCCTTTTACCCACGAATACCAATTAATTAACCACAACGTAGTATCCACATGTTTTGGGGCGAATGAAACAACAAACTATCAGTCCCCAAACATACATTTTGTTATTTTTCGGGACTCCTGAATACAACTTTTATCAGTCCCGAAATCAACATCTGACGAGTGACAGCGTTAAAAAATATCAAAAAACCGAAGAGTTCCTTTTGAAACTTGTCACTCGTTACGCGTCACTTGTCTATTGCAGAACTTCCCGGAAACAAAACTTGCATTTAATTTTTTGAAGAGATTGACCTCACCCCCCCGGCCCCCTCTCCCACGAAGCGAGGGGGAGACGGATTGATAAAATCATATTCATACTTATTTTATTAATCATATTTTACAATGTAACAATAATATAAAATTCACATTTCACTCCTGCTCCTCCTCGCCTCGTGGGACGATGCATCGAAGTGGTCGAAGAACCAGAGGGGGTTGGGGGGTGAGGTTTTATCCGTCAAAAGCCCGAACACACCAACAATCATCTCTTTTTGTCAGCACAAGCAACTGTTACATAAAAGTAATTAATACTTACATATGGTTTTTTATTTTTCCACAAAGAAACCAATAATACTGTTTCAAATTCCAGAATCTTCGAAATAATACTTTTCCCCTATTTCGAAAACTCTTTTCCCGGATATATCATGCCTGGGGATATGAACTATTAAATAACAAAACAATCAATATATTTTGGTCGAAGGATTGTTTTTATTAGACATAACTAATACTTTTGCCAATTTACGTAATTTTATTAACTATATCTAACATGCGATGAGCATGGGTATTTAAACAACTAATTCCTGATGATTTAGTGACGAGGTAAAATACTTGTCACCCGTTACGCGTCACTCGTCACTTCCCCTATTATGTAATGGTCTTGCTTACTGTAATAATTACAGATCTGCTTCGGTTATTTCTGCAAGTTTCATTAAATTCTTTTGCAGACCAATTTTGAGAGAATCGTTTTTATGAATTGGAATTGTTATTCTGGCAGGATTTCCGGATTTGCAGTAAACATGGTGACTTCCATTTACTCGTTTACATTCCCATCCCTTTTTTTCTAATATTTTTGCGAATTCCTTACCGGAAACGATCTTCATATTGCAACCTCTAATACACGGTCATGTTCAGATGTCTCAATTGTATCAATATCAACAGACAATGCAGCTTCGACAGCTTCATAAAGATTCATGAGCAGTTCTTCAAACGTCTCACCCTGCGTACAACATCCGGGAATCGCAGGAACCTCCGCCCAAAAACCACCTTCTTCAGCTTCATGCACTACGATTTTTATTTTCATTCTTTATCCCTTTTAAAAGTTCTATTCCATTAATAAATATACTTTATATTAAATGACTTGTACACTCGGCCTTTATTTGTAATCCATCACTTATCACTTCCCCTGCCTCTCTGTGGTTAATCTTAAAGAGAGTGACAGGTAACAAATAACAAGCAAAACATCCGAAACCTTAGTTTTTTTAAACCTGTCACCCGTTACGCGTCACTTGTCACCACTTCCCCAGGTACCCTAACCGCAGAATATTATAATATTTTGCGGTTACGATTGCGTTTTATTATGTTTTTTTCTACGGTTAGCCTACATTACCTACAGATAATACCGCTGTTTTGTTTGTTCATCCTGAGACCTCACCCCCCGGCCCCCTCTCCCACGAGGAGAGGGGGTGGCGGATTAATAAAACATATTTTTTACCTATTGAACTATTTGAAATTACCAATTTGACATATTGGACATAATTCACATTTTACTCCTGCCCCCCTCGCCTCGTGGGAGAGGGGGTTGGGGGGTGAGGTCTTATCCGTCAAAAGCCCGAACACACCAACATCCATCTCTTTTTTTCAGCACAAGCTACTGTTAAATAAAGACATTTAGTATTTACACAAGGTTTTTTATTTTACCATCCCGCTTTTCGGGACAGGCAAGAACACGGAGTTAAGAATTTTAAGGTTTTAAAAATCAATCTTTTCTTCTCTCTGTGTTCTCTGTGTCCTCTGTGTCCTCTGTGGTTAATCTTACTCAATCAACCTTAACAACCATCTCTTTTTGTCAACACAAGCTTCTAATACTCCCACTCGTCTCCAACCATTTGAAGTGGAAGAGCTGTTATATTTTTAGCAAGTGAGTATTTTTCTTCCCCGGCATGAACAACCCATAAATGCTCCAGTTCCAGTTCTTCACAAGCGATTTTCATTGACTGCGTGATTATTGGACTTCCACTATATTTGAACTCAACACCCCAGTTCTTACCTGAATGCTGCCACATAAGGTCCAGTTCAGAACCACTATGAACAGCCCAGAACCATAAAGACTGATATGGAACGCCGGTAGCCCTTGCTACTTCCTCAAGCGCATACCCCTCCCATGATGCTCCTAATTTCGGGTGTGACTGAAGATTTTCGAATGTATCAATTGACTGAAGCGAATGAAACACTCCGCTATCCCGGAGGTATATTTTAGGGCTTTTAACAAGCCGCTTACTTGTATTGTTAAACCAGGGTCGAAGCACTCTGACAAGTAACGCACCCTCTAATATATCAAGATACCGGCGGGCGGTTGCATCAGACATATCCATCGACCGCCCGATTTCAGATGCATTAAAAACCTGACCATGGTAATGCGACAGCATTATCCAGAATCGCCTGAGTGATCGTGATGGAATATTCATACCTAAACGTGGAAGGTCCCGTTCAAGAAACGTGGCTATATAATTCTCAAGCCAGTTTTTGCTGATTTTGTCTGTCTTCGCAGTAAACGATCTTGGTAATCCGCCACGAAGCCAATGTGTTTGGATACTTTGAGCACCAGTTTCGGAAAGCCGCAATCCACCCAGCTCTATATACGCAATTCGACCAGCGAGTGACTCGCTGCTTCCATTAATCAGAGCACCGGATGCACTTCCTAACAATACATATTTCTGATCTGGTATTGAATCAACAAGATAACGTATCAGAGAAAACAGTTCCGGTTTCTCCTGAACCTCATCAATTACAATCAACCCTTTGCACTTCTCCAGCAACAATTGAGGGTCAGCCATACGAACAAGATCACGTGGATTTTCCAGATCAAAACGATGATCTGCACCTACCAGTGATGCAAGTGTTGTTTTACCACATTGCCTCGGCCCAACAATCGCCGTAACAGGATTATTTTCAATTGATTGTTTTAATCTAAGTAATTCAAAATTTCGTTGTATCATACTTACAATATACATGAAAATTCGACATACAATATCGAATTTTCATGTATTTTTAAAAGATAGTTGCGACGGTTTCCTAAAAGGCATTACCTATTTACACAAGGTTCTTTATTTTACCATCCCGCATTTCGGGACAGGCAAGAACACAGAGATAAAAATTTTTAAGGTTTTAAAACACAATCTTTTCCTTTCCTCTTTGTTCTCTGTGTCCTCTATGGTTTATTGAATCGCTACAACCTTAACAACGATCTCCCTCAGCAACCAATACATCAATTTTCTTCAAATATTCATTCATCAGATTACCATGATGTAAAAACTGCTTATGCAATGTAAATCCGCACCTGGCATAAAAGGTATTTGATATATTGTCTTTTGAAAAAGTTACTACCTTGTATGATGAAACGCCATTCTGACGGAAAAACAGTTCCAGTTCAGTAATTAGTTTTTTCCCGGTTCCTTTACCCCGCTGTGATGAATCAACCGCAATGGAGAGCAATTCTGAAGAGGGTGACGAGTGACTGGTGACCAGTGACGGGCCGGAGTTCGTGTTATCTGCCTGTTCGTTTTTTGATTTTTTTTTCGCAAATCCGTACCATGCTGTTTCGATAAGTTTTCTGACCGTTGTTATACTTAATAAATGCGGTAGAATATACCAAATAAGCGGTATCGCAGATCGCAGGAACACCTTTTTATACATCGATCCAACCGACACTGCGCCTGCAACAAATCCGCAGACATTATTATTTTCATCAAGCGCGACAAGAACCGTTGAGCCTTTACACCGAGCGATTGACTTGTACAATGTCGCAAGAAACGGTAATGGCAGGGTCGATAAAAACCCTGTCGTTATTGATGCGGCATGTAGACGGGCGGCTGATTTAAAATGTTTTTTTGATGCTTTTGTTATATTCATACTTTTACCTCACCCCCCGACCCCCTCTCCCATGAGGAGAAGGGGAGGCGGATTGATAAAAAATAATTTTTTACCTATTGCACTATTTAAAATTACAATTTTGATAATTTGGACATATCTCATCATTCATTCCTACCCCCCCTCGCCTCATGGGAGAGGGGGCTGGGGGGTGAGGTCACTTGCGAAGCCAGTTTTTCACCAATCTTCATAAGTACACTTTTAATTGTCTTTTCTATTTCATCATTAGTAATTCTCATTACAGAAATCCCATACGCTTTGTAAACATCATCTTTATGTTTATCTGTTTTTTTCTGTTCGACGGTTTCATGGACAGAACCATCTACCTCTAAAACAAGTTTCGCCTTTTCACAATAAAAATCGGCTATGAACCCTGCAATTACCTGCTGCCGGCGAAATTTATATCCATTAAGCTGATTGTTTCTCAAATGTGCCCAAAGTATTTCTTCCGATAGTGTCATGTCTTTTCGTAAATCTCTGGAAAAAGATCGTTTTGATTCACTGACTGGTTGTAAACGGATAAGGCCGCTGTTTTGTTTGGTCATCTTGAGACCTCACCCCCCGGCCCCCTCTCCCATGAGGAGAGGGGGAGGCGGATTGATAAAACACATTTTTTTCCTATTACACTATTTGAAATTACCAATTGACATATTGGACATATCTCATCATTCATTCCTACACCCCCTCGCTCCGCGGGAGAGGGGGCCGGGGGGAGAGGTCAAGTCTCTTCAAATATTCCCGTGCCAGCACTTCACGATCAAAATGCTCTTTTGCATAGGTATAGCCATTGTCACCATGCTCTTTTACACGTGATGGATTGCCTAAGTATAAACGGATTTTTTCTGCGAAATCAGCTGGGTTTTCAGGCTCAACATAGTATCCGCAGTTTGCAGTTTCTACAAGCTCTCTTGACACGCCATCAATTGCCATCAGCACCGGTTTCCTGCATGCCATGTAGTCAAATGTTTTGTTTGAATAGACAGTTTTAAAGGTATCAACTTTTTTCAGTACCGACGCTCCAGCATCCGATGCGCAGATATATTCAAACACCCGCTCCTTTGATACCGGGTCAACGAATTTTACAGAGTTATCTAATTCTCTTTTTGTACACTCATCCTTCAGCCACTGTTTCTGCATACCGGCACCAATCAGCATAAAAACGACATTGGTATCTTTAAGCAACTCTGCCGTGTCAAGTATTTGCTGAAGATGATTTGCAACACCATGTGCACCGACATAGGTTACAACAAATTTATCGTGCACACCCAATTCTTTTCTGAATGCCACATTGTCAAACGAACTGATCACCTTTTCACTTATTGAAAAATCTGCAGCATTGGGAATCATCAGCACTTTTGATTCTGGCAGGTGTTTCTTTTCAATCAGTATTTTTTTAAATGCCGGAGTAAGCGCGTTAACTATCCGGGCATTTTTATATGCCTGTTTCTCAAGCCAGTAGGCAAGTTTTATCAGAGGTTTACTCGTTAAGACTCCAGTATCAATGGCTGACTCAGGCCACAAATCCCTTACCTCAAAAACAAAGGGTGTACGTTTTATCTTTGATGCAATAATACCGGTAATTGCGACAAACAGCGGTGGTGATGTAACAAGGATTATGTCAAATTTACTTTTAAGACGCAGAATACAGACCAGACTTGACATAACAAATGAGAAATATGCCCACAATCTGCCGATAAAACTTTTATTGTACGCTTCCGAAACATGACACCGATATACCGTTATACCGTCTGACACCTTTTCCTTTACAATAAACTTACCCTTATACTGAGGATACTTTTCCCCTGTTGTATAATGGACCATTCCGGAAACAACCGTAATAGTGTTTCCCTCTTTTTCCCAGATCCGTGTCATTTCATTAAATCGGGAACCGCCGCCATCACCTTTTTCCAGAAAATATTGATGAATCAATAATATGTTCAAAATATATACCTGCCTATTTCATGTTCTATTGATATATGATATAGTAGTGTCCTGAATTCAGGATGTGTTGATTCAAACACGACTTTTTTCGCGTTCTCCTTTACACCATAATACTCTGAATACCAACTATCCTTTATTATTGGTACAAGTTCTTTCTTATTTGAAACTGATCTTAATTTAAATCCACTCTCTAAAAAATCATCTGCTATATTCCAGTGTTGTGAAAACAAATGACTATCAGCGTTTGTAATGAGATCATCAATCTGCCACAATGGCATATTTTTATAGGCTTTTACCGATCGTTTGTGGAAGATGTCTTTTGTTATCTGTTTGAAAGCATTGATTGTTCCGGTAAATTGCAAGCTGTCCTGATTATCAACACACTCAGCGTTAATCGCCTGCGACCAACCGTACCATATAAACCGCTGCCCCTTTTGCATTTGATCACACTGATCAATCATAACTGTATTGTGTCCTGCAGTACCGAAGAAAAAGCTGCTGTATTCTTTTTCGGTGTTGTATTTATAGGTGCCGGCATCGCGAACAAGGTTCTTCCCCTGATACCATATATCAATATGTAAATTATCTGCATGATACGGACGATGCCGGTAATATGCGCACCGGATAAATGTTTTAGAATCGCCAGTATTGAGTATGTAATATCCACCTTCTGTAAACTTATACGTTTCGGAAACACTTGTACTCTTTGCATTGGTCTTTACGTTCTGATTCATGGAACTATGATCAAACCAGAAGCAATCCTCCTTTATATCACTCTGCTCGTACAGATGTTCTGCAGTAAGCACATAATGGAGAGCATTTATCTGCGGCCGGAAATCCCGCGGTTCGCAACTATTAAGCGGAAAGAAAAGAGCGCTGTCATTTGCTCCCCAGTTTGGTACAAATCCATTCTGAGGACATACAAATTTACTTATAAAATCTACAGAAGTTCTTAACCTGGCACTGAGCATTTCACTGAATACAATTTTTTTATATTTTGCAACAGTATATGCCACTGTATAAAGCTGCAGTACAACCCTCTGATAATTAAATGAGTGCTGAATATAGGAACCATCATTATATATCTGGTACAACCCTTCCTCTTCAAGATACCGTTTTCCTTTATGTACCCACCGTGATGATTCAGGAAAATCGGGAAACAACAGACCAACAACAAAAAGACACAACGACTCTGTTATCGCATGATTGTTTCGCACTGCTATCTTTGAAAACAGGATGTTCTTTTCAACATGAATCGTCTGCCAGTAGATCGAATTGACTATTTTGTCAAATATATCATCAGACAAGCTGCCACTATCGCGATAAAAACACAATGCACTAATCCAGTTTATTATACGAAGTGATATCTCCTGACTGCATTTATAATGCGACCCGCAATTATATGTTGTTGAATCGATCCATGAAATGATATTTTTCCAGACCATGTCAGAATTGTCTTCACTGAATGCCTGATCATACCGTAAAATCGACAGCAGCCAGGCAAAGCGGGCTTTTTCCCAAACATATTTTATATCACCCTGTGATGCACTTAAATCTTTGACTTTTGTCCAGTGACAATTGCTGTCGAAGCGAAATCCGTTTTCCGGATTAGTAAACCAGTCATCCGCAGCAGATTTTATCCATATATGAGTAAAGTAACATATCTCCCCGGAACTGATTCTTTCGAAATCTGCCTTCAGTTTATTTTTCTGTCCGTCGGTATACCCGACGTTCCCGGAATAGCGTTCAAAAAACGGAATTTTATTTTGACGCCAGGTTTCAAACGTAATACATTTTCTTAACGGTACACGAGTTGGGTATAATCTTTTCAGTAAACCGGACCTTACCATTGATTCGTGATATGCCCTGAAGATACAGTAGCGGATACCCATTTGACGTAGTAGTGAAACAGCAGCGGTTATTCTCATAGTTGTCAGGTTCTTCCGGGGAATTTGCGGGGGCAAACATTGCCCCCTTGTCAGTATATCACGCAAGATAGATCGGTGCAAATATGTTTGCTATACATATTAAGAAACTATGAATATGTTGTCCCTACGGGACAAAGACTTTTGTTTATTATAGATTTTCTATAAATATGCTGTCCCTCCGGGACAAAAAAAGAATCATCCATTAAAATCATAACAATTATGATCTTCTTATCCATTTTTTGTCTGATCCCAGCGGGATCAAATATTTATAGATTACATGACAAAAAAACATTCCAAGTCCCGTAGGGATGATATATTTATTGTACAGCACATAAGAAACACATAGTTGCTATTAATTACCAGACACTGGATACATCAACCCATGTTTTCTTTAACAGCGATTCCACGGCAGCAATTGACGCCTCAGTTACATTGAGATGTTCCTGAATGCTGTTTTTTAGTTTTCCGTTTCCGTGAAGAAACTGAACATAGCTTCTGAATTGCTCACCATGACCTTTATTTACAGTAAGTGAATTTTTACTGAAACTCTTTTTCCCGTACACCTTAAGATTTCTAAAATTTGACAGCTCAATCACGTTGCCATTGTAAAATACCTGAACATTCTCTTTAGGATATTGCTTATTCCCGTTTGCAAAATAATTAATTACCCCGTTACTACCATTTTTACTTTTCAGTACTATTGACACATTGTCTGATAAGAGATCGGTCTCTGTACCCATGCTTGATGCACATACGGAAACAACCGGAGATCCACATAAATACGTAAACAGATCGATACAATGGCATGCTTCACCAATAATACGGCCGCCTTCAGAGGCTGTCTGCAACCAGTGGTTTGATGGAATAAAACCGGCATTCATTGTGTACACCACACTCATCTGCGAAGGCGTTCCACCAAGAATATTCTTTATACTGTCAACAAGCGGACTGTACCTACGATTGAAACCAACAGTCAATGAAACATCCCGTTCTTTGGAAAAAAATGTTTCGATCTGCGCAAGCTGTTCACGGTTAATCGCCAGAGGTTTTTCTAAAAAAACATGTTTGCCCTTTTCCAACGCCTTTAAACTCAAATGGGTATGCGAACTGTGCCGTGTTGTAATAATAACACTTTTTACACTGTCATCATTCAATATTTTCTCTGTATCAGTTGTACAATAAGGTATACCGAACCGTTTTGCAAGGTACGGGCCATACACACCAGTCTGACTGCAGATATACTTTACCGGTGTACCATTCTTTTTAAGTGCAGGAAGCAGTGTCGCTTTTGTAAAATTGCCGGACCCGATAATTGCCAGTTCTCCGCCGGTTGTACCCACGTTTCCGGCAGGTACGATCTGAAGCGTTTTCTGCTCTTTGTCAATCTCATTTTCTGGATATTTGATTATTGTGGCAATCGAGTGTGCCTGCCCGAGTGCATCGTATGTTGCCGGTGCATCTGCAAAAAGTATTCTGTTTGTGATAAGCGGCTTTACATTAAGCTGACCATTTGCTATGCATTGCAGTACTGCGTCAAAGTTTCTCTGCTCGGTCCACCGTACAAACGGTAGCGGATAATCATTTCCTGCATTTTCATAAGCAGGATCATATCTGCCCGGACCATAGGAACATGAGACCTGAAACGACAACTCCTTTTCGTAAAATTCAGAGCGGCTGATATGAAGTGGTATTACCCCAACAAGTATGATTCGCCCGCGCTTTCTGCTCATTCGTGCAGCCTGCGAAAGTATCTGTTCTGATGCACTTGACGCAGTAATAATTACATAATCGGCTCCCACGCCGCCGGTCAGCTCAAGCACCGGCTGCACCGGATCGTTACACGACATCGCTTCAATCCCGAATGTCTTTGCGAGAGCGACTTTGTTACTGTCAAGATCAAATGCAATAACCCGTGAGCCATTTGCTTTGGCCAGTTGAGCAGTCAGTTGACCAATCAGACCAAGCCCTATTACCACTGCAGTTTCTCCAAGCGTCGGTGATGCAAGCCTTATCCCCTGAAGACCGATCGAGCCTGCAACAGTAAATGCAGCCTCTTCGAAGGTAACGTTATCAGGAATTTTTGAGACCAGATTTTTCGAGACCGAAACGACTTCAGCATGAGGTCCATTGGATATCACACGATCACCGATACCAATTCCGCTTACACCATCACCCGTCTCGAGGACAACACCTGCATTACAATAGCCAAGCGGTAGAGGTTCATCAAGTTTGGCGCTGACTGCCTGAAATGTCGCGATTACGCCATCCGATTTTACTTTGTCAAGAGTCTGTTTTACCTTTTCCGGCTGCTGACGTGCCTTGTCAACAAGACTTGATTTACTGAATTCAACAAGCATTTTTTCAGTACCAAGAGAGATAAGGCTTGTACGTGTTTGAATAACAAGAGATCCTCTTTTACACTGCGGGAATGGACAATCGACTAGTTCGGTTTTACCGTTTTTTAGATTCTGGATGAGTTGTTTCATAACTATTAATGACTCGTTTTTAAACTAATTAAGTTAATTTGCTTTCATCAAAATCAGAAATTACTAATTTTATTTTACCCCGTGTTGTTCTTTCTACATGTTCAACTTTTTCGAATTTTATTTCTATTGAATTTCCGACTCGCTCTCTCAACTTTGCTTCTACACTTTTAACATTTTCTTCGCGCCAATCAATTGAAGGAACATACCGTACAGTTAATGCACCTGTGTAATCTTGATAAATTTGAGCTTCGGCAAGCCCTGGAGTAGAATGAAAAGGGCTTGCTAATGTTGCAACCTTTTTTCCACCAGGTAATACTATATAATCTGTATAACGGCCATCTAACTTTTCTACAAGACGTCCTAACCTGCCACATTGACAATTACCATCTTTTAATGTAACAAGATCACCTGTAGTATACCTTAACAATGTAATTGCCTCATTTGTATAGGGGGTTCCAACAATTGTAAATTCTCCAGTATCACTCTTAACGTACTCGACATAACTAAAATCCTCGTCAGTATGGAGATTACCATTTGGACATTCTGATATGTTAGCAACCGCCTCAGCTAAACCATAATGTTGAACTGGCTTTAAACCAAAAGCTTGCTTCATTGTATCACTTTGCCAAGGTTGAACGTTTTCTGAACCGACAGTAAGCCACTTTAAATCGTAATCAAGTTTCAATCCCTGGCATAACATATTTGATGCGAGTAAAGAAATTGCAGATGTATTACCATGTAACCATTGTGGTTTGAATTTATTTAGTGCATAAACATATTGTTTTGTATTATTTGCTGAGATATGATAACCACTAAATCTTATTTCTTTACCAGCATAATTAATTCTCCAAAACCGATGATTCTCATTATGAGGAACTATCGGAGTAGATGCAAAAAGTCCACACCAGGTGTTTCTATTTATACCATGCCAACTTCGATATCTCCACCATACAGCCCATTGATCTGGCTCAACGTTATTAGATATTGGTATAGAAAGTGATTTTCCAGTAGTTCC
>Ga0123334_1005341_pt1 | contig 12473 bp, 8 predicted proteins | sample BiotimSIPDNA_FD_89706 | JGI IMG/M metagenome (GOLD analysis project Ga0123334, IMG submission 89706) | Anaerobic biogas reactor microbial communites from Washington, USA - Biogas_R1 time_0 SIP DNA | ecosystem: Engineered > Bioreactor > Anaerobic > Unclassified | place: Washington, USA | collected... | reverse complement strand
GGGCCTCAAATATCAAGTTGATCATAAATACAGCTGACAGGGAAAGAAAACCTGCGTCGATTTCATCCGGGGTAAATCGTATAACAATATTACAAACAGAAAATGAGCAGCTCGAAGGAGCTCTTCAGATTCTTGACGGCCAGCTTGATACTTTACAGAATGAGTTTGCAGTTGCAAGCCTTAAACAAGAACTGCAAACAAATTATTATGAAAAGTTAGGCCCGTATTTAAAAAAAGCATATGAGATTTTATCAGGGTTACAGGCCCTTAATGATTATGGCAAAGTTGTTACTGAGTTGATTGAAGAACTTGGCAAAATGCGGAACCCTTTGCAGTCGGGGCTTTACCAAATTTTCATGAAATGTAAGAGTTATGAGGTGTTTCAGGCCCTGGAATTTCCTTGGGGTGAAGAGCTGAAAAAATTTCAACTCTGCACGGCGATAATGGCCCATGAAAAAGAGCTTGAAACTCTTCTGCAGGAAGTGAAAATTTTTTCCAATATTTTTTATGGAAGCGAGTTTTCCTTGATACCGACACTTTCTTCAACAATACCGAAAGAACCTATGGGACCTGTAAAAGTTAGTAATAAAGCAATATTGGGTTCTTTTTCAGGAGACAACGAAACGGAAGCAAATCGAATGCAGCAAAGGGCGGATCTTGGCCTTTAATATGAAATGAAACCCTGGATGCATGGACAGAACGCTTTCAGGGTTTCTGATAATTGATAGATAGATTTTGAGAGGTTATTCATGGGAAGTATAATAAAAAAAAATAATTATGGGTCTAATGGTGAATCGATTATCGAAGCGCCTTCTTTGTTACTTCCAATACAAATTGGTAGCGGTAAAGTTAAAATAAAGGTACAGGCAAATTATTTCTTTAAAGATGATAAGGGTATATACTTCTGGGCTCCGGCTCCAACTCTTGTGATTTTTGAACATGATTTACCAATACCTGAAAATGTAGCGAATATCAGTGTCTCTCTTACTGAGGTTTTTTAGGCAAAGGACATTTATCCCAATCCGGAGGATTAGTTTTACCAACTTCGCACTCATTTTTATTGGGACAATCAGTAATCCATTGAGGTGGTATTATTTGACCATTATGTTCGTACCAAATTGATGGAATAAAGAAGACTTTATTCAATACAGGACAAGGTCTTAGTATCGTTTCTTTAATTTCCTTAGTAGTCATGATAACTGTCCTTTCGCGTAAGTATATAGAGGTTATATTTACATTTAAGAAAAGATTATTGCCGAACATATCATATGTATCTGGAAAATTCTAACTGTCTTTTAAAAAATATTTTGGAATGAAACCTCCCCGCCGCAAGCGACGGGGTATCTAAAAAACATGGAACGCCTCAAGGGGCGGGGTATTAAACCCAAGCTTCACAATAAATAAATTTTCAAATATCCTTTGCTTAATATTACTTGACTAAAAGATAAAGTAAAAATAATATAATTGATAAATTAATCAAGAATAAATAGGAGGTTTTATCCAAGCATGACAAATAAATTAAAAATGATTGATTTGGAGCCCTTGGAAGTAAATGGAAAGGTACTTTTTAAAAGTAAAAGCGATACACTATCCTCTACACATTCAGTAATAAAGTCAGAATCAGATCAGAAAGATCCTTTGCTGGAAAAAACAGCTACCCAAAAACGGGCACCGGGTCGGCCTATAGGATCAGGGAAATCGAGACTTGATTCTGTTAAGGAAGAAATTTTTCACTTGCTGGACAATGGCAGCACCAAAGTTTTTATATCAAAAAAATATAATATAACTCCGCAGGCCTTTCATAATTGGCTGAATAAAGTGGGTAGAGGAAATAGAGAACAGGGTCTGTAATGAGTTATTTAAGGCTACAATCGATTTTAATGCAGAAGGGTATCCTTTGTATAACCTTTTCATTTTAACAATTGCCATAGTGGTGGCTTGTTACATTGAATATGTATTTACCTCACTGAAGAATGCTTTCTCAGTGAAATTATAAACTTAAAAAGAAAGGGGTAAAAAATGGCAATTTTGCAAGAATGTTTCGTATGTCATAAAAAGCAGGCAGTGAAAAACAAAGTGTGTCTCTGTGGGCAGGACCTTGATGCTGCAAAAAAATCTAAAAAAATTAAATACTGGATCAGTTATCGTATGCCTGATGGAAAACAAAAAAGGGAGTCAGTTTCCGCATATACTGATCTGGATGGATATTCGATCATGGATGCGCGAAAGGCATTATCAAAAAGGGAGGTCCAGAAATCCGAAAACCGAATCCTGGATGTAAAAAAAGAATCTAAATGGAACTTCAATCAGCTTGCAGAATGGTATTTGTCTCTTGATTCGATTAAAGGCCTTTCATCCGCCTGGAGGGTAAAACTTGCATTGGGGAAATTTAACTCTGTTTTCGGGGATACCTTAGTATCAAATATACAGCTTGAGGATTTAGAGAACTATCAAGCAATGAGAAAGGCTGAAGAGCTTGCACCGGCGACAATTGATCAAGAAATGGGCGCGGCTAAAGCCATGGTATATAAAGCCTGGAATAATGAAAAAGTATCTGGGGATATTTTACGAAAGTTTAAACTGGTAAAAAAACAGTTAAAGGCAGGCGCCAATGTTAAGGATGAAGTGTTGAGTGTTTCAGAAGCGTATGCGCTGATTGACAATTGCTCAGATTTTTTAAAGCCGATTACGATAACCGCATATCATACCGGTATGAGAAGATCTGAAGTTTTAGGCCTTAAACGAAGTCATTTGAACATGAGAGAAGGTCTTATCCAGCTTAAAGCAGAAGATACAAAAAATGGCCGACCAAGGACCATTCCAATGAATAAGGAGCTCTTGAACCTTTTCAGAAAAATGCCGGTTAACTTTCAGAGTGAATATCTTTTTTTATTCAAGGGGCAGCCTGTTTATGATGTCCGGGCAAGCTTCCAAGCGGCTGTCAAAAAGACAGGTCTTGCATATGGACGCAAAGGGGGGCTCACGTTTCATTCTATCCGACATACTGTCAATACTGACATGCGCCGCGCTGGAATACATCAGAGCGTTATACAGGCAATCATGGGGCATGAAGATCATAGCATGTTTGCCCGGTATAACACTGTTGATGTTGAGGATCTGAAAAGAGCAGCGGAACGCCTGGAAGAATACAGGCAGGAAAAAATAAATGTTGACCATTCTGTTGACCAAGCTGTTGAAAATGAAAAATAGTAAATCAGAAAAGACAGTATTGGCAAGGCTTTTAAAGGTTAACGGTGGTAAAAGTATTGTGGTGTAAGTGTTAGGGACGTTGGATTTTTCAAGGTGCTTGTTTTTAAAAGTGCCGAAGGTCGGACTTGAACCGACACGAGCGTAAAGCTCACTGGATTTTGAGTCCAGCGCGTCTACCAGTTTCACCACTCCGGCATGATTTTTTGTGGGATTATAATTGATATTCATGTCATGTCAATATCTTATTGACATGGTATCGATGTATTGTTAATATCGCACCCTCTTCCGGGGCTGTAGCTCAGTTGGGAGAGCGCTTGAATGGCATTCAAGAGGTCGTCGGTTCGATCCCGATCAGCTCCACCAAATCAAACCAATAAAAAGCACCCTTTTGGGTGCTTTTTCATTTTTATTCCCCAGGCTGGCTAATTCAGGAATTTTTTAACAAATTCAATAAATAATTAAGTTTTATATGCCTTGTGACGATCATACATTGGGAAGCCATGCATATTGGTAAGATTAATGCTGTACAGCTGACTATAACCGCAAATATATCGAAGTGGGCAAAGGAACAGCCGAATGTTGACAGGTGCAAAACAGGAGAATAGTTTGAATATCCCCCAGAAGCCAAAGACAGACTATTCAAAGGATGCCATCAAGAAGATGGCGGTGCTTTTTACCGATATAGTGGGGTCATCGGAATATTTTAAGAAAAACGGCGACATAGAAGGTAGAAAGATGCTTAAAATCCATCAGGATCTTGCATCCCCTGCTGTCAGTGACTTTGGCGGCAAGGTAGTCAAGATGCTTGGTGATTCTGTTATGGCCTATTTTCTTAATCCTGAAGATGCACTCAAGTCAGCCATAAAGATACAGCAGAAATTCCAGACATATAATAATGAAAAAAAGGAAAAGGGTGAGATACATATAAGGCTGTGTGTTCACTATGGTGACGGGATCATCGATGAGGGCGACATATTTGGTGATGTCGTAAACATGGCTGCCAAATTCCTGCCCCTTGCCTCAGGTGATGAAATACTGATTTCAAGGGAACTCCATTCCACAATAAAAAATATCCCTCTTGTAAGATTTGAAGGCTTTGAGGTGCCAAAGACCAATAGTGCAATAAAGGATCTGAAGCTCTTCAAGGTTATATGGGACAGCCATATAGCGCTTGACCCTACAAAGAAGACGATTCTGCATTTAAGGCCGATATTTAACCTGGGAAGCCGCCGTTTTGATAATCTCTGGAACAAGCTGATAGCAGAAAAGAGCAGGTTCTGGTCGGTTGTAACTATCGAAAAGGAGCAGATCAACAGTGATCGTTCAATAAGCCTTATTGTAAAAAAGACCTCCCTTGCATATGAGATTGCAAGACACATTACCGGCTATCTTCAGACAAATATGGGTGATGAGGCAAACATGTGCCTCCCCTTACAGATAATCCTGGACAGTGGCGCCTATATCATTGCAGGCAGAATATCCCTGAATAATCTCAAGACTAACCTTAACCAGCTTGAGCCAGGTGAAATATATACAACCGAGAATGCATTTAAGATGATGATCAATGAAGGTATTCATAATATAAGCTTGAACAGCGGAAAAGGGTCTAACGGCTCTTTCCTTGTTTTGTCCCAGGACAAAGAGAGCCACCAGGAAGGCACAACAATGTTCAGGTATCAGCAGGCCCTTGTAAATGGCGATTTTACCCCATGTTTTTATTGCGGGAGCCAGTCCCATGAAACAAAAGCCTGTCCCTCAAAAATGATTACAGAGTTGTCAGGATATATTGAGAAACTGGGGTATATGCCTCTGAACAGTATAAACAGCCTGTTTCTAAATTATCTCCAGGCCAACCCCGCCATATTAAACAATATTGAATCGATGAATAAAAATGATCCCATATATATGGCCCATAATGCCTTTTATGAACTCAAGGGCGTTTTCCAGCTGAGACTTTTAAGGACCATATGGAATACAAAGGAAGATAACTGGAACCGGATAAAGGTCAGCCAGGAAGATAATGACAGGGGAGGGCTGCTCTGGTTAGGGTTTGACTGCCTCAGGGTATCAAATCACACCCAGGTTGAATCCATTATTGAGAGTGAGATAAAGAAAAAAAGCACTGACTACAAGCTGTACTGTATTGCAGGGCTCATGTATATCGAAAACAATCAGTTGAAGAATGCCTCACTGATACTGAAAAAGGCGCTTGAGACGGCTGTAAGGATCCCTGAAAAGATATTTGTTCATTTTCTCATGTACAGGATATCCACCCTGTCAAGGGAATACAATAAGGCCAGGGAGTCATTAAGAAAGATACTGAAGCTTTCTCCTCACTGTACAGAGGCGACATATTTTGAGATCCTTTCAAAGTTCCATAGCGGCAACATTAATTCTGCTGTCGAACAATTGATAAAACTGATCAGGAAAAACAGGGATTATTATATCTATGCACTGATTGATCCTGAACTCGCAAATTACCAGAGAGAAATTGCCTCCAGTGTTGATTATCTTCTTATAGAAGCAAAGGAAAAGGCTGAAAAATTTTTGCCGATTGCAAAGGATGAGCTGACAGGACTTGAAAAAATCATTGGCAAAGAGGCTGAAGAAATAATAGAGGCAAATACTCATATCGCCAAGATAGCACAGCTTATGAGTACAAACAGCTTTTTCGGGTATCTTGATGTGATCCATTATGAAGAGGATATCCTTAACTTAGGCAACAGGATTGTTAAAGGCCGTGAGATCAAACTTTCAAAAATAGAGGAAGAAATTGACCAGTTGATGCAGAGGTGTAAAAAATATCTCGAATTACTTCCCTATGATTTTATGGTCAGACCTGTAGCAGGCAGGTTGAGAAGCATGGAGTACAATATTGAGATTGTGCATGAAAAAATGAAGCATCAGGCAGCAAGGGAATTTCATGATACGCTGGATAAGCTGAAAGGCTATTCCGTTGAACTGATAGCGCTGGAGAATAAACTAAGGAGAATGGATGCGTTTGCCCAGTTCCTGGGGTTTCTTGTTAAATTTTTTAAAAAGAATCTGGTATTCCAGTCCGCCAACCTAATTATATCACTCCTGCTTCTGCCCATAATGGTGCATTACCTTAACTTTATAATACCAGACCTTAATCTCTCAACAACCGGGATATGGCATTACCAGAAAGTGATCATTATCCTTGGAGGCATTACTGGCATAATCTTATCCAGTCTTACTTCCCAGAAAGGAAGTCATAAACATTAGTCGCATAACAGGGGTCGGGTCAGGCGAGTTTAAGAAAAACTGTCACAAGGCCAAGATATATAAGCAGGCTAAGGATATCATTGGTTGTTGTTACAAATGGGCCAGTTGCCAGGGCCGGGTCAATATTTATCCTTTTGAGCACCAGAGGAACTGCTGCGCCAATAAAGCCTGATATTATTATTATCATCATGAGGGAAACGGCTATCACAAGGCCCAGGCCAATGTTTCCGACCCAGAAATATACAACTATACCCAGCAATACCCCGCATATCAGGCCATTTGCCATCGCTACTTTCATCTCGACCCATAACCTTTTCCAGACATCCACCAGACTTATATCGCCTGTTGCAAGGCCCCTTACTGCTACTGTAGATGCCTGAGTGCCGGTATTTCCACCCATTGCCATGATAACAGGGAAAAAGAAGGCCAGTGCTATCAGTTTTTCAATCGAATGTTCAAACCGGTTGATCACAGCTGCTGCCAGCAGCCCTCCGAAAAGCCCTGCAATCAACCAGGGAAGCCTTGCCTTTGAGATCTTTATATATGAATCCTCTGTAATCTCCTGATGCATAACACCGGCCATAAGGGATATGTCTTCATCCGTCTCCTCTTCAAGAACATCAATAATGTCATCATGAGTAATGCGCCCTACAAGCCGGTTATATTCATCAACTACCGGTATGGCTACAAGGTCATATTTTTTAAAGAGCTGTGCTACCTCTTCCTGGTCACGGTTTACATCAACCGATATGATCTCGGTATTCATGATTTCACGTATCAATCTTTCAGAGGGTTCCAAGATCAGGTCCTTCATCGAAACAACACCGACAAGCTTCCCGAAATCATCCACCACCCAGAGATAATAAAGGTTTTCCACCTCCTCTCTTTTTGACTTTATTATTTCAATAGCCTCCCTGATGGTACAATGGTCTTTAACTGCAACATATTCAAGCGCCATGATGCCGCCAGCGCTATCTTCATCATAGGGTAAAAGTTTTTCAAGGTCATCAGAGACTGTGTCATCAAGGGTCTCTATAATGTCCTTTGCCCTTTCGGCTGGCAGGTCGCCTACCAGGTCTGCTGCATCATCCGAATCAAGTTCCTGAACAATCTCTGTAATGGCCTTGTTGTCAAGATCATGAATAATACTTTCCTGTATCGGGGCCTCTATCTCAATGAGCACCTCTCCGGCACCCTCAGGCTCAAGCATTTCAAAGAGATAAATCCTCTCTTCCTGTTTCAGGTGTTCGATCAGGTCTGCAAGGTCAGCAGGGCGCAGGTTATCTATGAGTTTTGAAAGGTACTTGCTGTTCCTGTCATTGATTGAACTTTTGACTTCAGATATCAGTTTTTCATCTATTATATTTGACTGCATTCCCTTTTAACTGCTCCTCTCTTATATGCTCCTGAGTTTCGCGATAATAAACTGGGCAAAATCAACCCCGTCAGGCACATCTTTTTCCAAATTGGCAAGGGGGACTTCTGCCCTGGCAGCGCTCTTGTGCCCTCCAGCAGATCCATACTCCCCAAAGAGCCTGTTTGCCAGTTTGCCTGCATCATACCTGAAGCCTGCATTCCTGAAAATTATTATAAGCTTTTTCCCGCTTATCCCTGCTGCCACTGACCATGTCACATCTGCCATCTTGATAAAAAAATCGGCTATCATTACAAGTGTATCGGGGTTATCCACAACTCCCATTGGTATAAAGACCCTGTCTTTTATGAAAATGCAATTACCCATTGCCTTTTTATAACTCTCCAGGGTCTTTCTGGTAAGTTCAGATGACTCGATCTTTTTTATATTATTAGTATTAACGAACTGAAAAAGATACCGGAAGGCATTGATATCATTTTGTGTTGATTCTCTTGTGAAATTGTCGGTATCTGTCTTTATCCCGTAGAAAAGGGCTGTTGCAAGTCTTGGTGAAGGCTTTATGCCTGCTGCACGGAGATATTCTGTAAGTATGGTTGAGGTTGCGCCATATTCCTCTTTAATATCCATAAACATGGCCTTTGACTGTGCTATAAAAGGGTGGTGATCAATAACAATATCATACTCATATTTGCTTAACAGCTCACCATGTGAAGGCTGCGAGTCTACCAGTGCAAACTTTGTCACCTCCTCCGGGTTCATCTTTCTGATATGCCTCTGATCAAGTTTAAGCAGGTTAATCATGGCAAGGTTGTCATCTCTTTTGATGATGTTGGTATGATAGATATTTATTTTTCGCACTCTTCTCCAGAATATCCTTTTAAGCGCCATGGCGCTTGCCATTGCGTCAGGATCAGCATTCATAATGATTGCCAGCACATCATTCTGCCCGACAACATTCATGAGCAGTCGAATTCTGTCTGCAACAGATGTGGACCTGGGAAAGGGGTTTTCCATTAATACCTGCAAGTTTTTATCGGGCATTGTTTTATTCTTAGAAAAATTTTATGAATAATTATTTTATATTAACTTAAATCAAGGAGGCTTAAATATCAATGTTTTAATGCTTTCTTATGTTTTTTGTGAAGATTGCCAAATAAAGAAAAGAAGTATGATGCGTATTTTATTGATAAAACCGGTGCACAGGGCATAGCCATTAAACAAGAATATCCTGCTTTAAACGCGAGGGAGCCCGGTGTTAAAACTGTTCTGGTTAGAGATACCAGAACTGTCTTACACCTGCCACTACCTGTTATTTATTAAACAGATAGTCGCTGATCTTGTCTTTTATCTTATTGCTTGCAGCCTCATCGCCCATGAGGCCAACGCGTATGGTTACCTCAGTCTCTTCTACTGAATGATACTTGAAGGAGAGCTTGATCTGATCCTTTATTGAACCTGTGGTTACTATTTTCCCTGATGTGAGTTTCCTTTGCCTTTCATATATCTGATATTCAAGATTTTCCATGGCCGATATGGATGCATCAAATGTTTTTTCCAGTGAAGCAGGGTATATAACAACGAGTTTGCCATCATAATATTTGTAGCCGCCCAGCCCTATAGCTGCCCCGCCAATAAAGGCCACAGGAGCGCAGGAAGAGAGGACAATTGAAATCATAACAGCAAGTATACAAAATTTTTTACACATTATATTTTCTCCTTTTTTGGGGTAGAGGGTATTTTCAAACCGATTATTTTCAATATAAATAATAGTTATAATATTCGATGTCAATATATCTTATAATATATCGATTTCAAGATTAATGTCATTTAATCAACATATTGGTTTGACTTGGATTATCTCTTTTGGTAATCAAGTCCTTTATTTGTAAATGGAGGAAAGCTAGAAATGGATTATAAAACAACTCTGAATTTGCCCAATACCGAATTTCCGATGAAGGCAAACCTGGTCACAAAGGAGCCTGAGATAATCAGCAGATGGAGATCCGAAGGGCTTTACAATATTATCAGGCGCCAGTCAAAAGAGAAAAAGAAATACATGCTTCATGATGGACCGCCCTATGCAAATGGTCACATACATATGGGCCATGCCCTTAATAAGATTCTAAAAGACATCATTATCAAATCAAAGCAGATGTCAGGCTTTGATGCCCCCTATGTCCCTGGGTGGGACTGTCATGGTCTTCCTATTGAACATATGGTTGACAAGGAACTCGGCAGCAAGAAAAGGGAGATGTCACAGGTAGATATCAGGAAATTCTGCAGGCAGTATGCTTTAAAATATGTGAATATCCAGAGTGAAGAGTTTGAACGCCTTGGTGTGACCGGGGAATGGGATAATCCTTACCTTACAATGGACTATTCATATGAGGCCACCATAGTAAGGGAGTTCGGAAGATTTGCCCTTAATGGCGGGCTCCAACGGAGTAAAAAGCCGGTCTACTGGTGCAGTTCATGCCACACAGCCCTTGCCGAGGCAGAGGTGGAATATGAAGATGACAAGTCTCCTTCAATCTATGTAAAGTTTCCGGTTGTCTCTGACATATCTCAGGCCCTGCCATCATTAAAGGGTAAAAACCTCTTTTTTGTCATATGGACAACAACCCCCTGGACAATCCCTGCCAACCTTGCCATAGCGCTTAACCCTGAGCTGGATTATGTTGCGGCTGAGATTGAAAATGGCGAAGTCTTTATACTGGCTGAAGGGCTTTTAACAGACTGTATGGCCCTGTTCGGCTATGAGAAATACTGCATACTTGAAAAATTTAGACCGGCAGTTCTTGAAAATATGAAGGCAAGGCACCCGCTGTATGACCGTGATTCGCTTGTTGTACTGGCCGATTATGTCACACTGGATGCAGGTACAGGGTGCGTCCATACTGCCCCCGGGCACGGGCGTGAGGACTATGAAACAGGCCTTAGATACGGTCTTGAAATCTACTCACCGGTGGATGCCACAGGCCATTTTACCCCTGATGTGGAGTTTTTTGCGGGTAAAGAGGTCTTTTCTGCAAATAATGAGGTGAAAGAGAAACTGGAGAGTGTAGGCGCGCTTATCAGGGAAAAGACAATAACACACGAATATCCCCATTGCTGGCGCTGCAAAAAACCGATTATCTTCAGGGCTACTGAACAGTGGTTCATATCCATGGAAAAGAATGACCTGAGGAAAAAGGCCCTTACCGAGATAAAAAAGGTGGCATGGATACCTACATGGGGCGAAGAGCGCATATCCCTCATGATAGCAAAGCGGCCTGACTGGTGTATATCAAGGCAGCGCACCTGGGGAGTCCCCATTACAGTGCTCTTCTGTAAAGATTGCGGAAAGATTGTTATCTCAAAAGAGATAATCGATCATATTGTAAATCTTGTTGAAAAACACGGGGCAGACATATGGTTTTCCGAACCTGAAGAAAGACTTGTCCCTGAAGGCGCCTGCTGCCCCGGTTGCGGCAGTAGGAATTTCAAAAAGGAGACTGATATACTTGATGTATGGTTTGACTCAGGCGTAAGCCATGCAGCGGTTATGGAACAGAGGGAGTATCTGTCAAGCCCTTCTGATCTTTATCTTGAGGGAAGTGATCAGCACAGGGGATGGTTCCACAGCTCTCTCCTCTGCTCAGCAGGCACAAGGGGAGTTGCCCCATATAAGAGTGTGCTTACCCACGGGTTTGTAGTGGATGGCAAGGGCAAGGCCATGCATAAGTCTGCTGGGAATGTTATTGCCACTGAGACAATGATTAAGAAATATGGGGCAGAGATACTGAGGTTGTGGGTAGCCGGTGAAGACTATCGTGATAACATAAGGGTATCAGAGGAGATCATGACGCGTCTTACAGAGGCATACAGACGCATCAGGAATACCTGCCGGTTTCTCTTAGGTAATCTTGACGGTTTTGACCCTGAAAAGGACATTGTTCCATATGCTGAGATGTTTGAGATAGACAAATGGGCACTTCACAAGCTCCAGGATATGAATGAAAGGGTACTTAAAGGGTATGAATCCTTTGAATTTCATATTATCTATCATACCCTGCATAATTTCTGTGTATTGGATCTCTCATCCTTTTACCTGGATATTATAAAGGACAGGCTATATGTCTCTCCTCCGGGCTCTATTGCACGCAGGTCTGCGCAGACAGCCATGCAGGAGATACTCGATGTCATGGTAAGGCTTATGGCCCCCATACTCTCATTTACAGCAGATGAGATCTGGCAGTACAGGAGCAGGTCTGATAAATTTACAAGCGTCCATACAAGCCAGTTTATCCCCGTGAAGGAGGAATACAGGGACAGGGGACTGAACGAACGATGGGAGAAGATAATCAGACTCAGGAAAGAGGTAACAAAGGCCCTTGAAATCGCAAGAAGGGACAAGCTAATCGGTCATTCGCTTGATGCAACTGTCACCCTTGAGCTGCCTGATGAATACACAGAATTTCTAGTGCCATATATGAATGACCTTTCATCCATATTTATTGTATCTTCAGTAAAAACTGGGAATACAGAAAGTGACGGGTGTTATGCAAGTGATGAGATCCAGGGGCTCAGGGTCAAGGTTGAACCATCAGCAGATGTCAAATGTGAAAGGTGCTGGGTGCATGACCCTACTGTTGGGAAATAT
>Ga0123334_1005330_pt1 | contig 12496 bp, 8 predicted proteins | sample BiotimSIPDNA_FD_89706 | JGI IMG/M metagenome (GOLD analysis project Ga0123334, IMG submission 89706) | Anaerobic biogas reactor microbial communites from Washington, USA - Biogas_R1 time_0 SIP DNA | ecosystem: Engineered > Bioreactor > Anaerobic > Unclassified | place: Washington, USA | collected... | reverse complement strand
TTGAATTCTTTCGGCTTCCTAATCAAGACGTAAAGTAACCAAGCCGCGAATAACGCCAATAAGGGATAAATAAGCAATAAATAACGCATCGCTTTAACCCAGGCGAATCCCTGCCAGGCAAAATAGACCGCAGTCCAAGCCAACACGGGTAGATGGATGAGTTCTTTACGTTTGATGATTTTGTAAAGCATACCCAACGCGCCTAATAAAGCGGTGATGGCGAACGGAATTCCTATGCCCCACAAAACCAAATTTTTCACAGAAAAAGTGAGCTCACGACGTGTCCACTGCAAGGCAGGCGGAAAATCGACTTCGCCAGTCGCCTGACCGCGTAATGCCTGCATACTTCCCCACCAACCCTGATTGATTTTCAAACCAAAGAAACCCGGCCCATCAAAAGCATAGGGTTGAAATATTCTAAAAGTGGAAAAGCTGATGAGACCAGCAAGGGCGATTAAGCCTATGCTTGGCCAAACCATTGCATCCCGTTCGTCTTCTGAGGCTTGTATATAGCGTACCAATTCCACCAATGGCAATAAAAGAGCCAGAGAAATGGCATTAATTTTTGATGCAGTCGCCATACCCAGAGCAATGCCAAAGAAAACGAAACGAAGAACATCGCCAAAACCAACTCTTTTCTGCTTTAAAGACACATTTTCAGATTTTTCTTCGCTTTCTTCGTGCTCTTTGAAAACCATTTTAGGTCGCTTCAAAATGAGCACAGCGGCTAACACTGTCAGCATGCCAAAAGTGTTGGTGAAAGAATCAACGGTCATAAAATGGGCTTGTTGGATAGGCAACACCGAGAATGCATATAAAGTGGCTCCGCCCAAACCAACCCATTTGTTATATAAAAACAAGCCAATTAAAAAGACCAATAAAATGGTAAAGATGTCAAAATAAGCAGAAAGCTGCCTGCCAACGATAGTGTTGAGATCATAGCCAATTTGCCCAGTCCATTCTCCAACATATCGAATAATGAAAACCGGTAAAGTACCGTAAACAAAAAAACCAAAATCCCTGTTAGCAGGATTGAGTGATGACCTCGAAGTATCAAAGTATTCTTCTATTGATTCTACAGGGGAAATAACACTCATCACTTGCGATAAAAAACGTTCATCGGGATGTAAATGTCGCCCTTCATCCCAATTGACGTTCATTAACCGCAAAGCCCCGCCGGCTAACAAAACCGCCACTAAGAACAAACTCACAGCAATATTTATCAAAGGATGTTTTCTGTCTTTATCCATTCAATTTGCTTTCATAAAATTATTTTTCAGGAACCAGGTAAATTCTAAAATCTTTTCCTTCTGTCTTACTTTGAGCTATAGATTCTACCCCATTTGGGAAGAGCTCTTTTAAGCGAATCAATGCTTCATTTGCCTCAAGATTTAAGATAAAAAGCTTATCTCCATCTTTTTGGACAAGGGTGTCAATTGCGTTGATATCCAACCGTAGGCTTTCACTGCCTTTTCCGCTTAGGATTGCAATTGCGCGCTCATCAACCCAATGTGGATGGGAAATCACCCAAGCTTGGGCATCTTCACCATAATCTGCTTCAAATTTCATAATTGTCGCGCTCATTTCCCAGGTATTCCATGCGTTTAAACGGTAATGGTTAATATAGCTACCATGCAGTAATCGATAATTAAAGAAAAGAGCAAGCAACGCAATGAGTGATGCAGTTATTATCCGTGCCCTTGCTAAATTTTGAATTTGCTTGATGAAAACCACCAAGCCCACACCTGATAATATAAAAACAGGAATAGCTGCGCCATAAGCTCTGCTTAATGACGGGTTTTCAAGCGGAAAAGCCAGTGACATCACACTGGGGATTAACAGCAGAATCCAAAGCAATAGTATTGTCAGCCAGGTCCATCGCTTCTCCTTTCTCCGACGTGTGATCGCCCAAACCAACCCCACAAGAAAAAGCACCGCGCTGACACATTCCAAAGCTGGTCGTTTGGCAATTCCATCCACCCAGGAGCTGTTATTCGACAAATTGACCATACCAATGGCACTCAGAAAGTTTTTAAGAAAAATGTCTAAAGGGCTTCCCACTAACGGAACTTCAAAATTACTCATCCGACTGAGGATAGGCGCAAAATACACTTCCGGATTCATACTTATCGTCGCGATCATAGGTAGCGCGACAATGAGCATTGTCAGCAAGGACAAAGCTAACCAAGCCATCGCACGCGGAAAAGGATTGCGATCCTTTGTAGCAACCCACCAAACCAAAATAATCATCAAAGCCAAAAAAGGTATCATTAGAAAAAGCTTATTCGCGAATAAAGCTAAACCACTGATCAGCCCAAAGATAAAGATATCTATTCGGCGTTCTTTGATTAAACCCCGAAAAAGATAGAACAACGCTCCAGCCAGCAGTGGAAAAACCAAACTGTTTCCTATCAATGCGGTGTTTTGCAATATTGGCCAAAAACCGATTCCATACAAAAAAACCGTCGCGATTGCCACCCATTTATCAAACAACAAAAGTGCGAGGCGATATAAGAAAAACAAACCCACACAAAAACTGACTATGTTGGCAAAGTGGAAAGCGGTAAGTCGTATATTTGCCGGAAAAAGAACCCCAAAAAATGCGTAATAATAATAGCCCATCGGTTCGCTAACAACATTCCGAGGAAACAACAGCGCTCTCGATCCAGCCAATATTTCATCCACAGCAAGAAAAGTTTCGACTTGCTGACTTATCAATTCAACTGGTGTTTTACGAATAAATAGTATCTGGAATAAAAGAACAACGACCACAACCGTTATTACGACAATCAAATAGCGAAGGTCAAACCAATCTTTTTGCCATTTCGATTTTATTCGCTTGGCAGTCGATAAATCTTCCTCAACAGCATCGTCATCACGCTTTTCAAAGCTCAGATAGCCCATGAGTGCGACACTTACAATCCAAACGATAACCTGCACCCAGCCCAGCCCATTGTTTCGCCACAGAAAAAAATTGAAAAGGCTAATCAACACAGCGCCAATCAAAGCCAGCCAATTTACAGGTCTCACTTTTCCAGCAGGATTGGCTTCCAAGTGATCTTTATCTGTTTTACCCTTTTGATACATAAAAGAAAAAAACAAACTGGCCAAACCAACTGCAAAGAAAACCCCAGCAATCCAGATTGGTTTTCCAGATGATAATTCAACACTAAGTTGCGCGATAAGTAAGGAGATCAGTCCAAAAAAAAAGAATCCTTTAGATTTCTTTGAATGATTTATACGCTCTTCATCTCGTTTACCAATGTCTTCAATATTTATTCCCTGAACGACACCAATTTCAACATCGCCGTTACCTTTTTTGGAATTATGTGTATTTTTCTCTCTCTGGAAAAAGAGTTTTGAAACCAAATAATCAAAAAGACGCGGGTCAGCATCCAGCTCACGCTTATTTTTCATCATAGGGTTATTTTAACAGCTTGTAGGAATTGTGCCTAATTTCGTTTATAAAATGCCATGAGAAAGGTTAATCTTCTCTCCAGACATATAAATATTGCAAATGTTCATGCACGTAATTATCATGTCGACGCGTCTTGTAGCCTAAACTTTCCAGATAATACACCATCTTTTGACATGTTTTCTCTGGCGAAATCTCATGCACCTCTATAATCATTCGCTCTATTCGCTCAAAGACTTCCGCCGGCTGGCTCATCAAAATTTCAAATTCCGTCCCCTCGGTGTCGATTTTCATCAGGTCAATCTTATCAACATCGATCAATTCCAGCGTCTCATTTAGCGACAAAACCGGTATACTCGTCCGCGTGAAATCCGGACCAGCTTCTTTATCGCAGTCCAAACTGCGCGCGTTAATGGACTCATCGTGTGGAATTTCAAGCGTAATTTCGCCTTTTTCTTTCCAAATGCCCACGTTGTAACTCTCAACATTCTTGAGTCCATTAACCCGCATATTTTGGCGCAGAATATTAATCGAACCTGGATTGGGCTCAAACGCGATCACCCTGCCTTCCGGCACCTGCAAGGCAGCTTCAACACAAAATTCGCCAATTGAAGCCCCGACATCCACAATTGTCCAGTCCGGTTGAATCGGATCGCTATACCGCGTATAGAACCGGTCCAACAAAGATTCCTTTACCGACCAGGCTTCCATCTTACTGGTTACCGCCATGGTCAAATGATTTCGTCGTAATTTCACCCATCTCAAGCCAGTAAATGTTTTACCCAGGAAAATGGATAACAGTGTTCCCCAGTTTTTAACGCATACCAACAGCAACACGACTGACCAAATGTAATAACCAAGTTTGCGCAGGATACGCATCATAAATGTTCAACTCCGGCGCTTTTTCGGGCAATAAAAAAGCTGCATACGCCATCTTCACATTTGGAGTTTTCAACTAACTTGCGAATCTTTTTGAAACGCAAGAATGGATTTTTCCGCGATGGGAAAAACACCCATTTTCCGAACAGTTTCTTCCACAGCAAGTTTGGCAATCCTGCCGCGTGTCCCCTCTCTAACATACGCAAAGCCCAAACCGGGAAATAGTTGAAGCTCTCTACACTTTCAAAACCAGCCTGCTTTAGTCGTTCAGTCCAGACTTCCGGTGAGTCCAAATTGACATGCCGCGAAATCTTGTTGAAAAAGCGCTCATAAGCATTAGCCAGACCTTTTAATCCGAAGCGATTGAAAAAAGCCTGTCCAAACAATTTTTCCCGCCAACGATGATTTGGCACCGCGAAATAAAACACACCGCCATCCTGCAAAGCCCGACACACTTCATCCAGCACTCCCTGTACATCAGGGATATGCTCTAACACTGAATTACTCAATGCAGAAGTAAAATAGCCCGATTGAACAGGCAAACTATGCGCATCAGAGAGGATTATCGACTTATAAACCTTGTATTTCAACGCCTCAACGCTGGGTTCAAGCCAGGGGTCAAAACCAAAGTAGCCTTGCTGTGTCAGCATCGCCCAGGCAAAGTGCCCATCGCCTGATCCAACATCCAGAACGGGTTCAGGTAGTCCTTCGCGCGGATAAAAACTCTGCTCCACAGCGCGCAACATCGCCCGAAAATAAGGCAAATGAAAACACTGGTTTTCTACAATCTGGTCCAAATCTTCTGAGCTAAGCTTCTCAGTCATTGATAAGCCTTTCAAATTCCTTTTCATAGCGTTGCGCGACCTGCTTCTGGCTAAAATCTGCCAGAAAGTCTATCGGAATTTCACGACGCTTGCCATCAACATTCTCGCGCAGGATATCAATAATAGCAGATGCCAAAGCTTTACTGTCACAAATGGGCACAATTTTACCTATCCCTGTTCGTAAAACCGGCTGTCTCACGCCAGGCAAATCACTCGCAACAATCGGTGTACCTTGCGAGAGCGCCTCAATCTGCACAATTCCAAAACTCTCGGTTGAATTCAAGCTTGAAAACACCAGTACATCACATGCGGCAAAAAACGCCAGGAAATCCTCATCGCTCAAATAGCCAGTCGACATCCACTTATCTTCAAAACCCGAAGCCATCTCTGTAATTCGCGCCTGATAAGCTTCTTCGCCGATAACGCTCTTCCATGCCCCCGCGTGCACCACACGCGCGTTCGGAAAAGCCTCCAAAATCATCGGCAAAGCCTCAAGCAAGTACTCGTAGCCCTTCTCGCGCGCCACGCGGCCTGCCAGACCTAAAACGATGTCCGATGGCGCAATTCCAAAACGCGCCTTAAACGACGCCACTGCGTCATCAGCAACCACCGAGACATTCACCGGTGTAGGAATCTCGATTGTTTTCGATAAATAATGGGTTAGTACAGGAGAGGAAGAAGCATAATCAAGCGTGTTTTGCACAATTAAATCAGCCCGACTAAGGCTCAGGCGCCCTAAAAGCGACGTTCCCCATACCGCCAGTTTTTCAAATAGTGACGTGCCTGCCACGAGATCACAATGGTATGTCACCACCAGGGGCTTGCTCATACGCTTCGCCAACGCGCTCAAAACAAAACTCTCAAGCTGTGGCAGATGCAAATTCACCACATCCGCCCAGCGCACCCAAGGCTCCGCAGCACGTCGCAAAGTGGGCATGATCACACCTTTAGAAAGGCGCAAACCCACCGGCACACGCGCCACGCGTATACCATCCATAAGCTCTTCGCGAGCCAATCCGTCTTGATACAAGGAAGTCAGCACGACCACTTCATGCCCCAGTTCCACCAAGCCTCTTGCCAGACGCAAAGCATAAATCGACAAACCTGATTTATAGGGTTCAAAATAAGTGGATGATATTAAAACATTCATGATCGATTTTGTCTAAACCAAATAAGTAGATTTCAAATCCATTTCAACAAAACAGATTAAAAGACCTATTCCTGTTCCGTTGTTGCAGATTTATTTTGTGACGAAAAAACCCGCGCCACAAAATTGCCTAAATTTTCATCCAGAGCATAAATGCCAATAAGACCCAACAAACTCGGAATGACCATCTGGTAAACATGCATCACTAAGGCAATAGCAAGTCCTTCAGCTGGGCTTGCGCCAAGCATTTTATATGCCCACACTACGCCCATCTCATAAACACCAATCCCGCCCGGCGCTGACGGCAAAGCATTTATAAACACACCCGCAGTCAACACCACAAACGGCCACCACCACTGCGCGCCGGTCATCAACTCTTTTTGCAGTAAATACAGTTCCAAAAAGGACATAAACCAGCTTAGCAAAAGTAAGAAAGATGCCAATGCCAATTTTCGTGGTTTTAAAAAAACGTTAAAACCCTTTAACAAATTACTGAACCATGGAATCAGTTTATTTTGAATAAACGATCGTCCGGCAAAGCGCTCTCTCATCCGCGCGATAAGCCTGACCTGATGTTTCGTTGCTAAAACCACCAACACCACAAAGGCTAAAAGCAATGCCAACGCCAGCCATGCGATCCAAACCGGCACAATGCTTGTTTCTATCAGAAACAATCCCGCTAAAAAGAACAACACGCCAATAATTAAGTCCAGGGTACGCTCGGTAATAATATCCCCAAAGACCTCCAAAAAAGTCACATCATTTCCGGCGTATGAAGATAACAAGCCCGCTCTACCGAAATCACCCAGACGAAAAGGCAAAATATTGTTCAGCAAATAGCCGGCGTTCATCCCATGAAAACTCGCCATCCTGCTGAACCGCCCACCTACAATCGCGCTAAACGATAATGACCGCAATGCAAGCCCTGTCAGCAACACAACGCCGTGCAACACTAACCCTTGCCAGTGCATCTTTTTAAGCACAGTCAAAACCTGGTTGAAATCCAGCTTAGACCGCACCCACAATATCGCCAGGATGCTAATCAGTACGGGCAACAAAACCCGCACCAAGCGCCCTAACCATTCACGTGATTTCTTCAATTTAGTTGTCCAGGCGCAAAATCGCCATAAAGGCTTCCTGTGGCAGCTCCACCGAGCCGACCATCTTCATGCGCTTTTTACCTTTCTTTTGTTTTTCCAAAAGCTTTTTCTTGCGCGTGATGTCGCCACCGTAACACTTCGCCAAAACGTCCTTACGCAAGGCCTTCACGTTCGCGCGCGAGATCACCCGTCCCTCGGAATAAGCCTGCACAGGTATCGTGAACATCTGGCGCGGTATGATCTCCTTCAGCTTCGAGACCAATGCCTGCCCTTTGTGATAGGCGTCCTGTTTGTGCACAATCGCCGTCAGCGCGTCAACCGGCTCTTCGTTCAGCAAAATTTCCAACTTCACCAGATTGCCCGCGCGGTATTCCAGGAACTGGTAGTCCATCGACGCATAGCCACGCGTCGCGGACTTCAGGAAGTCAAAAAAGTCCACAATAATTTCTGAAAGCGGGATTTCATAGTTCAACTGCACGCGATTGGCGGCAGGATACTCCTGGCTCACAAAAATACCGCGGCGTTTCTTCACCAGCTCCATCACCACACCGTAATAATCGGTGGGCGTAAAGATTTCCAGCATCATCCACGGCTCATAAATCTCTTTCACCTGTCCCATATCGGGCAAATCAGCCGGCGAGTCGATGATAATCGACTTCCCATCCACCAAATCCACGCGATACTCAACCGATGGCGCGGTAAAGACCACGTTCAGGTCATACTCGCGTTCGATGCGTTCCTGGATGATCTCCATATGGAACAGTCCCAAAAAACCACAGCGAAAACCAAAATTCAGCGCCTCACTGCTTTCGGGCTCAAAGGTCAGCGACGCGTCGTTCAGTTGCAATTTTTCCAAAGCTTCTTTCAACGCCCCATAATCATCGCCATCCGCGGGATAGACCCCCGCGAAGACCATCGGCTTGGCGTGCTGATAACCCGGCAAAGGCTTCTCGGCAGGCTTGGTGGCTAAGGTGATCGTATCACCCACCCGACACTCACTCACCGTCTTCAGCCCCGTGGCGATATAGCCCACATCGCCGGCTTCAAGTTTGCCAGTCGGCACCAAACCCGGTGAGAAAACGCCCACCTCAACCGGCGTCACTTTCACGCCATTCGCCATCATCAAAATGCGGTCGCTGGCGTTCACCACACCATCAAACACGCGCGTATAGGCAATCACGCCTTTATATGCGTCATAATGCGAGTCGAAAATCAGCGCGCGCAAGGGTTTTTCCTTGTCCACCACGGGCGGGGGCACGCGTTCAGCGATCGCCTCCAGCACCTTGTCCACACCCACACCGGTTTTGGCGCTGATGGTCAATATTTCGTCTTCTTCCATGCCCAAAAGCTGGATCAGGTCGCGCGTCACGCCTTCAACGTCCGCGCTTGGCAAATCCACCTTGTTCAGCACCGGGATAATCGTCAAATTCGCGTCCAGCGCCAGATAAAGGTTGGCTAAGGTTTGCGCCTCAATGCCCTGAGTGGCATCCACCACCAGGATCGCGCCTTCACAGGCATACAGCGCGCGGCTCACTTCGTAGCTGAAGTCCACATGGCCGGGGGTATCGATCAGGTTGAACTCATACGGCGTGCCGTCGGCGGCGGTATAGACCATACGCACGGCGGACGCCTTGATGGTCACGCCCTTTTCGCGTTCCAGGTCCATCGAGTCCAGCACCTGCTCGGTCATTTCACGATCAGAAATCGTGCCAGTCATTTGCAACATGCGGTCGGCAAGGGTCGACTTGCCATGGTCCACATGCGCGATAATACAAAAGTTTCGAATCTTATCCATTGCGGAATAGTATAATCGAAATGATGGTGTTTTGAGAGAGTAGTATTTATTTCCAGATATGTACGAAATGAAAAGCTGACAATTTTGCCTGCATCCAGGTCTCTCCTGTCAGCGTCCGTTCCGCTCCTGCCGGGTTCCATGTCTCTCATGCTGTCGTCCGAATAGCTCCTGCCGGCGTCCCGCCGTGCAGAATTCACTTTTGCTTCGGCGCGGACGCCTCAGCGAACAGGTTAGGAGTTGCGTGTGGCGGGGGGAGATTGACAAACCAACATCTTTGACCCATCGGACGCCACGCGCCAGCTGGTTGTCTTACTTACTGGTGCATGGCATCTTTGCCATGTACTTTACTATTCCCCCATCTGAGGAGGGGGACGCAAGGGAGTGGGATATCCATAAAACCACGAATAATTTCAGAAATTATCGCCTGTGAAATTGTCTTGAACTTTGTTTAACACACAAGGGTTTTGGCTGATATGCATAAAAAACCCACACCCTTTATCCCTCAGCCGAGAAAAGAACTCGGCACGCAAGCAGTCCCGAAGAGAGGGGGAATCTTAAACTGTGCCATGCATTTAACATTAGCTTCGACGAGAAGCAGGCACAAGGCCTGCACTTTGGCCTCAGCGAACGGTGTTGCGCCCGCGGCGAGACGCCGGGGCGAGAGATACACGTAAAGCCCAAGCCATTACAGTGCCATTTAAATCACTTATTCACGCCCTAAGCAAGGTATAATTAAATAAAGAAGGAGCGAGTTTCCATGGCAAATGCAAAATTATCAGACGCGAAGAAAGCAAGAAAAGACGAGTTTTATACCCAATATTTTGACATAGAACGCGAAGTCAATGCCTATTTGGACTATGACCCCAACGTTTTTCGTGGCAAAACGGTTTTACTGCCCTGCGATGACCCCGAATGGAGCAACTTTACCAAATATTTCGCCCAAAACTTTGAGCGTTTTGGTCTCAAGAAACTCATCAGTACCAGTTATGCCGTTGAAAGCAAAAATTATGAATATCCATATCAACCGACTCTTTTTGAAACCAGTCACCCAAAATTCGATTTAGATAAAACAGCTATCAAAGGGAAAATATTTACCTTAACTGATGATAAATCAGGCGACCATGTGATTAATATCGATGATTTAGAGTGGGATTATTTGGACGGTGACGGAGACTATAGAAGTAAAGAAGTTACCAGCTTGCGCGATGAAGCAGATATTATCATTACCAATCCGCCATTTTCTCTTTTTCGGGATTTTTTAGCGTGGATTATTGAAGCGAATAAACAATTCTTAATCATCGGTCCCTTGAATGCCATTACTTATAAAGAAGTTTTTCCATTCATTATGAAAAACGAAATTTGGCTTGGAAATGGTTTCCAGGGTGGTAATGCCTATTTCGCAACGCCCTTTGCAGAAGACTATGGCGAAGGTGTTTATTTTGCTGAAAAAGGTTTGATTAAGTTTAGAAATGTGCACTGGTATACCAATCTTGACCATGGCAGACGGCATGAACCCCTTGCTCTTATGACAATGGAGGATAATCTGCGTTACAGTTCACATAAATCAGTGCGGAAATTTGGATATTGCAAATATGACAATTACAATGCCATTGAAGTTCCTTACACGGATGCTATCCCAAGCGATTATGACGGTGTTATGGGTGTACCTATTAGTTTCTTGGAGAAATATAATCCCGACCAATTTGAAATCATGGGTGTAGAGTTTGGTGAATTGTTTATGAGATTAGAAGGAGCTAAAGGACTTTCCAAAAAATTTGTTGAAGCTTATTATGCACAAGGTGGAACAGGTAGTTATACAGAAAACCATCCAATCTTAGGGTTTTACCAAGATGGAAAAGCAAAAATCCCATTTAAACGCATCTTAATTAGACACAGAAGTGGTAATGACTTATGAAAACAACGCTAAGAACCGATATCACCGTCAGAGACATTTGTGAAGGTTTCGTCTATAACGAACTCGAAGGCCGTGGTCTTTTTGGCTTGGGTGGTAAGCTGACCATCCAACCCGAATATCAGCGCAATTACATCTATGCTGATGGCAGAAAAGACGTTGCCGTTATCGATTCGCTACTTAAAGGCTACCCGCTGGGGCTGATCTACTTCAACAAGGTTGATGAGGATAAGTTTGAAGTTCTGGACGGACAACAGCGTATCACCAGCATCGGTCGTTATGTGACCGGCAGGTTTGCCATCATGGACGAAAACAGGTTGCCACAATATTTCAATGCTATCGCGGCGGAAAAGCAAGCCAAAATATTGGATTCCAAATTGCTGATCTTTGAGTGTGAAGGCACCGAAACCGAAATTAAGGAATGGTTCAAAACCGTCAATATCGCGGGTGTGCCCCTGAACGAACAGGAACTGCTCAACGCGGTTTATTCGGGACCTTTCGTGACCAAAGCCAAGGAAGAATTCAGCAACAGCCAAAACGCCAACGTCCAAAAGTGGAGCGCCTACATTCGCGGCAACGTCAATCGCCAGGACTTTTTGGCATGCGCGCTTGACTGGGTGAGCGAGGGCAATATCGGCGATTATATGAGCCGCCATCGCTATGATGACAATATCAACGAGCTGAAAACTTACTTCAATACGGTGATTGACTGGGTTTCGGGTGTGTTTAAGGACGTTTTGCCCGAAATGCGCGGTTTGGAATGGGGCAGGCTTTATGAGAGCTATTACAGGCAAGCTTACAACCCGGATAAGGTCTCAGAAGAAGTAAACCGCCTGTACTATGACCCCTATGTGACCAATCGCAAGGGCATTTTTGAGTATGTGCTGGGTGGCTCGGTGGACAGCAAGCTTTTGGCAGTGCGGGTCTTTGATGAAGCTACCAAGAAGACAGTTTATCAACAGCAAACTGAACGCGCGGCAAAGGAAGGTGTGTCGAACTGCCCCTTGTGCGCGATTGGGCATGACGCGCAGAAAACGCGCATTTATCGTCTGAACGAGATGGACGCGGACCATGTTTCGGCATGGAGCAAAGGCGGCGCGACAGACATCAGCAACTGCCAAATGCTCTGCCGCACGCATAATCAAGCGAAGGGGAATAAGTAAGCCCACGGGAATATTAAAGTACATTTTTAATCACCTGGTGCGTGGCTTCTTTTCCACGCACTTTTCATTTGCCCGCGGCGAGACGCCGGGGCGAGTGTTGTGGAACTCCTGCCAGCGTTAATTCACCTTCTGCCGACTTCCATTTCTCTCCTGCCGGCGTCCATTCCTCTCCTGCCGGCGTCCATTCCTCTCCTGCCGGCGTCCATTCCTCTCCTGCCGGCGTCCATTCCTCTCCTGCCGGCGTCCATTCCTCTCCTGCCG
>Ga0123334_1005321_pt1 | contig 12505 bp, 10 predicted proteins | sample BiotimSIPDNA_FD_89706 | JGI IMG/M metagenome (GOLD analysis project Ga0123334, IMG submission 89706) | Anaerobic biogas reactor microbial communites from Washington, USA - Biogas_R1 time_0 SIP DNA | ecosystem: Engineered > Bioreactor > Anaerobic > Unclassified | place: Washington, USA... | reverse complement strand
GCACCTGGGTGGGACTCAACCCGGTTGGCGAGAACAGGGTGATGGTGGTGGCGGGATTATCCGGTCGCGAGAAATTCTGGGAACCTGGTGATGTCATGTTCCCCATTATGACGTGGTGCTGCGGAGCGGGATAACACCAGGTTGGCCTGTCTGTTGCAGATCCTCATCACCGGGTGCCTCCTGCACCGCGCAGATTTCCCGCACCCCCACCACGGAACTAAGCTGGATAACCCTATGAAGATCCTTCTGTTGTGCTGGCGTGACTCGACCCATCCGCAGGGTGGCGGTTCCGAGCGTTATCTCGAGCGGGTCGGGGAGTACCTGGCGGCGCGGGGGCATGAGGTGGTCTACCGGACGGCGGGGCACACAGATGCGCCGCGCCGGTCGGAACGCAACGGGGTGCGGTTCTCGCGCAGCGGGGGCAAGTTCTCGGTGTACCCGAAGGCGTTGGGCGGGATCCTGCTGGGGCGGGTGGGCATCGGCACGTTGGGTGGCCTGGATGCGGTGGTGGACACGCAGAACGGCATCCCCTTCTTCGCCCGCCTGGTCACGGGTGCGCCGACGGTGCTGCTCACCCATCACTGCCACCGGGAGCAGTGGCCGGTGGCGGGCCCGCTGATCGCGCGGCTGGGCTGGTTCCTGGAGCGGCAGGTCGCACCAAGGGTGTACCGGGGTGCGCCGTATGTGACGGTGTCGCAGGCGTCGAAGGATGATCTGGTGGACATCGGGGTCACCGCCGCCGACATCACGATCATCGGCAACGGCATCGATCCGGTGCCGGCGTCCGTGCCCACGCTGGCGCCGAGTCCGACGACGCATCTGGTGACTCTGTCGCGGCTGGTGCCGCACAAGCAGCTGGAGCACGCGATGGACACGCTCGCGGAGCTGTCCCCGGGTCGCGATCTGTGCCTGGACGTCATCGGTTCCGGCTGGTGGGAGGATGAGCTGCGGGAGTACGCGCGCCGGCGTGGCATCGCGGACCGGGTGACCTTCCACGGGCAGGTGACGGAGGACTACAAGCACGCCCTGCTCGCCCGCGCGGCGGTGCATCTCATGCCCTCGCGTAAGGAGGGGTGGGGCCTGGCGGTGGTGGAGGCGGCGCAGCACGGGGTGCCCACGGTCGGTTACCGCACGGCCGGTGGCCTGCGCGATTCCGTCCACGACGGGGAGACGGGGCTGCTCGCCGCGGACCCGGCCGAGCTCACCCGGTTCACCGCCCGCCTGCTTGACGACGCCGCCCTGCGCACCCGCCTCGGCACCGCCGCGCGGGAGTGGGTCACCGACATCTCGTGGGCGACGACGGGCGCGCGTTTCGAGCAGCTGCTGCGAGAACTGGCGGAATGAGCAGCCACCCGGCCAGCAGGAGCAGGCCGGGCCAGATCGGGCGGGCGGGGGCGGTGGTCTCCACGATCCGGTCGCCGTCGACGATGACCCCGACGCCGAGATCGGCGAGGGTGTCCAGGTCGCCGGCCCGCCACGCCTGGTGGGCGGCAACCCACCGGGGTGACGGCTGATCGACCACCTCTCCGTCGACCACCAGCGCCCCCGACTCGACGGCTGACAGGGCCTTGTTCAGGGGGTGGATCACGGGCCGGCCGTCCGGGCGGTGGATGAGCGGGGGATGGTCGACGAGGAGGGTGTCGCGGCCGTCGGCACGCGCGACCAGCTCCTCGTCGACGTCGAGGTGCACCGGGGTCAGCTGGGCCAGCGCCCGCGGCGCATCGGGGACCTGGAGGAGCGCGAGGGCGATCGCCAGGCCGGCCGCCCAGGGACGTGACGACGCCGCCAGTGCCGCATAGGCGGGCAGTGCGAGGACGGTGAGTTTGCTGGCGTCGCGCAGCAGCCCGGCCCCCGGGATCTCCGCCACCGCCCACGCCAACGGGCCAGGCAGCAGCCACGCGGCCACCGCCCCGCCGAGGCCCAGCCCGGCGAGCACCAGCAGCGGGACGGGCACCCGACGGATACCGAGCAGGAGAAGCGCGAAGAGCGCCACCCCGGCGAGGGCGAAGCCGGACTCCCGGGAGGCGGGCACGGCGTCGGCGTTCCAGACCCCACCGAGGCCGAGAAGGGCGCCGAGGGTGCCCACGTGGGCCTCGGCACGCGGGGCGAATGCGGCGACCGAGTCGCCGGCGGCGGTGGAGCCGCCGAGCAGACCGGGGATGATCCACGGCAGAGAGCACGCCAGCCCGACCAGGACCGTCCAGCCCCGCCGCCCCCGCGCCACCGCCACGCCCGTGACCAGGGCGAGAAGCCCGCCGGTGGGGGTCAGCGAGGCGGCCCACATGGCCAGCCACGCCACCGGCCACCGGCCCGCGAGGGCGGCTGCGGCGATGAGCGGCAGCAGCCACCCGGCGATGACCAGCGACCAGTGGCCCTGCAGGAGTCGTTCAACGACGAAGGGGTTCCACAGCACCACCGTCACCGCGGCACACGCCCCGAGACGGCCACCGCCGACCAGTCGCGCCAGCCACACCGCGCCGACCACCCCGGCGACACCACCGGCGAGGATGAGCAGGCGGGCGACCCAGGAGGCGGGCAGCAGCAGGCCGACCACCGCCAGCAGACCGTCCTGGGGGACGTTGCGGGCGGCCAGGTCGCCGAGGCCGAGGGCCGACGGACTCAGGGCGGGGGAGTCGAGGACGAGCATGTCCCGCAGCGCGAGATCACCCGGCAGGGCCAGGGGCCACAGGAGCAGGGTGAGGAGGACGCCGGCGAGGGGTGCCGCGGGCGTCGACAAGCGGGCGGGGCTCAGGGACGCTCCCGGCGGTGACGCACGATGGTGACCACGGCCCACGCGGCGACGAGGAAGGACGCCGCCTTCATCAGCACCGCGAAGATCTGCAGGACCCGCAGCCACGGCACGACCTCGTCCGCGGCGGCACGCTGCTGGGCGGTCGTGTCCCCGTCCCAGCGGCTCTCAGCGGCGAAGAGGACCCGGTCGGGGGAGGTGTCGAACGCCAGCTCCTCGGCCTGTCGCTGGTCGGTGGCCAGCTGGACGTGGACGTTCTCTGCGACATCGAGGATCGTGCCGGTGCGCGGCTCCACCCACAGGGTGCGTTCGACGGAGTAGAAGGGGCTGACCGCGACGATCTCACCGCCGGTGAAGCCGAAACGCGCCAGCTCCTCATCGGAGAAGAAACGGCTGGCCGGCCCGGAGGTGTGGCCCGCGCGGGTCATCGCCCGCTGCTCATCACTGAGCAGGCCGAACAACGCGCCCCCGGACGGCGGGGGCTCCGCGGTGAGCTCGGTGGGGTGGAGGTAGGCGCGGGCGACGGCCTCGGCCAGGGGAACGGCGGTGACGGTGTGGTGGAGCTCGTAGGCCTCGTGCCCGTTGTGTTCGCCCTCGCCGACGTAGTCGAGGGGAACGGTCAGCTGCGCGGTGGTGTCGAAGTAGTCGTAGGAGCGGCGCTCCAGGGTGAAGGGGAAGAAGTACTGCAGGCCGGTGCGGATGAACGGCTCCGGGGCCAGCTCGCCGGGCAGTCCCGGGGCGTCGATGACCAGGCGGCTGACGGGGTCGGACACCGGGTAACCGGAGGAGCGGGCCAGACGGACCTCGTCGTCGAGGCGGGCCGTGGGCTCACCGTCGAGCAGCAGCTCGCGGGTGGTCTCGGCGGTGATCTCGGTGCGGGTGTCCGTCGCGGCGGTCGTCGTGTGCTGCGTGGACACCGCCGCCACCTCGTCGACGAAGCAGGAGTGCGGGGCGAGATCCGGGGTGGCGCACTCGGGGCGGTCCGCGTTCGCCGGTGTCACGGTGTCGCCGGCGACGAGGGCGGAGGTCTCGGCGGTGCGGAAGGTGGCGTCGTAGTCCGTGGGCAGCGGTTTGAGCAGCTGGATGGTCAGCGGGGCGATGAACGAGCCGGCCATGAACAGCAGCGCCGCGACGAGGAAGGCGACGACGACGGATCGCCGGGACCGCGGGCGGACACTCCGGGTCGTCCGGGTAGTCCGGGTCTTCCGGGTCTGGGGCACGGCCGGTCCTTCCACTAAGATCGCCGGATAACTCCGGAAAGGCCATCGGGACAGCGGGAAAGGTGACGGCGTGAGCACACCGACGACACCTGCTGTGTCGGCCCCATCTTACAAAGCCGGGCACATCTCCTCGCTGGAAGGCCTGCGCGCCGTCGCTGCCCTGGGCATCGTGCTCACCCACGTCGCCTTCCAGACCGGCCTCGACCCCACCAGCCCGGCCGGCTCCCTGCTCGCGCGCTTCGACTTCTTCGTCCCCGTCTTCTTCGCCCTCTCCGCCTTCCTCCTGTGGCGCCGGCACCGCGGCGACCACACCGCGGGCCGGGTCGGGCGTTACCTGTTCAGCCGCGCCGGGCGCATCCTGCCCGCCTACCTGGTGTGTGTGGTGGCGGTCATCCTCCTGCTGCCGGAGGCGTCGTCGATGAGCGGGACGCAGATCCTGGCCAACCTCACCCTCACCCAGGTCTACGTCCCCGACGCCCTGGCCCCGGGGCTGACACACCTGTGGTCGCTCAGCGTCGAGGTCGGCTTCTACCTGGCCCTGCCGTTGCTCGCCCTGAGCATCGGCCGTCTGCCCCGCCGCGGCCGGATCCTCGCGATCCTCGGGGTGGCGGTGCTCAGCCTCACCTGGGCGTTCCTCCCCTTCGTCGAGGCCAGCCCCGCCGAGGGGGTGCCCAACCGGCAGATCTGGCCCCCGGCCTACGGCGCGTGGTTCGCCGTCGGGATGCTCGCCGCCGAGGTGGAGGGTCGTGTCCCCGCCCGGGTGGACCGCCTCCTGCGGGCGCGGTGGCTGTGGTGGGCGGTGGCGATGGTCACCGCGTGGGTGGCCGGGCAGGAATGGTTCGGCCCCGTCGGCCTCACCCACCCGGAACCGGCCGAGTTCCTCCGCCGGGTGCTCGCGGGCACGCTCTTCGCCGCCGCCGTCGTGGTGCCGCACGCCCTCGCACCCGGCACCGGCTGGCTCACCTCCGCCCCGATGCAGGCCCTCGGCCGCTGGTCCTACGGCATCTTCCTCTGGCACGTGGCCCTGCTCTCCCTGGCGTTCCCCCTGCTGGGCGTCGGCCCTTTCCAGGGCGGTTTCTTCCCCGTCCTCGCCGTGACCCTCGCGCTGACGATCCCGGTGTCGGCCGCCAGCTATGTGCTGGTGGAGGAACCGTCCTCCCGCTGGACCCGGCGACTGCGGGCGCGGATCCGCGGCTCAGTCCCTGTCCACGCGCCCGGCAGCACGCACGCCAGACCCGCGGCGCACAGCCACGCCAGCACGTCCGAATCCCCGGCGTAGGTCCCGCTCGGCCACGGTCCACGCGCCAGCCACGCACCGGCGATGCCGATGAGCAGGGCGGCGAGCAGCCCGGCCGGGAAGACGGTGATCCGGCGGATGACCAGCGCCACCACCCCGGCGAGCAGGCCCGGCCACCCGGCGACCACGACCAGGCCGGCCGCCCCGAGGACCTGCAGGCCGATCCCGGACCCCGTCTCGGGCAGGTCGGGTGCCGGCCCGCGGCGCGTCCGGGCCAGGACGAGGAGACACCCCACCGCGGTGAGCAGGGCGAGGATCCCGCCGCCGAACAGGAAGCCCCGGTAGGCGGGGTCGCCGGCGAAGGAGAACTCCACCGTGCCGGACACCCCGGCGGGCAGTCGGAAGGCCTGGCTGGCGGCGTCGACGGTCACCGGCTCCAGTGCCTGTCCGTCGACGGTGGCGCGTAGTCCAGGGTTGGCGGCCCTGCCCGTGAGCAGCAGGCGGTCCTCCCCGGCCGCGGTGATGTCCCGTCCGGTGGGGGTGGCCGGTGGGGAAGGCTCAGAGCCCTCCTCGGTCAGCGTCACCCACTCCGCGTCGGTGCCCAGGCGGTGGGTGCCCGCGGGCAGGTCGATGAGGTCGCCGGGGACGTGGTCGGCGTCGTTGATGCGGATCTCGTGGTCGGTGGGGGCGTCGATACGCACGGTCATCGGGCGTGGGGCGGTGAACTCGCGGATGAGCACGCCGGTGTCCACCACCAGGCGCTGGAAGGCGAACTGGCGGACGTCCGGGGAGGTGTCGGGCACGGTGACCACCCGTTCGACCGGCGCGCCGTCGATGGCCACCTCCGCGATGCCCACCGGGGTGGGCTCCGCCAGGGTGAGGCGCAGGGCGTCGGTGCGCCCGCGCAGGGCGATCTCGGTCGGTTCCTCGGCCTCGAGGGAGACCTCGACGGAGTTGATGCGCACGGTCGTGTCATCGGTGGCGGTGACCGTGACCACCGGATCAACCAACGGCTGATCGGGGCGGACCTGCAGCCACTGACCCTCGGCGGGGCCGGGGGTGGGCCACCACGCGGTGTCCGGATGACCGTCGACGGCCGCGGTGAGCGAGCGCGCCGGGTCCGCCCCACCGAAGCTGGTGGCGTCCGCCGCGGAGCTGGCGGCGGTGACGTGCCCGCCGTGTTCGACGACACGGGTCAGGGGCCCGGCGGAGGGGTAGTCGGGGACGGCGTTGCGGACGTCGGACCCCTCGGCGAGGGTGGCCAGCGGGGCGGAGACCGCGCCGTCGAGGGTGCCGTAGTTGCGGACGGTGAGCAGCGGGGTGTCGGTGACCACGTCGGCGTCGGCGGCCACGAGTTCGCGGGGAGCTGGGCCGGAGTGGGCGTCGAGCAGCGCGAGGGACTCCCCGCCGCCGGCGACGCGGACCGGGTCGGCTGCGGAGAGGGCGAGGTCGGCGGACGGGTCGAGGATCACCACCTCGATCTGGCCGTCCGCGCCGAACTCCCGCACCGTGCCGCCGGCCTCGGCGAGCGCGTCGGCGTCGAGCGGGTCCATCGCGGCGACCCCCTCGGCAAGGTCGTGGCGGATGAGCACGGCGCCGATGCCCAGCCGGGTCAGTGCGGCGGCGCCGGCGGCGGGGTCGTCATGGAGCACGGCGAGCACCCCGTCGAGGCCCCGGATCGCCTCCGGGTGCACCAGCGGGACGGCATCGCGGGTGGCCCACGGGACGTCGAGCAGCGGCTGGGCCGGTTCGTCGCGGGTCCACCCCCAGTCCTGGCGGGCGAAGGAGGCGGGCGGGGTGATGAGCGTACGGGTGCCCGCGGCCTCGGCGTTGAGGAAGTTCGTCGCCTCCTGCCAGTACGCCGGCACGTGCTCGTAGGCCCCGCGTGGCAGGAGCCGGCCCGACCAGGCGGGAGCGAGCGCCGCGGCGACGACGAGGACGACCATGGCACCGGCCGCTTCCCGGCGTCCCGGCGACCACATCTGCGCCCGCGTCACCGGCAGGTTCAGCTGGGCGCCCAGCCCGGCCAGCCCCACGAGCAGCGGGAGGCGCACCAGCGGGTCGAACTTGTGCAGGTTACGCAGCGGGGCGCCGGCCCCGTCGAGGAAGGCCAGCCACTGGGCGGCGAACGGGCCGTGGGCCGCGCCGAGGACGGCCACGCCGACCAGGAGCATGCCCACCCACACCCGCCGGTGCGGGGTGGTGGGCAGGGTCAGCCCCCACAGGCCGAGCGCCGCGACGGCGACGGTGACCAGCACGAACGTCGGGGAGGAGACGAGTGCGTTGCCGGCGACCCGCTCGGTGTCGACGAACGGTGCCCAGCTCGTCGTGCCCCGGAGGATCTCGATGAGGTTGAGCCAGCGGGTGGTGACGAAGCTCGACTCGATGTAGTCCGTGAACGGTGCCGAGAAGCGCCCGAGGATGAGCAGCGGGCCGATCCACCACAGGCTGACCGCCAGGCACCCGGCCAGCCAGGCGCCCAGGGCCCGGCCCGCCCACCGGTCCCGCCGCAGCAGCCGCCACAGGAGGACCAGGCCGGCGGGGACACACGCCGCCAGGGTGGCCGTGGCATTGACCGCCCCCATGAGCGCGACCGGCAGCACCGCCGCCGCGACCGCCCGCCAGCCGAGCCGGCCGAACAACGGCACGAGTACCCAGGGGGCGAGCATGACCGGCCACGTCTCCGAGGAGATGGCCGTCAGCGTGGTCAGCGACCGCGGCGACAGGGCGAACAGCAACGCCGCCAGCACCCGGAACCCGGTCGTGCCCACCTGCAGGCGGGTGAGCAGCAGGAGGAATCCGGAGTAACCGACGCCCAGGACGAGCGTCCACCACAGGCGTTGGGCCACCCAGTCGGGGAGAAGATCCGTGAGCACGAAGAAGGCGCCGTGCGGGAAGAGGTAGCCGTAGGCCTGGTTCTGCAGCTGGCCGAGGGGGAAGATGTCGGTCCACGCGTGCAGGGCGCCGACGAGGAATCCGGCCGGGTCGACCGCGAGGTCATGTTTGGTGTCCGCCGCCGTCAGACCAGGGGACTGGAGGAAGACCACCACCGCCAGGACCACGATGCCCAGGGCATGGGGCAGGAGGGTGGGTGGGAGGCGGCGCTGCTGCGCCCGGTGCCTCATGGCGGTGGGGAGTCGCCGCGTCAGCCGCGGGTGCCGTACTCGGGGCCGCCGAGCAGGGCGTCATCGGCGGGGACGGCGTTGCCCTGCGGCACGGAGTCCTGCCCGGAGAAGGAGGCGATGCCGATCACGGAGACGACGCCGAGGGCCACACCGACGACCGTGCTGGCGACCGCCGAGCCCAGGGCGCGGCGGTTGACGGATTCGGAGCTGCGTGACATGGGTGCAGATCCTATCAGGACTCGGCGCCGGATTCGGTCTCCTGCTCCGGCGGCACGATGAACACCGGAATGCCGGCGTTCTGCAGGACACTGCCGGCGGTGGACGGCTGCCACAGGGACCGCCAGCCACTGACAGCCCGGGTGCCGGTGACGATGACGTCCGGGCGCAGCTCCCGGGCCGCATCCACGATCGCCGACCACACCGACGTCTCCGACTCGACCATGTGGGCCCGCGGCTCCAGCCCGAGGGACTCGGCGAGCAGGACGCCCTCCCGGCAGGTCTCCCGGGCGTCGGCGTAGGCGGGGTCGTCCTCGGCGGAGCTGGCCACCCACTCCGCCTGGTGCAGGCCCGACATACCGACGGTGCGGGCGGCGGTGCGGTGCAGGGGCTCCCAGGCGGTGAGGATCTCCACGTGCGTGGGCACGAGCAGCTGGGCGGCGTAGCTCATGGCGCGTTTCGCCTCCCGTGACCCGTCGAAGGCGATGAGCATGGTCGTCTGCCGGTTCTGGTCGTCGGTCACGTGCGGTCCTCAATCCCGGATAGGAGAAAACTTGTCTTCTGCTTAAGTGTATCGCCAGGTCCGGGCCGTGCCGATGCCGCGCGGTACAGTCTCCTCTGGAATATCACCGCACCACCGTCACGAGGGAGGGACCCCATGCGCCACGCCGCCGGCCGGCTCGTCGCCGCCGTCACCGTGTCCACCCTCCTGGCCGCCTGCTCCCCGGGCGGATCCGACAGCGTATCGACGCCGCCCTCGACCCCCACCAGCGCCACTGCGGCGCCCGAAGCGGCGCCGCAGGCGCCGAAGGTGGGGCGGGGCACGACGGCGCAGAAAAGCGTCCCCCTGACCCCGGAGGAGCAGCGCGCGCAGGTGGCCTCGCTCATGGTCGTCGGCGTGACCGACTACGACGACGCGCTGGCGAAACTCCAGCAGGGCGCCGGCGGCATCTTCATCACCAGCTGGGCCAACCCGGAGCTGCTCACCACACCGGGGCGCAACATCGTCGCCCTGCGCGAAGCCGTCGGCCGGCCGTTCTCCGTGTCCATCGACTTCGAGGGCGGGCGGGTCCAGCGGCACTCCGGGATCCTCGGACCCCGCTACTCCCCGCGCCACCTCGCGGAGACGATGACACCACAGCAGGTGGAGGAACACGCCCGCCACCTGGGCAATTCCCTGCGCTGGCACGGCGTGACCGTCAACTTCGCACCCGTCCTCGACGTGGACACCGCCGCCCTGGAGGTCGTCGGCGACCGCTCCTTCTCCCGCGACCCGCATGTGGCCGGCGAGTACGGTGCGGCCTTCGCCCGGGGGCTGCGTGCCGCCGGGATCGTGCCGGTGTACAAGCACTTCCCCGGCCACGGGCAGGCCAGCGGCGACACCCACCACGAGCTCGCGGTGACCCCGCCGCTGGACCAGCTCAAGGCCCACGACCTCGTGCCCTACACCGTGGCGCTGGCGGATGTTCCCGCCGCCGTCATGGTCGGCCACATGGTGGTGCCCGGCCTCGGTGACGGCCAGACCCCCTCGACCCTCGAGCCGGCGGCCTACAACCTGCTCCGCAGCGGCGACTACCCGGGTGGGGTGCCCTTCGACGGCCTCATCTACACCGACGACCTGTCCGGGATGCGGGCCATCACCGACCGGCACCCCCTCCCGTTGGCGGTGTCCCTGGCACTGGGCGCAGGGGCCGATCAGGCGCTGTTCTCCAACGTCACCGACTTCCCGGCGGTCATCGACGCGGTGGTGGCGGCGATCAACACCGGCCAGATCCCCGCCGGGCAGATCGCCGAATCGGCGCAACGGGTCCGACTCCAGCAGCGTGAGTCAGGCTTCTAGTTTTTCCCCGTATAAGTAGGTATTTCTCGTTTCGGCAATTACTGTGAGACGTGTGAGTGAGTCAAAGAGCCGGGAGTCGGGCGGGCGAGGTGCCCGGGTCCTCATCGGTGTCATCGTCGGTCTGCTGGCCGTCTTCGGCATCGCCTACGGCGTGGATTACGCGCTGACCAGGGGCGATGTTCTCCGCGGCACGACCGTCGGCGGGGTCGCCGTGGGCGGTATGAGCCCGTCGGAGGCCCGCGAGACCCTTGAACGCGAGCTCGGTGGCGTCGTCGACGAGCCCGCCGAGGCCACCGCCGGGGACATGACCTCGTCTTTCATCCCCGCGCAGGCCGGACTGTCCATCAACTGGGACGAGACCGTCGACCAGCTGGGCACCGAGTCCCTCAACCCGCTCGTCCGCCTCGGCGGCCTCTTCGGCACCGAGCGCGAAGCTGAGATTGTCTCAGACATCGACGAGGCACTGCTGACCCCCGAGCTCGACCGGGTCCGCGGTGAACTCTCCCGCGAACCCGCCGACGGCGCCGTCGCGCTTGTCGACGGCCGCGTCGACGTCACCGACCCTGTCAACGGCCAGACCGTCGACGGCGAGGAGCTGCGCTCCGCCGTCACCGCCGACTGGCTCAGGCCCGAGGGCGTGAGCGTCGAACCGGAGGTCACCGAACCCGCCATCGGCGAGGATGCCGTCACCGAGGCCGCCGAAGGCCCGGCCGCCGACGCCGTCTCCACCCCCATCGAGGTCGTCGGGCGGGACGACGTCACCGGCACCATCGCCCAGGACCGCCTCGGCGTCGTGGTCACCTTCGTCCCCGACGGTGAATCACTGCGCACCGACGTCAACACCGAGGCCGCCCAGATCCTCCTCGAGGAACAGCTCGCCGTCACCGAGTCCGAGCGCCAGAACGCCCAGATCAGCTTCTCCGGCGGCTCCCGCCAGATCACCCCGTCGGTCGACGGCGTGAAGATCAACTGGGAGCAGACCATGGAAGGCTTCGCCGACCGCGTACTCTCCGACGACCCGGACCAGCGCCGCTGGGATGCCGCCTACGAGGACGACCCGGCCACCTTCACCACCGAGATGGCCCAGACCGCCACCTTCGACGAGACCGTCGGCTCCTTCACCACCTCCGGTTACTCCGAGGCCTCCGGCATCAACATCTCCCGCGTGGCCTCCACCGTCAACGGCGCGATCGTCGCCCCCGGCGACACCTTCTCCCTCAACGGCTACACCGGACCCCGCGGAGCCGCCCAGGGCTACGTCGAGAGCGGCATCATCATCGAGGGTCGCGCCGGTGAGGCCGTCGGCGGTGGCATCAGCCAGTTCGCCACCACCCTCTACAACGCCGCCTACTTCGCCGGCATGGAGGACGTCGCCCACACCGCGCACAGCTACTACATCTCCCGCTACCCGGTCGGCCGTGAGGCCACCGTCTTCGAGGGCGCGATCGACCTGCAGTTCCGCAACAACTCGCAGTATCCGGTGCGCATCGAGACCTCCGTCGGCGGTGGCGACGTCACCGTCTCCCTCACCGGCGTCAAGACCGTCACCGTCGAATCCGTCAACGGCGGCCGCTGGGCACCCACCCAGCCCCGCGAGCAGCGCGTCTCCGGCTCCGACTGCATCCCCTCCGGCGGTGCCCCCGGCTTCACCACCTCCGACACCCGCATCATCCGCGACCTCGCCGGCAACGAGATCTCCCGCGAGACCCAGACCACCGTCTACGACCCGCAGCCGATCGTGCGGTGCTCCTGATGGCCTCCCCGGAGAAGGTCTTCGCCTACCCGTGGGCCGACATCTACCGCCTCTACGTGGCCAAGGTCGAGCGCAAGGGCCGGACCGTGGCGGAACTCGAGCAGGTCGTCGGGTGGCTCACGGGCTACACCGGTGACCAGCTGCGCACCTTCGAGGGGGATCTGCGCGACTTCTTCGCCGTGGCGCCGGCCCTGAACAGCAACGTCGGCCTGATCAAGGGCGTCGTCTGCGGTGTGCGGGTCGAGGACATCGAGGACCCGCTCATGCAGCAGATCCGCTGGATGGACAAGCTCGTCGACGAGCTCGCCCGCGGGAAGAAGATGTCCAACATTCTGCGGGGCTGAACGGCTGCGCCGCCGGGGCCG
>Ga0123334_1005320_pt1 | contig 12508 bp, 7 predicted proteins | sample BiotimSIPDNA_FD_89706 | JGI IMG/M metagenome (GOLD analysis project Ga0123334, IMG submission 89706) | Anaerobic biogas reactor microbial communites from Washington, USA - Biogas_R1 time_0 SIP DNA | ecosystem: Engineered > Bioreactor > Anaerobic > Unclassified | place: Washington, USA | collected... | reverse complement strand
GGCTCTATACAATCTGCCGGGGACTAAATATTTTCGTTGTCCACGCTAGAATGCATAGCTTTCGCACTATTGATACAAGAAAACCCTCTTTATAATGTGATTATTCAGGTCCATTACAAGGAGGATTTTCATATGGATTTTAACATATTTTTCTGTCGATTTGGTTTAGATAGTCATCAATTTCGAAACAAAACAATTGAGCCAGTAAGCGCCGATAATGGCAATATCATCTATGAAGTTGAGGAACAAGCAAAGAAAAGAATTTGCCCTTATTGCCAACATGAGTTTATGTTTGTTCATGATTACAACTGGGTTGAGATTAAACTCAACTCAACAATTATGGTCAAGGAGTTTTTACGAATTAGGAAGGTGCGTTACAAATGCAAAGAATGCGGTAAGACGCACACTTTTGATTTGCAAGGAATTGATCGAAACGCAACCTTGTCCCCTTATATTGAGACCGCGATTAAAAGGGAGTTTTTACAAATACAATCCTTCAAAGATATTTCACTTAGATATGGTGTTTCGTTAAGTCAGACGCTAAACATCTATGATAAATACACTAAGCTGACTCCAAAGATGCCACTTCCAAGGTATCTATGCATTGACGAAAAGCATTTTGTTGGAGACAACAATGGAACATATGTTGTTGTCTTGTCTGACTTCTTTTCTGGAGAAGTAATTGATGTAATAAACAATCGACAGATGCCTTATCTCAATGAGTATTTCCAGTCTATTTCTTTACAAGAAAGAAAGAATGTGGAGGTATTCATTTCTGATATGTATGATGGCTATTCCACTGTTAAGGATAGATTCTTCAGAAAAGCACTATTTGTTGTTGACCTTTTTCATGTCATTAAGCTGCTTACTGAAGCAGTAAAAAGAATCAGAATCAGAACATATAATCAGTTCGCTTCTGAAGACACTATTGAGAAGCATTTTATGAAAGCTAATTGGAAAGTTTTTCTCTGCAATCAAAGTAAGATAAGGAAGAATCTCTATCATTCCGCTAAGTATGATGTGTCCATTCCATACGGAGAAATAATTACCAATTGTCTAAAACTTAATCAGGTGTTTTGGGATGGGTATGATCTTCTTCAAGAATTACTCCACTACGATAAATATGAAAGCTATGCTGAAGCAAATGACTTCATGGAACATATTATCTCGAAATTAAGATTAACCGGCGATGAACTCTTGAATAAGGTCGCTGATTCCTATGCAAAATGGAAAGTTGGAATCGTCAATGGTCTAGCTAGAAATCAAACAGGAAGACGATATAGCAACGCAATCGCTGAAGGAAATAATTCGCACATTCAAAGAATCATTAATGTCTCGTATGGATATAAAAGTTTTAGAAGATTAAGAAGCAGAATCATGTTGATTAGAACCTATAAAAACAAAGGATGAAGTACTTCGTGAGTACTCCACCCTAGTTTGTATAGTTTTTGAACTATTGGCTACATCAACCCCGCCAAACCACGGCAGATTGTATAGCACCGTTTTTATCAACTATTCAGAAAGTAAGTGTTGCTTGCTTACAAACAAAGATAATCATTGGATTTTGTTTGAGTCTATTTATCACAAACTAGCCAATAAAAAAGATTGCCCGTAAGGGCAACCTTTTATTATTAGTATGTGTGTTTACTCGGCGCGCTCTTCTTTTTTCTTAAAGAGTATGAGGCTAGCGCCTGCCATGACAAGAGTGGTGACAACGATGCCTATAGAGGCAATACCACCGAAGCAACCCTTTTTAGGAACAGTAAGTGCGTCATCGGCGACGAGTGGCATGATAGCTAACTCGAAGCTGGCACCAATAATTGTTGGGTTAACTTCACCATCTAATGTAAGCGAAATAAGCACATGGACATAACCATTGGAACGATCTACCGGGGTGCCAGAAATGACACCATTGGCAAATGTTAAACCTTCAGGTAGCGGTGTAACTGGGTCGATAGATAATTCGACATCCACGATTTGTTTGTCGTTATAAGATTGACCAACGCTCAAACTATTTGGAAGTACAACAGTAATATTAATATCTTTGTCAACTTTTCCAGCGTAATAACCGTGTTCGACACCTTCAAATTTAACATCCGGAGCAGATAGAGTAAGGTCTCTTAGCATTGCTCCACTATTAGCACAAGCATACAATTGGCCTTTGGCACATTGACGAACGGCATACCACCAAGAGTAGGATTCGTATTTATTACCTTGGTAATCAAAAACTGGAGCGCCTTTACCATCAAACGCTTCATTATCCCAGGTAGCATCCATATCAGGACCATAGTTTTGACTATCGAGCTGTTGATTACACAAAGAAAGAATACGATTATTAATGTTTTCGTACATTCTATAGTTAAAAGCACTATTTCCGCGATGGGTCATATCAGAAATGATGCTGCCTTTGAAGCCCCATTCTTCACGGAGAACTTCAACCAATAATGGATAACTAGCAGCTGTTTCCATTAAACCTAAGCGGTTATATGCGGACATGATACCCATGGATTTTCCTTCTTGAATAACCATTTGGAAAGCTTTGAGATAAAGTTCGCGCAACGCTTGCTCATTAACGTAAGCAATAATTCCTTCGCGTCCTTTTTCCTGATCATTAACTGCAAAGTGTTTGAAGTAACAGTAAATGCCCTTGTCGGTCGCAGCAGCAACGACTCTACCTGCCATACGACCAGTTAAGAATGGGTCAGCAGAGTAGTATTCGAAGTTACGACCGCCAAAAGGAGAACGATGGAGGTTGACGCCTGGGCCAGCCCAGCCATATTTATTACTAATATGACCTTCAATGCCAACGCATTCACCTTGTTCAAAGGCTAAATCAATATTGTATGTTGCAGCGACGATTGGCGCACCACACCACCACATTGTACCGAATTGAGAAGGACCATCACTATCTGAAGAAGATGGTTTACCAATACGAGTAAGAGCTGGATTGTGTTGACTACCACCAGAGATGTATGAGAGAAGTTCACTGTATGTGAATTCGTTTAAGAAGTCTTCCCATTTTGGATCATCGAGTGGGACACCAACCATTTCACTATATTGGGTACTTTGAGCAGCGGTTAAAGGAGAACCATTACGCACTTGAACCCAACCATTATCAATGAAATCCTGTTTAGTCTTTTTTGCCGCTAGCGGAACATATTCGCCTTCATCACTTAACTCTAAGTCGGCGATATGGAATGGGTGAGTTAAGTATTCTTCTACGCGACTACCTTCTTTAAGAGTGCGATCTTCAAGAGTTGGGTGTGTAGGGAAAGTTTCTTTGAAATCTTCACGAGACATTTGAGTAAATTCGACATCGTTTGGTGCTGGTAAGGAACTATAGAAACCTCTATCAGTGAAGCGATTTTCAACTTTGTTGCCAGTGAAACGATCGACTTCGTATTTGATACCACCTTTTGGAACGGTGAAAGTAAATGAATCATATACTTCATGCGCATTCTTATTTAAAGAGATGGTGTATTTTCCTTCTTCAATTTCATAACCTGTAAAGCCGTTATTATTAGCATCCATGAAGTCATAAGAAGCAAAGTCTTGCAAGAAGAAACTGAGTTTAAGTTGTTGTTCTTCGCCTGGTTCTAATAAATCAGTTTTGGCGAACTCACAAAGAACTTCGTAAGATTTTTCAATGCCGCCTGGGGTATATGGGGCTTTGAAATAAAGTTGAACGACGTCTTTGCCAGCAACGTTACCAGTATTTTTAACATTAACAACGACTTCAACACGGGCTGAAGCACGGTCGATAGTTTTGCCTTTAAAATTGCTGCTGACGATTTGTTGTTTGAAAGTGGTATAACTTAATCCATAACCAAATGGATAAATAACGCCTTCTTCCCCTTCATACCATGCATCGCCAGAACCTTTGCTTGCTTTTTCCATATCGGCATAAGCAGTTTCGTAATAGCGATAGTCCATATAAATGCCTTCTTCATAGTTGACGTAGGCAGCTGGTCTAACACCATTTAAGCCGTATTTGACTACTTTCTTTTCTTCATTATCCCATTGTGGAGTACCGTTATTTGCACTATAGGTGCCTGGAGATTTTACTGGGGAACCATCTGGATTAAACATTGTATCTTGTGGCCATTCTTTTTTAGTCACTGGGTCAATATTAGTTTGGGAGTTATCCGCAAAGTTTTGGAAAACTGGGTCCATAGTGAAGTCGCGCATCCAAGTGCCAACAGTACGTCCAGAAGGATTAACTGTGCCATTTAAGAATTGACCAATTGCGGCGGCACCATTAGCACCTGGAGTACCCATCCAAATAACTGCAGAAACTTTCGGATCATCTTCAAGACGAGCACATTCAAATGCATTGCCAGAGTTAATTAAAACGACGACTTTATCAAAATACTCTTCAATCATATCCAATAATTCGCCTTCGTTTTTTGACAATTCTAAATAGTGTTTTTCGCTAATTGGATCATTGGCATTATCGCGAGCATCATAAGTTTTGCAGTCCGCACCTTCAGTACCACCACGAGCGATGAGCATCACCGCCGCATCACTATATTGGGCGAAGGAATTTTTTAAAGCTTGACTATAGTTTGCCACTGGGGTTTCACCAACAGTTGCTTGGGAAATACCAGTCCAACCAGAGTTGCCATTTGTTCTACCGCTGCCAGATTGGCTACTATTATTGTAGAAACTTGTTAAATTTGGGTTGATGTTGAAGCCAGCATCAGTTAATGATTTTTGCAAATCAATTTTGGTGATGCCGCTAGACACTCTACCGCTACCAGAACCACCACCACCTAATTGAAGGTCGGTGCTGGCTTTGCCGAACACAGAGATGTTTTTCACATTGCCATCAAAAGGAAGTACGTCATCTTGGTTCTTAAGAAGCGTCATGCCTTCTCTAGCTATCTCGATGTTGAGGGCTTGAGCTCGAGCATTATAACCATTTGTGTCGGTGTGAAGATAATCAGCCACAAATTTGTTTTGGATTCCCGAAGGGAGAACCACATCTTTTGCTTGTTGACCGATCATTGCCACACCTAAAATGGGCAAAACCCCGAGTAATAGTAATTTTTTGTTCATACTATTGTCCTTTCGCAAACATTATGCATATGCAATTTACTTCACTAAGAATGTAAACAGCAAAAATCAATTTAAAAAAAGTAAATCAACATATTTATCTTTTAATAAATCGGTATAACTTAATCATCATTCATTTAATACGAAAAGTATATGATTATCTTTTGATTTAATGAATATTATTCTTATCTTAATTGATTTAATCAAATGCTGATATTATCAACATTGAAATTGCCTGTGTTATAAATATAATTTGCAGTATTAAGTTGTTTGTTTGGCAAACTTTCAATGTATTTTTCAGTGATGTCACGATAATTAAATTCATTGACTTCGTTATTTAGACTCATTCCGCCTTGTGCGTTAATTGAGCCAAGCACCCCTCCACCGCTAGATAGCGATGAAAAATAATCGTAATTACGTGAAATGTTTCGGTGTGTGCCTACGTAATCAAGAACGGCAATTCTATAAAATACATTAGTGTTATATTTCTGATTGGTGTCGAACAAATAGGTTGAGTTGGCATAACTGCTACCACTCTTGTATTGTATTTCTTTAATGATATCGGACCCTTTGACATTCATAATTAAAATATTGTTATCAAAAGGAATTGATTTGAACAAGTTAGAATAAGTGATATTCCCGCTTGGTAAATCATCTCTTGCAAGATTGGATATTACCGCGGTTATGCCCAAGTTATTAAGAGAAGCGGATTTATTAATAAAATCAGCAGCAGCGGCAACGACCAAGTTAGGCACTGTAGCGCCGCCAGAAGAGTTGCTTCGTGCAAATACACCATTGCTAGTACCAATAACTTTATTAGCTATTGGCGTTGTTTCATTACCATAATGATCAACGATTTGTTTAACAACACTATCATCAGCCAATGAAGACAATAAATCCGATGTGTAATAGGTGGTATACAAATCACAAAACACGCTTCCGTTTGGACTTACTGATAAAGTAACGCGGGCGATACCACGACCATTATTGCCAGCTTGTACAACTGGAACACCATTAATCTTGTTTGATTCAAAGGCGTGAGAGTGTGAACAAAAAACTGCATCAACATATCGTTCTCCAGACACAGGAGAAAGTTGTGTTAAATCATAATTACGAGTGCTTGAAATGGTATCGGCCATCGAAGCATGATTGTTCCAAATCACAACATCGCAACCAGCCTCTCTTAATTCGTCAGAATATTTTTTGACATAAGTGGCGGGTTCTAAGAATGTGTATGGATCTGCATACTTGGCAACAATTGAAGTAATTTGGCCAGCACCAATTGTGCCAATAATTCCAACCTTTAACCCATTTTCTAATATTTTGGTTGTATATGGTTCGCATAATTCATCCGCAAAATCACCGACCGTTTTGGTGGCAATATCAAATTCGTGAATGTTCGCGCCTAAAAATGGAATTTTTCTCGTTGCACTAGACACTTGAGGAGTTAAATTTCTATTCCTTGCGATATAAGAACTGCCCCAATCAAAGTCATGATTACCAAGTACATACGCGGTAAAATTAGCCTCCATCATGAGTTCAGTTATTAAAGCACCACGATTGTAATTAGATTCAATTGAACCCTGAAAGAAATCACCGCTGCCCATTACGACCGTGTTAGGGCTGGTGCCTTTTTGTTTTAAATAAGTGAAGTTTTTAATCGCGCCCATTTCATAACCGGCAGGTTTAATTGCACCATGAAAATCATTTGAAGCGAATAAATCAACTATTCTAGTAATGTTTGGATTGGTGGATGAAATTGAGTTAGAACTAGAATCATTTGATAAACTACCCTGATTGCTAGTAAAAGATTCAGCTTGGCTAGTACTAGAAGAAGGACTTGAATAACTTATGCTTGTATCACTAGCGATAGAAGAAATGATATTGGACGATTTTGAAGTAATACTTGAAAAACTTGGGAATAAATCACAAGAAGTTACTAATAGTGATGTAATTGCAAGAGCAATAACGCTTAATTTTAACGAATGTTTGTTTTTCATTTCTCTCACTTATAATAAGTGGTTTTTCATTATAGCACATTAATTTAAATAACCAATCAATGGTACTTTTTATAAAAATTTTGTATTTGGAAATAATTTTCTTAAAAATTGCATTCCGCTTTCAAATATAGATTATTTTGTTAAGATTTATAAGTAAGTAATCGGAGGATACACTATGGCCTGCACCACAATATTAGTCGGCAAAAAAGCAAGCTTTGATGGCTCAACAATTATCGCTAGAAACGATGATGGCAGCTTCGAAAGCAAAGGAGCTATTGTTATTGAACGTAACAAAGCCCCAAAAAAATATAAAAGCATACAAACGCATGTAGAAATCGAGTTACCTGATTTCTCCTATCGTTATACATCTCACCCTAATGTTAATGTCAAAAAGAAAGGGCTTTGGGCAGCTTGTGGCATTAATGAATATAATGTTGGTATGAACGCAACTGAAACCATTTCATCCAACCCGCTTGTAAGTGGCGCAGATCCACTTGTGGAATCAAAGGTTATTAAAGGAAAGAAAGTTCCTGGTGGAATTGGTGAAGAAGATTTGGTTACGCTTGTGCTTCCTTATATCAAAACAGCTCGCGAAGGTGTTATTCGCTTAGGTGAACTACTCGCTAAATACGGCACAAACGAAAGAAATGGGTTAGCCTTTAACGATGAAAACGAGATTTGGTGGTTTGAATCTATTGGCGGCCATCATTTCATCGCCAAAAAGGTGCCAGATGATCGAATTGTCATTATGCCTAACCAATTTGGTTTAGATAATTTTGATTTTGATGATGCATATGGCAAGCAAGAAGGACACATTTGTTCACTAGACTTAAAAAATTTCATGATTAAACACAATTTATATTTGGGTTTAAAAGGTGACTTTAATCCACGTTTAGCATTTGGTTCACATAGTGACCAGGACCACATCTATAACACTCCAAGAGCTTGGTTTTTATTAAAATACTTCGCTCCAAAACAGTTTAAGTTTGAAGGCCAAGACGCTGATTATATACCTCTTAGTGACGACATTCCGTGGTCATTTATTCCAGACCATAAAGTCACGATTCAAGAAATAAAATATGCCTTGGCTTCCTATTATCAAGGAACAAGATTTAATCCATATGGCAATGAAGAAGGTAAAGGCAAATATCGTTCAATTGGTGTTCCAAATACTGATATTTGCGGTATACAACAAATTAGAACTAATGTACCAGAAGGTATTAAGGGTTTAGAGTGGGCTTCTTATGGCGGTGGCGCATTTACTTGTTGTTTCCCTGTGTACACAAATGTCTCGCAATTACCTGATTATTTAGTTAAAACAGGTGATAAAGTATCCACCAATAATATGTATTGGACTTCGCGACTAATTGCCGCATTAACTGATGCCCACTTTGCTAAGGCTGTTATTTTTACTGAGAGATATCAAAACGCAGTATTTAACAAGTCATACGAAATTATCAATGAGTACGACGCTAAATATCGCGAAAACAATGATGAAAAGGTATTAATTGAGGCAAACGAAAAAATCTTGAAGATGGTCAAAGCCGAAAGTGAAAAAACTCTTGGTGACGTGCTATATGTCGCTTCAAACAGCATGAAAACACGCTTCAATCGCGGCGATAATTAATAGTTTTTTAATGATAAAGCAAGATTAAATCTTGCTTTTTTTATGGAAAAACCCGCTTTTTAAGCGGGTTTATAAGGAGGTAGGCATCAATAGATGCAAACTTTCTATTGTAACGATATCTTGAAAATCAATTGAGGGAGTTTAACTTTTTGTGTGTTAAAAACACTTTGTAACAAACAATTACATTAATTTAATAAATTATTTGATTTCAAAATAACTTATTATTCAGCAGTAGGAATTTGGGTTAACCATAGTTCACCACCCCAGAACAAACGTTGGGAGGCGACTTGGGTAATTTCGATTTCTAAATCTTCCCCTGGAGCAGTAACTTGTGCGTCGAATTCGGCCATGACTAATTGGTTGAATTGACCAAGTTGAATACCCAAACCAGAATATGGGCCACTTGGGATTAATGGAACTTCAACTCCGTTAACTTTAACCCCGTTTTTGGTTTCGATATTAGGATCGCCAATTGCATTAGGAGCTGGATTAGCGCCTAAAGAAAATCTATATCTACCGGCAACTTCAATTGGTAATCTCCATTTTATGGAGCCGCCGCCAGCTACACGAACACCTTCGCCAGCTTCTGTGGCATCGCCCTCAGCAATTGTTCCGTCGCGGAAAGAGTTGCTGCCTTCAGTTAAGAAGGAATAATCGAGAACCGCCATTTTTAATGCAACTTTACCACATGTACATGAGTGTTTAATGACATCATAATTGTCAACGTTTTTCACTGTTGCACCAACAACAAAGTTATGACCTAGTGCTGGAATTGGTGTTTCTTTTACATCACCACAAATACTACATTTTTCAGCGGTTACGCCATCAACATCGTGTGTTGCGGCTCTTGAGCCAGCTGGATAAGCTACATAGTTGTGATCTGTTTTGGGGAGGGTTGTTTCTTTTTCATAAGCGCAAACGCTACATACTTCAACTTTTTTACCAGTCGCAGTACATGTTGCGGCAATACCTTTGGTAGCATCTTCGACAAATGTGTGAGCACCAACATCCTTTTTCTCGGTACAGTCACTATCGAGACAGGCATACCAGTGTTCGGAAGCGTTTTTAGACCATTCTGTCGCAAAATTGTGTGCGGGCTTTCCACAACCAGTCAAACCGACGGAAAGAAAAACCGCCACCATGCTGATTAACATTTTCTTTCTCATAAATTGTTCCTTTCTACTAAAGTCTCTAGCGGGCAAGCACAAAAAGTTGTGCCCCCTGTTCAATTTTTGAACAGCAAAATAAAGATTGGCCAAGTTTCCTCAATAACTTATATCTTGCGATTTTAATTATATAATATTAAGTAAATAAATAAGAGTACTTGTTTAATGTGAAATATAGATTTTCTTGCGGAATTTTTTACGGCAAATATGCGTAATAAATATTGACATAATGCGTCAAAATAAAAGAAAAAGGTTGATATAAATATCAAACCTTTTCTTGTGGAAGTTAGGAAACGAATAAGTAGTCTGTGCAAGATATTTAACTATTTTACACTACAAGAGGATTGTTTATTCTTTTGCTTTGGCTTTGGCTTTGTTTACCAATCCTTCGACGAAAACCAAGAATAAATTGAGGATGATGCCACCGAAAGCGGCAAGACCGATACCTGGTAAGACGAAGTTTGGTGTAACGGTAATTGAATCAACACCAAGACCAACGATGGCAATGAATGCCATGACAGCGATGATGCGTGGATTAAAGATATCGATCTTTTTATCGACCATCAATGCGATACCTTGAACTGCGATTGCGCCGAACAAGTATAAGCTTACACCTTGAATAACTGGTTGAGTTAGTAACAGGCTGATGTCACCGATTTGTAATAATTCTAATAAAATACCAACGACAACTGCGAGGATACCTGTTAACAAAAAGACGTAGGATGAGAAGTTTTTTGTCACTGCTGAAGCAGAAACGTTTTCACCATAGTTTGTGCCCGCAGGACCGCCGAGGATGACTGCGACGATGTCGCCAGTGCCATCACCGATTAAGTTATCGTCGAGCATATTGCGAATTCCATAATCTTTCTTTTCTGGTCTTTGGCTAGCCAAATCGTTAACATATAAGTCGATTTGGTTAACGTGAGCAGCAGATTCTGGAATAGTGGCAAATGCGATTGGGAAGATTGCAACAATTGCAACACCGATTAATGGCCAATCTTTAAAAGCGGCTGGAATTGTGTTCCATGGCATAACATCAAATAAAGCCACAGACTCAGAAACTTCAATATTTTTGAAATAATTGGCAAAGCCGCCAGCGTTTGCAGAAAATGGCACCCATAAAGCATAAGAGAAAACAACACCAACACCTAAGCCCAAGAGAATTGGGATTTGGCTGATGAAGCCTTTCTTCAAAGTAACGGTCAAAACAGCAATGGATAAGAATGTGATGGTAGCAACTAATACTGACAACCAGTCAACGTTGTTGGCGTTAAACAAGATACCAGACATTGTGTTACCAGCAAGCGACAAACCAATAATCATCGCGATCATACCAGTGATATGACCAGGAAGAATTTGATCGATTTTTTCTTTACCAAACTTTTTGATTAGTAAGCCAGCACCAATTGACATTAAGCCAGAAACAACAGAGGCGATTAAAATCGCACCCAATGTCGTGATGTTGTCCGATGTGCTATTTGCAACAACGATACCAACAGCTGGAATATAAGAAAAGCTGGAACCATAATATAGAGGAATTTTGCCTCTAGTGATTAGTAAGAAACTGATAGTAGCCACACCACTGGCAATAATTGCCGCTGGGATACTATAAATACCGGATGAGAAATTTCCCATACCATTCATGATGATGACGGCCAACACAGTTGCTGGCAACATGACCAAGAATTGTTGTAACGCAAACAATAAGGCTTTACCTATCGAAGGTTTTTCATCGGGAAGATAGCCGACGACGTTACGTACTTCTTTTTTCATATGTATTCTCCTTCTTTCTCGTATGGTCTTTATGCAAAAAAGGACACCATGGGCGTCCTTTATGTTATGCAGGTAGTATTACGATTTCTATTACCTTGTTATGCTCTCTGACACAACTTAAAGGACCTATACTGCCAATAATCTACCACATTGAGAAAAAGGCTTGCAAGAGAATACTAAAATATTTTTTACATAAGGTATTGTGTGTTATATTAAATGGGGTGATTCAATGAAACAATTATTAAACCAAGAGCAATTATCACGCATCTTGAAAAGAATGACACACGAAATTATTGAACGCAATGCTGATTTAAATGAAATTGTTTTAGTTGGCATTTTAAGAAAAGGGTATCCAATAGCACTTTTCTTAAAAGAAAACTTAAAGTTGTTCGCTGGTGTTGAGGTCGAACTATATCCTATCGATATCACTATGCATCGCGATGACAACATTAAAAAAGCACCAGTTTTTAATAACTCATTAAATGTTAATGGAAAGCATGTCATATTAGTTGATGATGTCCTTTACACTGGTAGAACCGTTAGAGCGGCAATGGATGCTTTGAACGATTTTGGTCGTCCGCGTTCTATCCAACTCGCAGTATTAATTGATCGTGGGCATCGCGAGCTACCAATTCGCGCAGATTATATCGGTAAAAATGTTCCGACTAGCAAGAATGAAAAAGTGCTCGTTGACCCAAACGAAGAAGTCGTTATTCTCATCGAAGAAATCGGTAATGATAACTAACAAAAAACACTTCAATTTGAAGTGTTTTTTTATTTATAGAGTAAATTGTAATGTTAAGTGCAACACTCAGAGATAGCTTCAGACATCAATTTTGATGGAGGTATCCAGTTGTTACATTTCCTAGGTCTATTGTTAATCAAGT
>Ga0123334_1005318_pt1 | contig 12509 bp, 9 predicted proteins | sample BiotimSIPDNA_FD_89706 | JGI IMG/M metagenome (GOLD analysis project Ga0123334, IMG submission 89706) | Anaerobic biogas reactor microbial communites from Washington, USA - Biogas_R1 time_0 SIP DNA | ecosystem: Engineered > Bioreactor > Anaerobic > Unclassified | place: Washington, USA | collected... | reverse complement strand
TCTCTATTCTACAACCAAATACAATAATCCTAAATTGCCCTATTTAATTAATTTACCCCCTCTTTTTAGGTAGGGGGTGCTAAATTAGTTGCGTTCAGAGTACACTTTGATGATGAGATCTCCACGACTGTTGAGATTCATCTTACGGAAAATACTTTTGATATGTTCTTTTACAGTATAGAGACTTATGAACAGCTCATCCGCGATCTGACTGTTGCTGTACCCGCAAACGATGAGATAGACCAACTGCTTTTCCCGTTCTGTAAGATCATATTGATTGATAACCTCGTCGAGACTGGAAGTCATCATAGAACTAAACCATTCTTTTTTATATATGAAAACAACATAATGGGTATTTAAGTTTTGTAAATCATCAAATTCATGGCTTTCAACCAGTTCTATGATATAGTTATCCACAGATTTGTATATAGTGAGATGCTTTTCTACCTTTTTTTCCTCGCTCAGCATGGTTCTAATGATCTGGGCAAAGTCCCCGATCATTTCCGCGGCCATTTCTTTTCCGGTTATCGCACTCATCCGGATAATGGCCGGTTTGTTGGCCTTGATCAACGAAAAATGGCGATCGAAGATCAAAGCTCCGAAGTACATGCTGTTCAACTGAATCTTGAATAGACCCGCATCCTTTCTTATCTCCTGAAAATGTAGATGTTGCGTGTATAAATTGCCGATGATCGGTGCCAGGTATCGGCATCTCGCTATTTCATAGTCCTGGAAAGGCTTGTCTTCCTCGCGGCGAAACAGATGAATGCCATCTCCGTTATCATTGATCAGAAAGAAGCGGTTATGTCTGACATCCCTGACGATCGTATCGAATCGGGTGTGATAAGCATAATCCGTGTCTCCATCCAGATCGAAGACTAACACATCACCTGGTGCAAACCTTCCGGAGGGTTGGAACCCGGAGCTGCTTGAAACAGTACTGCGACGGTAAGCATCGCTGTATACTTTGACCATAGCGGGATCTACGCCATGCTCATTAGCCATTCTTATGGTAACATGGCTTGATTCGGAAATAACAAAGATACCTTGATCGAAATCAATCAGTTTCTTCAGGAATTCAAGGGTCTCAAGTTCAAAATCTTTGACCTGAGATATTGTCTGCGTATAATCTATGATCTGCTTGTATTCACTCGCATTGAAGATGTCACCCATTTTATCGCTAGTATAATACATACTGTATTACACCTTCTCCTTTCCATAACCATAAACCAAAGAATGAATGCGGACTTAGATAATAGCGTGCTGCTAAGCTCGCCGATCAATTATGAGATTGAAACATCGGTTTTCTCATAATTTTATACTATTCAGATTTTTAATGCAAGTTTTTACTTTTTATTAAGACAATGTGGCCGAGAATGGATTTGCCTTTTTATGTGTACAAGTATATAATCTAAGAGCAAGTGTATAGCACAAAAAGGAGAGAATCAAACATGTATAACTTAGAGAAAAAGTATCCTTACGTAGAAGTGGATCTGAAGAAATTGAGCCAGAACATCGAGGAAGCATTGAAGAGATGCAGAGCTGCAGGCATCGAAGTGACTTGCATCGTAAAGGGCTTCAATGGTATCCCAGACGCTCTGAAAGTATACGGCGAAAGCAGTTGTTTCGGAGTAGGCAGTTCGCGTCTTGAGCATCTGAGTGATGCCAGGATGATGGGCGTAGAAAAACCATTAATGGCTATCCGCATTCCTATGCTCAGTGAAGTACCGGATCTGGTGAGACTGGCAGACATGAGTATGAACAGCGAACTGACAGTTATCAAAGCCATTGACGAAGAATGCGAGCGCCAGGGCAAAACGCACGGTGTGATCCTGATGGCTGACCTGGGTGATCTGAGAGAAGGATACTGGGACAAACAGGAAATGGTTGAAGTAGCCGTTACCGTCGAAAACGAATATAAAAACATCCACCTCCTGGGAATCGGCACCAATTTAGGCTGCTACGGTTCCATTTTAGCTACACCTGAAAAGATGGAGGAATTGATACAGATAGCCCGTAATATTGAGGAAGCCATCGGGAGAAAGCTGGAGATCGTATCCGGTGGCGCGACTACAAGCTTCCCCTTGGTCTTAAATGGCACTATGCCCGCCGGCATTACCCACTTGCGCATGGGAGAAGGGATCCTGCTGGGAAAGGATCTGGAAGATCTGTGGCATCAGGACATGAGTTTCATACACAAAGATGTGTTTACCTTAAAAGCCGAAATCATTGAAATAAAGAAAAAGCCCAGTTATCCCGTGGGAGAAATCTTCGTGGATTGTTTCGGAGGTGAAGGACAATACATAGATCGGGGAATCCGTACCAGAGCCCTCCTGGCCGTTGGCAAGGTCGACTTTGCACTGGACAGCCAGCTGGTTCCCAGGATACCCGGAGTGGAAGTTATAGGCAGCAGCAGTGACCATCTGATCCTGGATATCGAAGACAGTGCCACTCCTTTGAAGGTTGGAGATATACTGGAGTTTGACCTGCGTTACTCTACGATGGTATATTTGACCAGTTCGAAATATGTAAGAATTGAATGCAAGTAATAAGTGCAGAAGTAATAAATAGTTACAGGGGAAAAGTTGATGAATCAGGCAGATCGTGAATTCGTTCCTTTGCTCTTTGCAGGGGATATTAATGTATACAGTATGGCCCGTGCATTTCACGAGCAGTACGGGATCCTTCCACAAGTATATGGCAAGTATCCTGCCTGGCCCTGTCACAATAGCAAGATCATGCACTATACCGCAAACAGCAGCATCGACCAGCCGGACGTCTTTTTTTCCACCGTCGTCCGGTTTGCGTCGGAGCAGCAGGGAAAAACTGTGCTTCTTATCGGATGCGGTGATAGTTATGTGCAATTGATCAGCACGTATAAGGATCAGTTTCCGGAAAACGTGGTTGCCCCTTATATTCCCATTGACCTGATGAACAAACTGATCCATAAAGAAAAGTTTTACGCACTCTGCGAAGAATCCGGTGTAGACTACCCGGACACCTTCGTCCATCGGAAAGAAATGGGACAAGCTTTCCAGTTGCCTTTTGAAGGTCCTTTCATTATTAAACCCTCCAATGGCATCGAGTATTGGAGGCATCCCTTCCCCGGCCAAAAGAAGGTATTTAAGGAAGACACCCGGCCTGCTCTGGAAGATGTCCTGAATAGGATATACCAATCCGGATATGATGACAGCATCATCATCCAGAACTTTATCCCCGGAGATGATACGTATATGCGAGTATTGACCAATTACTCCGATCAGCGGGGAGAGGTCAAGCTCATGTGTCTCGGTCATGTACTATTAGAGGAGCATACTCCACATGGAATCGGGAATCACGCAGCCATCATAACGGAGAGAAACGAAGCTCTTGAACAGCAGTTCAAGACTTTGCTCGAGAAGATCGGCTACGTAGGTTTCTCCAATTTCGATATCAAGTACGATCAGAGGGACAATAAGTACAAGGTCTTTGAGATTAATACCCGTCAGGGAAGGAGCAACTATTATGTCACGGGAGCAGGGGCTAACCTGGCTCAGTATGTGGTGGAGGACTGGATCTACCACCACCCCATAGACTTCCGCGTGGTGGATTCCGATTCGCTTTGGCTGGTCGTCCCTAAAAGGGTGGTCATGCTTCACGTAAAGCAGCCCCATTATAGGAAGCAGCTCAAAAAGTTGATTCGCGAAGGACGCACTGTAGACCCGTTATATTATTCCGTCGACAACAGCATGAGCAGAAAAATCGAGAGGTTCAAAACGCAGATGGCTCATTTCTATAAATTCTGGAAATACTATAGATAGTTTATTATTAGCGGCCTTAACCGGTCGCATATCTGATTATAAGGAAACGAACATGTGGCATGACAGCAGCAAAATACTGGGCATCCTTGGCGGGATGGGCCCTTTAGCAACGCAATTATTCTACCGTATGATCATCGATTGCACCGATGCAAATAAAGATCAGGAACATCTGGACATGATCATATTCAATCATGCGTCTTTGATCGACCGCACACAGGCAATTCTGACCGGCCATACGGAGGAATTGTATGATACCCTTTTAGAAGATGCAAAGAGAATGGAAGCAAGCGGGATCACCTCTATTGCAATCCCCTGCAATACCTCACATCTCTTTGTCGATCGGATGCAGCAGGAGTTGAGTATCCCCATCATCAACATGGTCAGAGAAACTACCAAGGTGGTAGCGGCTTCACCCAGGGGCATTAAAACCGTGGCAATTCTGGCCACTGATGGTACCATCAAAAGCGGCTTGTATCAGCAGGCTTGTATCGATGCAGGTATAAACCCGGTTGTTCCATCCGAATCCAGTCAGAAGCTTGTTATGAAAATCATCTATGATGGTATCAAAAGCGGCGGAACCATTGACTACAATGACTTTATCCGCATTGAAGGAGAACTGGCTTCAAAGGGATGCCAGGGTGCCATACTGGCCTGTACCGAGCTTTCCTGCTTCAAGGAGCAGTTCAATCTTCCGGATTTCTACATCGATGCAATGCAGGTTCTGGCGGTCCGCTCAATTGAATCCTGCGGCAAAAAAGTCAAGGAACAATACCGGAGGTAACAGTTACATGAGAAAAACCTATAATTTAAGATCATATTTTGATTTGTTGCGCGAAAACCAACTGATCTCATCTTTTCATCTGGAAGATAGTCATTTTGACCTGCTCGTTGAACACCTTACCTTTCATTCTAAGGACGAGGTTTCCGGAGGCATTTATGTATGTAAAGGTTCACATTTCAAAGAGAGTTATCTGACGGAGGCCATTGATAAGGGAGCTATCTGCTATATCAGCGAAGTTGTGTATCAAACAGAAGATGTGAACTTTCCCCGTATCATTGTAACGGATATCCTCAGGGCTATGGCGCTGCTGGGTGATCTGTATTACGATCACGCGTGGAGGGATCTGACGCTGATCGGCATAACGGGAACCAAGGGTAAGTCCACCACGGCTTATTATATGAAGCATATACTGGATGATTATCAGAAATCTCTGGGGAAACCGGAAACCGGTATTTTATCCAGCATAGACAATTATGATGGTGTGACTCTTGAGGAGGCCCGCCTGACAACACCTGAGTCTATTCCCCTGCATCGTCATTTTCGCAACGCTGTGGACAGCGGAATCACCCATATGACTATGGAGGTCACCAGCCAGGCATTAAAGTACGGTAGAACCTACGGGGTCAACTTTAAGGTGGGTTGTTATATTAATATAGGCCTGGACCATATCAGCCCTATTGAGCATACGGACTTCGACGACTATTTTCAGTCCAAGCTCAGGCTGATCGAACAATGTGAGGCTCTGTGCGTCAATATCGATTCCAACCATGCTGAGGAAATATGTGGTGCTGTTCATCCGGACCAGCGACTCGTTACCTTTGGTACCGTTGAAGCTGCGGATATTTACGGGTATCGGATCCGAAAAACAGAAAAAGGTATCACTTTTTCCGTGAGAACACCTACTTATGATCAGGAGTTTGTCTTAGGGATGCCGGGATTTTTCAATGTGGAAAACGCATTGGCTGCCATAGCTCTATGCTATGTACTTGAAGTTCCGGTAGAATTCATACAAAAAGGGCTATGGGAAGCCAGGGTCCCCGGCAGGATGGAAACCTTTTTAGGGGAGAAGAGCGGTACATTAGTTATCGTGGATTACGCACACAACAGACTGAGTTTTGAACAGCTGTTCGCTTCGACTATCCGGGAATTTCCAAACCGCAGGATATTCGCGGTCTTTGGATGTCCGGGTAAAAAAGCTTATGACCGGAGGCGTGAATTGCCGGAGATTGCCGGCAGATATGCCGCTAAAATCTATATTACAGAAGAAGATGCCGGTGAGGAATCCGTGCTGGATATCAGCCTTGAGCTCGCACGTAACATCAAGAAAACCGGCTGTCCGTATGAAATCATACTGGATAGAGAAGAAGCTGTGCGCAAGGCAATTGAAGATGCTGATGATAAGACTGTTATACTTATCACTGCCAAAGGTCGGGAAACCCGCCAAAAGAGGGGCACCGAATATGTTACCTGCCCCACCGACGTAGAATACGTGATGAAATATCTCAAATAAAGGCTAAAGGCCATTTCCTTTCTCTAAAACCGCTAGAGGGATTAAAATAATATCCCAGTGGTATATCTCCTGTCAGATTATTTTGATATTATTCGTTCATGAGGTAATATCCGGTATTTACACAATCATCGGAACCTTATATTTGTATGCTTATTATCGGTCATACTTTTGTGAATCGAATAGTATCTTTTTTAGTAGGAAGGAGTACAGAAATGGCAGATATTTTTGAGAAGAAAGAATCGAATGTGCGGTCGTATTGCAGAAGCTTCCCCACCATTTTTGATCGTGCGTTGAATGCTGAGCTTTATTCTGATGGTACAAGGTATGTGGATTTCTTTGCCGGAGCCGGAGTAATCAACTACGGCCACAACAATCCATACATCAAGAGCAAGATCCTGGACTATCTCAGTGAAGACAACATCATCCACGGCCTTGATATGTTTACCGTTGCAAAGGCCAAGTTCATCGAAACCTTTGATGAGAAGATATTAAAACCCAGAGGCCTGGACTATAAATTTATGTTCTGCGGACCTACGGGTACAAACGCGGTAGAAGCTTGCCTGAAGCTTGTCAGAAAGAACACCGGAAGAACCAATGTTATAGCTTTCTCAGGTGCTTTCCATGGCATGAGCCTGGGAAGTATTTCTATGACCAGCGATAAATCAAGCAGAGCCGGTGCCGGAGTACCTCTCAATAACGTGACCTTCCTACCCTACAGCAACACCATGGGCGATTACAAGAAATCTCTCGAATACATTCAGTTTATGCTGGAAGATGACCACTCCGGTCTGGATAAGCCCGCTGCCATGTTCTTAGAGCCCATTCAGGCTGAAGGCGGTGTAAACGTTGCCGAGATCGAATGGCTGAAGGGCATTCGTGCACTTTGCGACAAGCACGATATCCTTATGGTATGCGATGAGATCCAGGTAGGCGTAGGCAGAGCCGGAACCTACTTTGCATTCGAGCGTGCAGGTATTGTGCCTGATTTCGTACTCCTCGCAAAATCCTTAAGCGGATTCGGCCTCCCCTTCTCTCTTCTGCTGATGAAACCGCAGTTTGACTTGTTTAAGCCCGGCGAACACAACGGAACATTCCGAGGCAACCAATTGGGATTCGTGGGTGCAGTAGCCGGCATTGAATATCTCATTGACAACGATTTGCTCGGAACGGTCAACAAGAATGCGAAAATAATTGAGGATTTCATAAAGAGCAATATCCTGCCTATCGATGATCGGCTTACTTACAGAGGGATCGGCATGATCTGGGGTATCGATTTCACCGGTATCGATGCTGCACTCTCTCTGGATGTTATGAAGAAGTGCTTTGAAAATAAACTCGTGATCGAACGTGCAGGCAGCAGCGATGCACTGGTTAAGATCATGCCGCCTCTCACCATTGATGAGCCGGTATTGATGGAAGGCCTTAAGATTCTTGAAACATCGATCAGAAGTGTCTTAAAGAAGTAAGTTGCACAGCAACATTACAATAACACCTCCTTTGTAGGGCAGATTTGATCTGCCCTATCTCTTTTTTTGTTTTCCGTTAACCTACCACTGGCCTAGTTATCCGCATAGCTCCTGATACGGTCCTCGATCCCTCTCTGAAGCTCATCGTACTTATCGAACTCCATATGAGGGATGTAGAAGGATTCCAGATAATCGTGCTCTTCTTTGGCTTTTTTCAGATAGTTAACCGCTTGATCAATCAATTCCTCCATACGTCGGCTGCTATCTGAAACCATATCCTGCAGGAGTGAATAATCTGTTTTGTTAACGTTTCCAAGCAGATCGATCTCGATCCTTTCCTGCTCGTTACTAACCGGTCCCGGACCATGATATGAATTTGATGTAACCACTGCGAGAGACAATTGAGGAATCAACAGATGTTCGAGCTTTTCTTCCGGCTTCAGGGGGCAATAGAAGGCTTCAACATCGAAGCCCCTGCTTGCAGCCGCTTCCGCGATCTTTGTCGTGATGGCCGCTGTTCCTGCTCCGATCTCCGCTGTTATGACGTACACCTTCGCATATCCATTGATCAATCCGGGAAGAAAACTTCTCAACCCCTCCGGAGTGACGGCACTGGCAAAAAACTTTCTGAACTTTCCCGTATGAAGCCTGCTTGCCTCACAACCCATTTCATCATGCACGATGTCCATGGCGATCCCATTGATGACCGATGGACTTAATACACAGCTGTTGATACGTGCGATGTTATCATACATGCTTTCCGCAGCCATCAGATAGTGATACACCCCCGCAAAAATGGAACCTATTTTCTCATTGGTCTCTATAATGGTTTTACGGTTCGCGGAGATCCCGCTTTCATTCCAGTAATCTCCCAGATTGATGATTACATCTACCGCTCCGGGGTTAATGGGATCGATCACATGAGGTGCTGTTCCATCTACCATGGCAACACCTATGTCACGCATAAGGATACCGTCCAGAGATTCACTGGCTGAGGAGCAGTGCAGAAAGTCCACATTGTACCCTTCTGCCAGCATGGTTTCTCCGATCCTCTTCATTAAGCTGGATTTGCCGGTACCCGGTCCCCCCTTAAGTACAAAGATCCGTCTGGCCTCTTTCTGATCCAATATAAAATGGTAATAAGAAAAAAAACCACCCGGGGTGTTATTCCCCGGGAAATAATGTCTTGCAACTCCGTTCATACGTCCATCCCCTTCCATAAAATTACTGCATTATATGTAGAAGGGGGGCAGCCTGTTACTGAGGTCCTCCATCCTCTGCCTCGGGTGACAACCTGGGATATTGAGGCCTGAGATTGCCGCTGGCCACCTCATAAAAGCCCACCGTTGAGGCAGTTATGTACGGCAGGAGCCAGAAGTAACCGATACCGGCCGTGAGAATGGTCAACAGGATCCATCCGATAAAAGATATATGGAGACAGAATAGTTTCCACTTATTGCCCCTCATCAATCTCTTGCTTTCCCCGATGATTTCTAAAATCCCCATTTCCGGGTGATCCGCCATTATATAAAAAGCCAGCGCATATCGGTAAGAAGCGATAATACCGGGAATGATGAAAAGCAATGACCAAAGAAGGATCAGGATGTTCATGAGGAGGAAAAGTCCCAGGGCTTTTCCGAAACGTTCAAATCCGTTGAATATTTCCATAGGTGAAGTGTTGTTTCTGCGGAATATGGCCTGGATGAACATGATGTAACCTAATGACAACGGACCGCTGATCAGCATGGCGTAGAGGTCCGAAATATAATCCAGACTATTTATATCAAATATAAATGAAAAAAGCAGTATGGGTAATGCCGTTAAAGCGGACAACAGTATAGTTCCCAGCACTGCCATCGACCATCTCCCGGAAAGTGCCTGCCTGCCCCAGCTGCGCATGTTACTGCATGTTAAGGTAACGAGATTTGAATCGTTCATGTTGTCTCCTTGCTGCATATTTAGTATTGTATCAATTATTATATAGGTCCATTCGTGAAAAGGCAAATTCTCTTTGAAATTGCCAAAACCTTTCACATCATATATACTATTTGTCGAGGTGATGAAAAATGCGTCAAACACTTACTATAAATACGAATCTGCAGAAATATACAGTCACTACCGAAAGTGGCCTGTTTAAGCGACTGGGGAACACTTTGGCCAACCTGTTTCCGGGAAAGAAAATTGCTGTTATTACCGATGAAACTGTAATGAGTATCTATGAAGAGGAACTGCGCAACCAACTGGACAGCGCGGATATCAACTGGACTCTCATATCCCTTCCGCCGGGAGAGGATAGTAAGTCTTTTCATGTGTTACCTGACCTGTACAGCAAACTCCTTGATTTCCAACTTACCCGGGGTGATGTGATCCTTGCTTTCGGCGGTGGTGTGATCGGAGATATTGCCGGTTTTACGGCGGCCACCTTCCTTCGCGGGGTGAGCCTGATTCAGGTTCCTACCACTCTCATGGCTATGGTGGACGCGAGTATCGGCGGAAAGAACGGCGCAAATCTACCCGAGGGAAGAAATCTGGCAGGTACATTCTATCAGCCTCAAGAGGTTTTTATCGATCCAAACTTTGTGAGAACCCTTCCCGATGAAATCTTTGAAGATGGTATGGCAGAGGTTATCAAATACGGATGCGTATTTGATGCGGATCTGTTTTCTGATCTGATGGACAGAGCTTCAAAGAATGACGGATCCGGTATCGAATCCATCATATACCGCTGCTGTCTGATCAAAAAACAGATCATTGAGTTGGATTGCCGCGATTACGGCATCGCTATGCTGTTGAACTTCGGGCATACCTTTGGACACTGTATTGAAGACTACTATCCGGAAGGCACTTATTCACATGGCGAAGCAGTGGCTATCGGCATGTATACCACAGCACTGGCAGGAGAGAGAGCCGGTCTTACCGCTCCCAACACCGCTACCTTGCTCAAAAAGTTGCTCTCCGCCTATGAGCTGCCCTACGAGCTTCCTTCCGATGCAGACATTCAAAAAATATCTGAAACGGTCAAACACGATAAGAAACGCCGTGGGAACCAATTGAATCTTGTGCTTTTAGAAAAGATCGGCAAAGGCTTCCTTTATCAGATCGAAAAAACGGAGTATGCTGATTTTATCGATTATCGGATAAAATAGATCGGCCATCGCTGCTCAGATCTATACAAAAAAGAGGTTCTGCCTTAGCAGAGCCTCTTTTTTCATCGTAGATCATAGGACCATTTTATTCTCTTTCATATCTATTGTGATGGTTTCTCCATCCTTTACCTCACCGCGTATGATCTTGGCCGCAATCTCTGTTTCAATGTGCTTTTGAAGATATCTCTTGACCGGTCGTGCCCCGAAGGTCGGTGAGTACGCTTCTGCTGCAATAAACCTCTTCGTGGCATCGGTCAGAGCCACATGGATATTGCGGTCCTGTAGCCTCTTCCGAATGTCTTCCATGGACAGATCGATTATCTTCATGATCTGCCCTTCCGTCAACGGGGAGAAGACAACTATGTCATCGATGCGGTTGATAAACTCGGGCCGGAAATGACGTTTCATCTCTTCTTCCACCATTTCCTTTACTTCTTCGGATATGGTTCCATCCGGACCTATATTGTCAATGAGATAGGGGCTTCCGATATTTGACGTCATGATGACGATACAGTGTTTGAAATCAACCGTTCTTCCCTGATTGTCAGTGAGCCTGCCGTCATCCAGCAACTGGAGCAGAATATTGAATACATCGGGATGGGCCTTTTCGATTTCATCAAACAGAATGACAGAATAAGGCCTTCTCCTGATTGCCTCCGTCAGTTGGCCCCCTTCGTCGTAGCCCACATAACCCGGAGGAGCACCCACCATCCTGGATACGGAATGTTTCTCCATATATTCGGACATATCGATACGGATCATGTTCTTTTCCGAGTCGAAGAGAGCCTCAGAAAGTGCCTTAGCCAGTTCTGTCTTCCCTACACCTGTTGGACCGAGGAATATGAAGGACCCTACAGGCCTGTTGGCATCCTTTAGCCCGGCCCGGGCACGAAGTACAGCCTGTGCTACAGCATTGACCGCTTCCTCCTGACCGATCACCCGCTTGTGGAGCAGCTCAGGAAGCTTGAGCAACTTTTCTCTTTCTGATTCTACCAGCCTGCTCACAGGAATACCCGTCCATTTTGACACCACCTGGGCGATTTCTTCCTCTGTGACCTCTTCCTTCAATAGCCGGTTTTCTTTTGCGGCATCGATGCTCGCTGTTTCTTCCTGCAGCTTCTTCTCAAGGGCAGGCAGGGTACCGTATTTTAATTCCGCCAGCTTCTCAAGATCGTAGCGTCTTTCCGCCTCCTCTATTTCATGGCGAATCTCTTCGATCTGCTGCTTTGTTGCCTTCTGACCTGTTATTGCCCGCTTTTCGGTTTCCCATTGAGCACGCATTACATCGTTCTCTTCCTTCAGCTTAGCAAGCTCTGTTTCTATATTTTGCAGCCTTACTTTTGATGCCTCGTCAGATTCCTTTCCTAAGGCCTGCCTTTCGATCTCAAGCTGCATGATCTTTCTTGCACTTTCATCCAGTTCCGCCGGCATGCTATCGATCTCTGTCCTTATCATAGAAGCCGCCTCGTCCATCAGATCGATGGCCTTATCCGGAAGGAAACGGTCACTGATGTAGCGATCAGATAGAGTCGCACAGGCGATGAGTGCATTATCTGTGATCCTCACACCGTGGTGGATCTCAAATCTCTCTTTCAATCCCCTCAGGATAGATATGGTATCTTCCACTGTGGGCTGATCTACTAAAATCTTCTGGAACCTCCGCTCAAGTGCCGCATCCTTTTCAATATTCTTTCTGTATTCATCCAGAGTCGTCGCACCGATACAATGCAGTTCTCCTCTGGCCAGCTTTGGCTTCAGCAGATTCCCCGCATCCATGGAACCTTCGGCTTTGCCTGCTCCTACAAT
>Ga0123334_1005315_pt1 | contig 12514 bp, 8 predicted proteins | sample BiotimSIPDNA_FD_89706 | JGI IMG/M metagenome (GOLD analysis project Ga0123334, IMG submission 89706) | Anaerobic biogas reactor microbial communites from Washington, USA - Biogas_R1 time_0 SIP DNA | ecosystem: Engineered > Bioreactor > Anaerobic > Unclassified | place: Washington, USA | collected... | reverse complement strand
TCAACTGGAAAGCAAATAAAAGCAATCAACAAGACTAAATCACCCTTCGACTAATCCTGGAAAGAAAACCTCTTCCAGGATTGGGGGTATCAGATGGGGACCTGTAGTAGGCCGAATGGTTACGGTTCAGGCAGAAATTATGTACCGTCAATCCGGATTCAAGATATTCGTCGTAAATTGCTCGGAACTTTGTCTCGTTTAGCATAAGGCTTGGGGGGTTGGTGAACGGACAAATTTAGCAAGCCGGATGGAGGTGTTCTATACGGGGTTCACCGAATGCTTACGCTCCAAACCTTATGAACAGGGACTTTTATCGTGAAAAGCCTGTAGAAGCATGCGTGTCTGATCTGACCTACATTCCATGTCTGGATGGGTTTCTTTATTTGACAGTCGTTCTGGATCTCTTTGACAGAAAACCGATAGGATGGTCCATGAGCGATAAGATGAGCGCATCGAGCACTGTTCTGCCAGCCATCAGGATGGCCAACCGTAACAGACCCTTTGCCGAAGGGATGATCTTTCACTCGGACAGAGGTGTGCAATATGCCTGCAATAAGACAAGAAACGTGCTGAATGACCTTAAAGTACAGCAAAGCATGAGTCGGAAAGGCAATTGTTGGGATAATGCCGTAGCGGAAAGCTTCTTCAAATCTTTCAAAGCTGAGTTGATCTATGGGACAAAACTCAGAACAAAGGAGGATATGAGTCTGTACGTATTTGAATATATTGAATCCTGGTATAATCATAGAAGGAGATTCTCAGCATTGAACAACTTGACCATTGATGAATTTTGGGTACAATATTGGATTAGAAAAGAACCTATTATGAATGTAGCTTAACTTTTTGTCCTGAAAAGATTTGCAAGTCCAAACCTGTTTTCTGTAGAAATCCACTAATATTATCTCAAATAGGCTTACTTTATTGGTGTTAGAAGGTTCGCTACGATTCTTTCATCATCAACTCCTCCGCAATCAACTCCGCCTGCTTCAGAACAGTATCTGTTGCAAGCAACTGCATGTCAGGCGGGTAGCCGTATTTACGTAAAAGTCTTTTTACGGCTACTCGTAGTTTTGCTTTTACGCTGTCTTTGATTGTCCAGTCAATCGAGGCATTCTTTCTGATTGATTCTGTTAGAACCACTGCGAGTTCTCTGAGTTTTTCTTTCCCCATTAAATCTTTCGCACTGTCGTTATTTGCAACGGCTGTGTAAAAGGCGTATTCATAGTCTGTTAACCCCATCGCTTTGGCTTCGTTGTCCATCTCAACGATATTTTTACTTAGGTTTATCAGTTCTTCGATGACTTCGGCTGCTGTAAGGATTTTATTGTGATAATTCTTAATGGCATTCTCCAACATTTCCATTAGGGATTTGCTTTTAACAAGGTTCTTTTTTGCTCTTGCTTTGATTTCATCGTTGAGTAATTTCTTCAAGACCTCTAGGGCGACATTTTTGTGCTCCATTCCTTTGAGTTCTAACAGGAACTCTTCTGAAAGGATTGAGATATCCGGTTTCTTTAACCCTGCAGCATCGAAAACATCAATTACCTTTTCAGTTACCAACGCTTTGTCTATTACCTGGCGGATGGTTGTTTCAATTTCTTCATCGGTTTTGCCTGAACCTGTACCATCGAATTTTGCCAGTCGCGCTTTTACTGCTTGAAAGAAAGATATCTCTTCTTTGGCATCCATTGCCTGGTCGTGCGGAATAGCTATGGCAAAGGCTTGAGACAAAGCTGAAACTTCATTTATGTACCGTTTTTTACCATCTTCCAAACCCAAAATGTGTTCTTCGGCGGCTAAGATCATTGAAAGCTTTTTGGACGTATCGGCTTTAAAATAATCTTCGTACTGGAAACCATGGTACATGTTTGAAACAACTTCCAGTTTCTCCAACATCAACTGAACGGCTTGTTCCTGCAAAATAGTTGGGTCGCCCTTTCCTCCTGCATCAGAATAAAACGAAAGGGCTTTTTTCAAATCTGATGCAATACCTAAATAATCCACAATCAAACCACCCGGCTTGTCTTTATAAACACGGTTTACCCGTGCAATGGCTTGCATCAAATTATGCCCTTTCATCGGTTTGTCAATGTAAAGGGTGTGCATGCATGGTGCATCAAAACCGGTAAGCCACATATCCCGAACAATAACCAGTTTTAAGTCATCATCCGGGTTTTTCATACGTTCGGCTAACGCCCGGCGCTGTTCTTTGGTTGTATGATGTTTGGAAATCTTTAGACCATCAGACGATGCAGAGGTCATTACCACTTTGATAACACCTTTATTCTGTTCATCGGTATGCCATTCAGGTTTCAGTTTTATGATGGCCTCGTACAAATCGGCTGCAATACGGCGGCTCATGGTAACAATCATTCCTTTACCTTCAAAAACGGCTTGCCGTTGCTCGAAATGGTTGATAATATCCTTTGCAATCTGGGCAATTCGGTTTTCGCTACCGACTAACGCCTCTAATTGCGTCCACTTGCTTTTTGCTTTTTGGGTATCGGTTAAATCTTCCTGGTCGAGTTCATCGTCCAGTTCTTCAACCAGCTTTTTGCCTTCTTCGCTCAGGTTTACTTTTGCCAGACGGCTTTCATAATAAATACGGACAGTGGCCCCATCTTCAACAGCTTGGGCAATGTCGTAGATATCCACATAATTGCCGAAAACGGCAGGGGTATTTACATCGGTGTTTTCAATGGGTGTGCCTGTAAAGCCCAAATAGGTTGCATTGGGTAAAGCATCGCGCATATACTTGGCAAAACCGTACACGATTTTTTTGCCAATTACATCGCCTTTCTCATTTTTATCGTCAATGGTTTTGGCTTTGAATCCGTATTGAGTGCGGTGCGCTTCATCGGCAATAACCACAATGTTTTCACGATTGGAAAGCAACTCATAAACATTGCCGGTTTCGGGTTGAAATTTTTGGATGGTTGTAAAAACAACGCCACCCGAACCAACTTTTAAAAGCTCTTTTAGTTGATTTCTATCTTCGGCTTGTACAGGCTCTTGACGCAATAGCTGTTTTGATCCCGCAAATGTGTCAAACAGCTGATCGTCCAAATCGTTGCGGTCGGTAATGACCACAATGGTAGGGTTATCCATGGCCAACACGATTTTACCCGTGTAGAAAACCATCGATAGCGATTTACCACTCCCCTGTGTATGCCAAACAACACCACCTTTACGGTCGCCAATGGGTTGTTTTTTTACTCCGGGCAGGCCGTAACTTTCAGGAGATTCCGTCATATTACTCAACGGCGTTTCTTTTTCTATGACATAGCCCGATGCTCTCAATGTAGATTCGACAGCACGGTTAACGGCATAGTATTGATGATAAGCTGCAAGTTTCTTGACGGTTGTAATGGTGACAATACCCGTTATTGGATCTTCCCGTTTTGATTTTTCAAACACAACAAAATGACGGATTAAGTCAATCAGTGTTTCCTTGTTGAGCATTCCCAAGATCAATGTCTCCAACTGACTGACCAGATGAGACGCTTCTGCATTTCCATCAGCAGATTTCCACGTCATGAAACGACTAAACGCAGCCGAAATTGAACCCGCTTTGGCTTCCAACCCATCGGAAATGATGACAAAACCATTGTACGTAAAAAGGCTTGGGATAATAGCCTTATAGGTTTCTATTTGTTTGAATGCCGAATGAATGGTTGCATTTTCATCAACCGCATTTTTTAGTTCAATGACCACCAACGGAATACCATTGACAAACAAAATAACATCAGGACGTTTGTTTTGATTGTTTTCAATCACAGTAAACTGGTTGGCAACTACAAAATCATTGTTGAGCGGATTCTTGAAGTCAATTAACCAAACACGGTCACCCCTGACATAACCATCTACCTGCTTCGAGACAGGAATCCCCTCAGTCAAAAGCCTGTGAAAAGCCTCATTATTTGCCAACAGTTCAGGCGAAGCAATACGTTGAAGTTCCTTGATAGCTTCAGCCTGCGCATCAGCAGGAATAGAATGATTAATCCGCTTAACCGCACGCCTCAAACGATCAACCAACAAAACCTGCTCATATGACACCCTCTCAGGCGAACTACCATCAGGCCCAATATTCGGAGCATAAACATACTCGTAACCAAGTTTATCCAACAACTCGATAGCGAAAGATTCAATTGCGTTTTCAGTGATTTTGGTCATCCAATTGTATTTTTTACAAATTCAATATATTGATGCCGATGATTGCGATAGAAATTTTTCCTTAAACTAGGTTGATGTGGAAAAGGAAAAATATCCCTGCCAATTAAATTATTTTCACCAGGGCTGAATGAATAATTTCCATTACTTATTTTTGTTTCCTGATTGTAATCCCAAAAGTATCGTACCCTGCAACTTGTCCCAGCCAGCAATCTTAATACAGGTTCTCCAAGCGTTATAATTGTGGAATTCTGAAATTGATTCAATTCATCAACAAGAAGATTTAGGTTTTCTTTCAAATGATACTGCATTACGTTAAATGTAGTGGCAGGTCGTTCTGAATAAAAATACTTGAAAATATTGGTCGCATAAACATTCTCAAGACTAATACCTAAACCAAAGCAAATATCTTCTTCAATATACTTATTTAAAGGGCCCTTTTTATCCAAATTTAAGGTGCATGAAATATTTTTTCTACGCTCCCTTTTTTTGATGGTTGGATCTTGACCAATAATTATAAGTTTTATTTCACCCTTACCCATATATGGTTTCACAGGATCAAGACTATTATCAATTGGATTTTTTACAAAATCCGATTCTCTTTTCAGTTTGTCCCTAATCTCTTTCGAGGATTTTATGATAGCATCTACTTCCATAATTTTAAACTTCTACCCTCACCTCCCCACTCATCAACTTCGGTAACAAAGCATCACGCAAAGCGGAAAGTGTGCGAATTTGGTTATTATTTGATATAAACTTGTCCAATATTGGTTGAAAGGTCAAAGTCATTTCTTTCAATTCATCTTCGGAAGGAACTATTACCAATGCTTCATCCAGATCACCTCTTTTTATATGTCCCATTGTTGTTGCATGACTTGCTGCTTTTGATATGAATTCATCTAAATGGTGTTTACACCATAAAAAATAGAACCATTTTGGATAATCATCAGATGTAACCTTAAATAAATGCTGGTTTAAAATACAATCCTGCCCATCCCATATTTTAACCATTAGAGAGGCTGACCAAGCAAAAATAACATCACCATTCTTTACAATATATTCAGGCTTCACTTCGGTTGTTGCCCAATCAGAATTTTCTGTAATTCCGCTGTTTAGTTCCTTTATTTTTAGTACCGGAAGTTTTTCAAAATCGTTCTTTGGTGGAAATTTTTGGCAAGCTAATCCATTTAAAAAAACCGCAATAGAACTCAAGGATTTGCTCTCCCACACATCCTTTGCTTCCTCCACAAACCACTGCCTAAAAAGCGTTTCAGCCATTTTTTCTAGAGTGGCGTTTTGGCGGTGGAGTAGGTCAATTTTATCATCGAGACTGGAAAGAATGGAGGCGATGTTTTTTTGTTCATGCAATTCAGGCATATTTAAAAATAGGTCATCGAAAGCCTGTTTAGGCACCCTTTGTCTGCCAGACGTTCCATCGAAGTTCTTTTCCGCATGGTCTCTAACATCCATCCAACGACATAGATAATACACAAAATCGGAGTCAGAAACGTTTTTTTTACCTCTAAATACGTGGAATTCTGTTGAACCAAATCCTATATTATTTCTTAATCCTTTTACTTGACAGATCTTACCATTCTCCAAACAAGGAGTAATTCTGGCAAATAGTGTATCTCCATTTTCAAATCTGCTTCCACTAGACAATAATCTTTCTTGCGATGGTTCGCAGAACCTCTGACCATCGGTTAAATCTTTCATTTCAATAAAAGGTACTAATTTTTCATTAGGAATTTTCACCGAAGGATTAACATGAACAAAATCAGAAAAACGATATTCCTTCCACTCACTCATTTGTCTTAATCATTGAAAGGTTAGTGGAAATAATTTCGTTTAAGCGTGCTTCTTCCTTTAGTTGTTTTTCAAGTTCAGTTTTCAGGTCATTAATACGCTCGTTATAATTAAAATCGTCCTCATCATCGGGCAATCCAACATAACGTCCCGGAGTAAGCACATAATCTAATTCTGCCACTTTACTGATTGGAGCAGAAGCACAAAAGCCAGCAATATCTTCGTATTTCCCATCAACATTACGCCAATTATGGTAGGTTTCTGCAATTGTTTTAATATCATCTTGCGAAAGCTCTTTAGTTCGACGGTTTATCAAATAACCTAAGTTTCGAGCATCAATAAAGAGAATTTCGTTGCTGCGATCTCGGAATTTGCCGTTTTTGCGGTTGCGGTTCATAAACCATAGCGAAGCTGGAATTTGGGTATTCAGGAAAAGTTTTGCAGGCAGGTTTACAATACAATCAATCAAGTTGTTTTCAATCAATTCTTTACGAATATCGCCTTCTCCTGATGTTTTGCTTGTGAGTGAACCTTTAGCCAATACAAAACCCGCTTGCCCGTTGGGCGCTAAGTGATAAAGAAAGTGTTGAATCCAAGCGTAGTTGGCGTTTCCAACAGGCGGCACTCCATATTGCCAACGTCCGTCTTTGCGTAATAAATCACCTCCCCAGTCGCTCACGTTAAACGGTGGATTGGCAATAATATAATCTGCTTTCAGGTCTTTGTGGGCATTGTTCAGAAAGGAGCCCTCGTTGTTCCATTTTACCTGTGAACTATCAATGCCACGTATGGCAAGGTTCATTTTGCACAAACGCCAAGTAGTTTGGTTGCTCTCCTGACCGTAAATAGAAATGTCGTTCACTCTCCCCTGATGCTCAGTGACAAACTTTTCAGATTGCACAAACATACCTCCTGAACCACAACAAGGGTCAAATACTCTTCCTTGATAGGGTTCTAACATTTCGACCAACAATTCAACAAGACTTCTTGGAGTGTAGAATTGTCCGCCCTTCTTGCCTTCGGCAAGTGCAAATTCACCAAGGAAATATTCAAAAACGTGTCCAAGTACATCTGCACTTCTGGATTTGGTATCACCAAGTGCTATGTTGCCCACCAAGTCAATCAATTCGCCCAAACTTGTCGGATCAAGATTCTGTCGAGCATACACTTTGGGCAAAACACCTTTCAATGACGCATTCTCTTTTTCGATGGCATCCATTGCATCGTCCACAAATTTGCCAATATCGGGCTGCTTTGCTTTTGACAACAGCAATTTCCAACGGGCTTCCTGTGGCACAAAGAAAACATTTTCGGCTTTGTATTCATCTTTGTCTTCGGGATCGGCTCCCTGAACTTCTTCAGCTTTTAGCTTAGCAAACAATTCTTCAAATGCATCAGAAATGTATTTCAGGAATATCAATCCTAAAACAACATGCTTGTATTCAGCAGCATCTATGTTTTTTCTCAGCTTGTCAGCCGTCTTCCAGAGTTGTTTTTCTAAAGGTTCTTCTGTACTGTTTGCATTTTTCTTGGCCATAAATAATATTTCTGTATTTAAAACTTACAATTTTCGATTGAATCTCAAATGTAACAAATTTGCACGTAAACTTAAACAACAACGCGGCTCTTTTGTTAGCACTGGCTTCGAGGGTTGACTCGTTTTGCTTAGCTTATGTTTTGTAGAGTTATTCCAAAACCATCTTTGTGGATGCCTGATTTTCAACGCTTTTCCAAAGGTAACTGAATTCTCTCATATTCGTATCTGATTTTTTCAATTTTCTGTACCTAAAAATCTTGCCGCTCCGCTTTTGGCTTAGCCGGTCTACCTCGCTTCCCGCCAGCGGGCTTGGCTTTAGACACATAAACCGGGGCGCATCCGTCAGGGATGGTGAAACCAAAGGCTTTGCAAATGTCTATTTGGGCACCAACAAACGGGGTGATGAACTTGGCCTTGCCACTGTGTTCGATGCAGCGTATCGTGCGCATTTCAGCCAATACGGCCTCTGTTGAACTGAACTTCTTCTTAAGAACCTCACTGTCTTTCCATACGGCACGGACATAGGAGGCCAAAATGAGCCCTATAAAGGTGATGAACATACGGCCGTGCTTGCTGGCCTCAGACCAGGTTCTGAGCCTGTCCTGACCAAGCGCCCCCTTCTGCAGGGCAAAGGCTTTCTCCTGTTCGTCACGCATGCCGTAATTGTCCTTAGCTGCAAGAGGGTCGAGATCCACACCGATGGTCTTGCTGGCAAAGAAGCCGGCTGTGAGCAACATATCATCCTGTTTTTTTCGGTTCACCTCAAAGGATGCCACACGGTTGTTTGCATCAAACTTGATGGTGAGCATGTTGAAGCGTTTCTTGATGTCATCCCTGCCTGTCACGGGTTCACCTGATTCCATCATAGCCTCTACGGCTTCGGCCTGTTCGTTCACGGCATGCTGGATGTCACACATGGCGTCAGCCCGCTTTGCAGGATTAAAGTACAGGTTAAGCCTGTACTTGTCGGCCTTAATCAGGGCATCGCCCTTGCCATGCACGGTATAGTCCATCTCGTACTGGGCGTAGTAAAGATTCTCCTTCTTGGCCAGGGTCATACCTTTAGGATCGCCATGACTCATGTCGATGGCCTTAATCCTGGCAAGGACATCTGCCTGCGAGACTTTCACGCTGGTGATCACCTTCTGGCCTCTTGAGATATAGAGCTCTATGTTTTTGATGGACTCGTAACCGCGGTCGGTAATGAGAATCAGGTTCTTGAAACCTGCGCGCTGCAACTCCATCATGATCAGTTCGATGGTGCGTACATCAGGCATGTTGCCGGGTAGCTCTTTGTAGTAAATGGGCATGTGCGTTGTCAAGGAATACACCACCACCTCGATGGTCTGACGGAGCGGAAGGTGCTCCTTGTTCCTGCCCCAGCGTATATCCACAAGGTTGAACCCATACGTAGACATGGACGTGGAATCAACGGCGCACAGTTCATCCTTACCCAGCCTGGCGGCCCTGCAGCGAAATAGATCCATCCTGTTTTGTGCGGTAATGCTTTGCGTCAACCTGGTGATGTTGACGCTGTTCAGGTCCCTCTCTGAGGGGGCTTTGACCTCCCGCTGCCATTGAGATAGTTGATTATAAGAGAGGTTATCGATAAACGGAAAGTAGGCCAGGGTGAGTATGTCATTGACCATCTCCATGTTGCCCAAAAATACACGCTTCAAATCATCCAAAACACCCGTCTTTGCTGCCACCTGGTTGAGCAGCCAGGTAGCACCGTACTGCCTGTCAACATCTTCGGCTTCATAAGCTATGCGCCCACGACGTTTCGTGCCGGAAAGAGTCTCAATCTGGCTCAAATCCCACTCCTTGGGGAAAATGAGTTGTTGCCGCTCCTCAATGGACGCATACATGTAAGCCATGCCGGGAATGAAACGGTTATGTTCATCAAGCGTGCCCCAATGTTTATAGGTGTAGCGCTTGACCCCGTCCTCGCCTATGGTGTAGGGTTTGGTGGATGCGTACCGGTGGTTCCCGTTCGTATGGATAATCATCTTGAATTGCGTGGATGCGCTGAAAGGTCTGCCTTTTCCCATTATGGGTCATTTAAAGTGAACGGATGCTCCTATTTGTAATGACATGTGAAAGCGTTTTTCTGTTTATTTTCAACTATTTATGATATTTGGGTACAAAACCTTGAAAGACTCAGAATACTGAGCATTGACAGTGGCAAGGTCACCTTCATGGCCAAAGACTACCGACGATCAGGCGTCAAACGCCCCGTCACCCTGAACGGGGTAGAGTTCCTGCGGCGTTATACGCTGCACATCCTCCCGCATCGCTTTGTCAAGATACGCCGTTTCGGCATCTACAACCACACCCTTAAGCGAAATCTCTCGCTCAGGTTTGTGCCTGAGGAGAAGCCGGACATCGAGGCGTTGGAAAAGCGGCTAATTGAGAAGCTGCGATTAAAGGGTGATGCTGCGCCGATTGAAAACCCGATGGAGCGCCTTGAGCGCCTCACCGGCATCAAACCATGCCGCTGTCCGGTCTGCAAGACGGGGCGCATGGTCACCATTAGGACGTTGCCGCGGATACGATCGCCGGGAAGCATGAGGGCAGTGGATGGTAGCCCGGTCATGGTTTGACCAACCTCGTTATCAGTGAGTTTCATCGCTGACAGGGATTCTCATGGCTGCACGTATGCAAACAAGACTCTAACGGCTTCTAACCGCATCATTTTCCTTACTGCTATTATCAAAAACAGTTTGATGGACTTACAACACATCAAAGATCGCTTCGCCTTTCGGCTCTCAAAAAATCAATATTCTTACGCTTTCAGCTCAATAAGTGCATAGGGCAAACCCGGCGGGTGTCGTTCAACTTCGACTCATCGCTGGGCCTTGCAGGCCGCTCAGAGTGCTATTTATTAGGCGGCGTACATTTTATTGCTTGAGAATGTCTATCAGTCCCTTATTGATATACAATGTTTCTCGGCCAATCCTCTGAGATTGAAGTAATCCAATGGATTCCATCTCCTTCAGATAGCGTGACGCGGCTTTTCTCTCAACATCCAATCGATCAACAACATACTCAATCTTACAATATGGCTGCTCAAATAATAACTCAACAAATTCCTTTCGATAAATCTTGGGAGACATTGTCTGCACTTCAATTATTGATTTGTCAAGATAATCTTTGATGTTCGATATCCGAGCTATCGTATCAATAGATGTTTTCTCAACGGCCTTTAACATAAAAATTATCAATTCATCCCACTCTCCCAAACGATTGGTTTTATTCAACAATCTGTAATACTCAGGTTTGTTATCGATTATATAGGAGCTCAGATACAGAATTGGGACATCAATCAAATCATTCATTATCAGAAACAGAATGTTCAAAATCCTACCAGTCCTGCCGTTGCCATCATAAAATGGGTGAATACTCTCAAATTGGTGATGCAGAATGGCGAGCCGAATCAATGGTGACAAATCATCATCAACCTGGTTAAAATGCTCGATGAAATTTGACAACAAATCTAATATCTCATCATAATCTTGGGGAGGTGTATAAACGACCTCTCCGGTCTTGTCATTTTTTAAAACCGTCCCTGGTATCTTACGAATACCAGCGGTATTATCAACCAATAAATGTTGAATTGAGATTATGTCGTTGACTTTGAGAAATCCCTGGCGCTTAATCAGGTCAAATCCATAGAATATAGCCTTGCGGTAATTGACAACCTCCTTTGTCGCTACTGAATAATTCAGTCTGTTTATCGTCAGAGCTTTGTAAAGCTCATCATGGGTTGTAATAATATTTTCAATCTCAGAACTGTCCTTTGCCTCTTGGAGTACAATAGCATTGACCAACATCGATTGATTGGGTATTATCTTTGCGATACCCTTCAACTCAGCCAATGCAGCGGAAGATCGACTGACTTGCCTTAATACATTAAGCGATTCAACCTTCTCTCTTAAAGGAGGAAGATAATCAAGTCCCGAATCTGTTGTCTTTTGTCCCATATCACAATTATTTGTCCCAAATATACTAAAAAAGGGACAAGTTAAAGTTGAAGTAACCGATTTTTGTATGCCGCCTAACGGTCCGCAGCTACCCGAAGGTGGCGATTTCGAAGCACCTCACTTTCAGTTAAGCAGAAACTGTGATAGAAGCACAAAGCTTGATTTAACCACTGAACCGCCACTTTTGGGTAGGTGCTGTTATAGCCCGTTTTTATTTTCACGGTATTGCTTTTTTTATCTCTGATTCCGCTGAAATTGGCATATTATTTCGTTCATAATCTTTGGTTTTAGCAACAATTTCTTTCAGCCTATTAACTTTATCTTTTTTGTATTGAGCAAGATTCCAAGTTTCTAAGCCTTCAACCGCTGAGTAAAAATATTCTTTCAAATTTGAACATAGCCAAAATGATTTGTCAATCACATATTTTTCTAGTTCGTAAGAACTATATACTTTCCCGTTATTCACATTCCAATATTTCATTAAACGGACTAACTTTCTTATTAAATACTGGTTGTTTCTATTTTTCTCGTTTAAAGCGTCTTTCAGTGTATTTGGATTTGTGCTTATCCATTGTGAATAGTCAGATGCTGGAGCAGGAATATAAAGAGTACCCCAACTAGAATAGGCAGGTGCTAACTCAAATTTTATGTGGTTCAATTCAAGAACAACGGTCGGTGATGATTGATAGATTTCACTTCTGGAATATTTATCTTCTGCAAATTTCTTTAGTCTATTCATTAAGGTTTGAGGTGTCCAACTGCTCCCATCGCTAAATACAACCATATAGTCAACATCAGAATTGGAGTCTTTACTTCTTCTCAATATGGTTCTTCTATCATAGGAACCAAATACAAATTTTGATTCGATGTTGTTGAAGTAAGAACCAAGTTTATAAGAAAGTGAACCAATTGAAGTATCAATCGCTGTTCTTTCAGAATCTTGTATTTTTATAGAGTCTGCTGCGTTTTGTAAATGTGAAAGTACTGACATTAGAAATTTGCTTTAATTGATTTTATA
>Ga0123334_1005311_pt1 | contig 12518 bp, 6 predicted proteins | sample BiotimSIPDNA_FD_89706 | JGI IMG/M metagenome (GOLD analysis project Ga0123334, IMG submission 89706) | Anaerobic biogas reactor microbial communites from Washington, USA - Biogas_R1 time_0 SIP DNA | ecosystem: Engineered > Bioreactor > Anaerobic > Unclassified | place: Washington, USA | collected... | reverse complement strand
TTCACAGGACCGTTGTCGCCGATCTTGGTATATACTGGCATATTCTTGCGGAAGAGGGCATTGCGCTTCTCTGTGTCCAGGAGCATCTGGTTAGCGCTGTAGTAGTTCTGGATGCTGTCGATCCTTGTAAAGAACTCCTTATGCTCGTAGCCCATGATATTGTACTCATCCTTCTTGCCCTGGAGTATCTCCCGGGTGAAGCTGAACTGATTTCTGCTTGCTGCATCGAAGACTATCTTCTTGAGGAAGTCCTTTGTGATGATGAACATTTCCAGCCAGATATTGCACTCGCCGGAGATCTGGGGATTTACCAGAGCGTCCTTGAGGCGGTTATTCTCATCGAACTGAAGGATAGTTGAGCAGTCGTTGATATCGCTGTCGTGGATACCTTTGCTGTATACGAGGGTGATATCAGCACCGGTGCTCATGTGCTGATTGAGCACGGGGTTGAAGTCGATAGTTGTAACAACGTCGCAGTTTGCCATGATGACATACTTTGCGTTGGAATGTTCAACGAAGCTCCATACGTTATTGAGGGCATCCAGTCTTCCCTTGTAGATACCGCCGGTCTGGCTGTAGGGAGGGAGGAGGTGGAGGCCGCCTTTTTTACGGGCAAGATCCCAGTCACGGCCTGAGCCCAGGTGATCCAGCAGTGAGCCGTAGTTGGACTTGGTTATAACGCCCACCTCTGAAACGCTGGAATTTACCATATTGGAAAGCGGGAAATCTATGAGCCTGTAGCGTCCTCCGAAGGGGATAGAACCCATAGTTCTCTGCTTAGTGAGCTCGCTGATGTAAGAATCGTGCATACTTGCGAAGATAAGGCCTAAAACATTGTAATTAACACTCATACCAATACTCCTCCTGTCAGATATTTTCGCCGATTATCTGCTTCGGCTCAACGCATTTTCCGGCGGAGACGGTAACGTTATGGCCAACGACAGCTATGCCCCAGTCGTCACGGTTCTCGATATTCTCAGGGCTTGTGCCGACCTTAGCACCGCTTTCGATGACACTGTCGCTGCCGACGATGGCGTACTCAACGACAGCTCCGGACTTGATAACAGTACCGGGCATAACTATGCTGTAGTTGACAGTAGCGCCCTCCTCGATAGTAACTCCGGAGAAGAGTATCGAGAAGTCAACTGTGCCGTCGATAGTGCTTCCTTCGGAGATCATGGAGTTTTCGATATGGGCATTGTCGCCGATATACTGAGGCGGCATATTGCTGTTCCTGGAGTAGATCTTCCAGCAAGGATCGTACAGGTCCAGCGGAACGCTTGGGCTGAGGAGATCCATATTTGCCTCCCAGAGGGAATCGAGAGTTCCGACGTCCTTCCAGTAGCCCTCGAACTCATAGGCGAAGAGTCTCTGCTGGTCACGGAGCATTGAGGTTATGATATCCTTGCCGAAGTCCTTGGACCACTGTTCGCCTCTGTCACGCTTGGCGTTGGCATCATTTTCGTTTTCGATGAGGTACTTCTTGAGCTTATCCCAGCTGAAAACGTAGATACCCATAGAAGCGAGGGTAGACTTAGGCTCCTTTGGCTTTTCAACGAAGTCTGTCACCTGATTCTGTTCGTCGCAGATCATGATACCGAAGCGGGATGCCTCGGACTTTGGAACGTCGATGACGGAGATAGTACAGTCAGCATTGTTAGCGATATGGAAGTCCACCATTTTGGAATAATCCATTTTATAGATATGGTCGCCGCCGAGCACAACAACGTACTCAGGGTCGTACCTTTCGATGAAGCGCATATTCTGGTAGATCGCATTAGCTGTTCCCTCATACCATGAAGCGCCGGCCTGGGTCTCAAATGGAGGGAGAACGTGAACTCCGCCGTTGAGCTTATCCAGGTCCCAGGGCTGGCCATTGCCGATATACTCATTGAGTACCAGAGGCTGGTACTGAGTGAGGACGCCGACAGTGTCGATACCTGAGTTGGTGCAGTTTGAGAGAGGGAAGTCTATGAGGCGATATTTTCCGCCGTATGGGACTGCCGGTTTCGCCACATTTTTAGTAAGGGCGTAAAGACGGCTTCCCTGACCGCCTGCGAGAAGCATTGCAACTACTCTTTTTTTAGTGTACATACTATTCCTCCTATAGATGATGAGCATGGAAAAGCAGGGCAAAGAGGGGAGCAAAGAGGGAAGAGCGGCTTAATTCCGGGTGGCGAAGCGCCTTCCGGAGCGCTGCACTTTATTTGCAGCTCCCGTCTTGCCGGCAAATTATATCACCATGCTGCAATTAAAATCCTGAAAACTATTTGTCAGAACTTACAGAGCGTCTTGTTCTTTTAGGCTTCTCTGCTGTTTTTGTTTCGTCAGTTTTGGGTGCTCTCTTTTTTACCGGGGAATATTTCAGGTAAATGACAGAGAGCGGAGCAAGTGTCATGGATATGCTTTCGTCAAAGCCGTGCATACCGATGCTGTCTGACTTGAATGATTTTTCTGTAACACCTGAGCCGCCGAATTCAGCAGCATCTGTGTTGAATACGAGTTTATATTTTCCCTTGAAGGGGACTCCTATGCGGTAGTCTCTTCTTTCCACAGGGACGAAATTGCAGACTGTGATGAGCTCATCACCGCTGTCGTCGATACGCCTGAAGGCGATGACGCTCTGCTTGTAGTCGTCGTTTGAGATCCAGCTGAAGCCGTCCCAGGAGTCGTCATTCTGCCAGAGAGGAGAATTCTCAAGGTAGAACTTATTGAGCTTCTCGGAGAATTTCAGCAGGTTCTTATGGGCGTCGAAATCGAGTATGCCCCAATCCAGCTCTGACTTATAGTCCCATTCCTTCATCTGGCCGAACTCCTGTCCCATGAAGAGGAGCTTCTTGCCGGGGTGAGCCATCATATATGCCAGGAATGCACGGTATGATGCGAATTTCTGATCGTACTCACCGGGCATCTTGCTTATCATGGAGCACTTTCCGTGTACCACCTCATCGTGCGAGATAGGGAGGATGTAGTTCTCCGAGAATGCATAGAAGAATGAGAATGTGAGCTTATCATGATTGAATGCACGGTAGATTGGATCGAGGGACATATAGCTGAGCATATCGTTCATCCAGCCCATGTTCCACTTGAAGTTGAATCCAAGGCCGCCGATATCGGTGGGCTTTGTGACGAGAGGCCAGGCAGTTGACTCCTCGGCGATCATAAGAGCGTCCGGGTGCTTTGAGAACACAGCCTCATTGAGGTGCTTGAGGAATTCCACGGCCTCAAGGTTCTCGTTGCCGCCATAGATGTTGGCAGTCCATTCGCCGTCACGCCTGTCGTAGTCAAGGTAGAGCATGGAAGCAACTGCATCCACACGTAGACCGTCTACATGGAATTCATCGAACCAGTAGTTAGCGCTGGAGATGAGGAAGGAGCATACCTCAGCCTTGCCATAGTCGAAGACTCTCGTGCCCCAGGCCTTGTGTTCCTTTTTGCGGTCGTCGGTGTACTCGTAGCAGCAGGTGCCGTCAAATTCATACAGACCAGCTTCGTCCTTCGGGAAATGAGCAGGTACCCAGTCGAGGATCACACCGATGCCGGCTTCATGGAACTTATCGATCATCTTCCTGAGATCATCGGGAGTTCCGTAGCGTGAAGTCGGGGCAAAATAGCCTGTGACCTGATAGCCCCAGGAGCCGTCGTAGGGATACTCGGTAAGGGGCATGAACTCAACGTGGGTATAGGACATTTTTTTGAGGTAGGGTATTATTTCATCTGCGAAGGTGATGTAATCCAGGAATACATCCTCTCCTCGCTTTTTCCATGAACTGAGGTGGACCTCATAGATGTTCACGGGGCTGTTGTAGATGCTTTTCTTTGATTTTTCTTCGTACCAGCTTTTATCTGTCCATTCAAAGCTGCTTTCATAGATCTTTGAAGCGGTGCCCGGTCGGGTCTCGAAATGAGAGGCATAGGGGTCGGCTTTCAGAAGAATTCGTCCATCCTTTGTTTCGATGCTGTATTTATAAGCGTCGAATTGTTTCAGCTTTGAGATCTCGGCTTCCCATACACCGTCTGCGATGAGTGACATAGGATTAGCAGATCTTTCCCAGTCGTTGAAATCACCGACTACTGAAACACTGACAGCATTAGGAGCCCAAACTCTGAATATAAAGCTGCGGCCTCTGCCTTTTTTCTTCGAGTGAACGCCGAAGAACTTATAGGCCTCGTAATTTTTTCCCTGATAGAACAGATACAGAGGAAAGTCATTAGGGTTCGTTTTTGTATTAACTGACATAATTCAGCCTCCTTTGCTACTTACATTTTATCAGAAATTGCTGTTTTATTCAAGCTTTTTTACAGATTGTGGTAAAAATTCAGTCGTTGTGCTAATTATGGCAGTATTATTTCGTGCATTTTGACATATTTATTAATTGTAAACATTCTGCTGATTGTTTAAATGTACTTAATTATTCATTAATTTTTCTTGACTTGTATTCCGATGACGGTAACATCGTCACTTCTCACGTTTGGATTGAATGTGTCTGCCTTCCGGCAGATCTCGTCAACGATATGCTTCAGGTCGTTCTCACTGAGGAGGAGCTCCCGTATGAAGCGGTATTCTTTCTCACTTATGCCGTCGGAGAACATGATGACGATATCGCCCTCCTCGAAGTCGTAGCTCCGTGAGAAAGTCTCGGACTGCTCATAGATACCGATAGGAAAGGTGGACTGTGATATCTTCATCACAGTGCCTCTGTGGCGGATGAGAGTTGCGGCGGCACCGGATTTTATAACGGTGAGGCCGCAGCTGTCCAGGTCGATCCTCACGGCGTCGAGTGTGGCAAAGGACTCCTCTCCGGACTTGGTGAGCATAACGGAGTTTATGAGCCTTATTGCGGAACTGTAGTCAGCGCCGCAGGTTATGAGCCGCCGGAACATCCTTACTACCAGCCTGGATTCAACAGCAGCTTCCTTTCCGCAGCCCATACCGTCGGAGAGAACAACGTAGGCTCCGCCTGTGCCGTCTGTGAAAGTCATGGAGGTGTCGCCGCTCTCCCTTGAACCTCCGGCACAGGTGGCGGCAGCGCAGACCTGTATGGAGTAGACCGGCTTCTCGAACAGCCTGAGCCGCAGTTCCTTTCCGGAGTGTACCGGAGGGGCGGTATCAAGGGGGATACGGAGCTCGTCAGAGATCAGGTCGCATATCCTTCCGCAGTTCCCGGGAGCCTTGTCAGCCGGGAAGTAAAGCTCGGCAAGGAGCCTGTTTCCGGAGTTGTAGCAGGCTATGACGCCAGATGGAGAAATACCGAATTTCGCCAGTTTTTCCCTTATGGCACGGCTCACTGAGGGGGAGTATCTGAGGTCCATGCGCTTTCCGGCGGAGCTTATCATCTCCTCGGTCATGCGGAGCTGCTCGGAGAGCAGGCGGCGGCTTTCAGCGTATCTCATTCCCATGAGCTTCATGGCAGTTCGTTCACCGGCACTTCTGCGGAAGCTCTCCCGGAGCTCATTTTTCCGGATGCAGTCTTTCAGCTCGAAGGGGAAGGCCTCGGCGGAGAACTCTCCCTGAGCAGCCAGCTTCCGGAAGCCACGGACAGTGCTGTCATGCTCGCTGCGCCAGCAGGCAAGTCTCCGGCAGCAGCGCTTGCAGACCTCCTCTGAGCTGCGTATCACCACCTGCTCCGGATTTTCACGCTGCGCCAGAAGATTTGCGATATGCTCGGCCTCAAGGCGGACTGCACCAATGGAATCCGAGAGGAAGCTCATCCGTGAGCCGATCATTTCCGGAAGAGCAGTGCTGTCTCCGGAGGAGGTGATTATCCATTTGTCCGAGTAATATGGCGCAGCCAGCAGGAAAACTCCCGTCCCACAGAGTACATCGGCAATGCCTCCGGCGGTGTAGATATCCGTTACGGAGAGCACCATGAGCATAAGGTGGATGACAGTGAATGCTCCGGCGGCAAAGCTGAGCTTTCTCTGGCTGAGAAAGCCTGTGAGGAGACCTGCTGCCGGAAGCAGGACCACCGTCATGCCGGCAGGCTGAGAGGAGAGAAAAGCGCCGCAGACCGTAAGTGCGCCGCAGATAACTCCGCCGGAGTATCTGTAGAAATAAGCGCCTGCCAGCGTTACAGCGATCCCCAGTGTCAGTCCGGTATTCATAACAGGAGTTTTCACGGAGCAGAGTGCGGCCACTGTCAGGGTGTATACCACGGCGTATGCACAGCCATAGGGCGGAGCAAGATCCAGCGCTTTTTTCCGCCGGATATTCTCAGCAGTCAGGGACACTGAAAAGGCGGCGGCACCGGCAAGTGCTCCGTAGAACAAATAGAAGATTAGCTTGTAGAACATCTCTCCGATAAGGGCGGAAACTGCCGCACCGGAGATGAATACGGAGGCGGTAGTTGTAATGCCGGAGGAACGGGGCTCGCTGACGGGTTCGAGGAACATTTTTGCCGCCATTATCATAAGCATGGCGGATATTTTCACGATGTTCCGCCCTACAGTACGGTGGAGGATGGAACTTACAAGACTGCCGGTGAGGACGGCAGCGGAGCGTGTCAGGCCAAGGCCTCCGCAGAGAGCAATGTCTGCAAAGGAAGCAGATCCGCCCAGCTTTGTATCCGCCAGGAAAAAGCCTGCGGCGGCGGAGAGAAAATAGGCTGCGGCGGAAAGCATTGAGGATTGGAGAAATTCTTTTTTTATCCTTTTCATTATTATCACCTTTATGTAGAAATGTACTCCTATTGTAGCACTTTTTATGTGCGAAAAAAGTCGGATAATAATGCATGGATTATTAATTCATAATTTGTAATTCATAATGCATAATCATGGTACTGACTGCGGTTGTGTATCGTAGAGGAAGCGTAAAAAAGGGACTGCATAAGGGGAATACTTATATAGAAATATATGTCAGTTACTCGGGGAAAACCTTTCTGAGGAAAGGTTCTTCCCCGCCCCCCTTTCCAAAGACTTTTAATCTTAATTTTCCCCCAGATAGGGCGCATGATAATAAAAAAGCCCATGTAGTAATTACATGGGTAGCGCCCTATATGGGGGGGAATTTAAAACTGAAAGTTTTAGGAAGGGAGTTTGAGGGTGACTCCCCGCAGTGCGGGGAGATGTCACGCAGTGACAGATGGGACCGCCTCCGTCAGAGGACCCCTTTTTCAAAAGGGTTTTCCTCAATATCTAACGTATAACTTCTATATAGGTGCTTCCCTTATTGCAGTCCCGGAATTTTATTTTACCTCAACAACACAGTCATGATGAGTTTCCTGAAGTTCTTTTTTTAATTCAATCTTATTGCTGATGCGGCGATCGGGGTCATCGTCTAAGCAAACATAGATATGCGTCAGTTCCTTCATATCCTTTATCACTGCGACCTGTTCGCTTTTTCGCAGCCCATAGACTTCCAGTACCTTTATGTTGAAGCAGTCTTTCAAAGGCGACAGATCGGAACATTGAGAACAATAAATTATGACATTGATAAGTTCATTGTTATACCTGCGCCCTTGAGGGATATCTGATCCAAAATTAGCATAGTCAGGGCGGTTGGATAATTCTACTGCAACAATGCCGTCAAAAGTAAAGATGACAGAGACTTTATGCTTTCGATATTCTTCACAATCGGTGAAGTTTTCAACACGGTTTTTTACGTCCATTGCCTCTTCGAGAAAGCCGTCACGTTTTGATATTGCAAATTGTATATTTATACTGCTTTTATCAACAGCAGCACAGTTGAGCTTTAAGCTGTTGTAGTCGTGCTCTTCAAGGTAGGAAATGAGCTTTTTTTCATCCTTGTTTGGAGTGATTTGCCTTATGATAAGAAAAGCAGTGGCAGCGATAATAACGATGCTGACCAATAATATTTTTTTGATAGCAGATGAGTTTTTTTTCATAATATTTCTCCGTATGAAGTGTGTGGTGAGCAGTGGCAAGTATTGGCCGTATTTATAATTAGGGGGCGATGTTTACATCGCCCCGGTTAAAAATGCTATTTTAATGAGACGGAAAAATGCATGGTCATAGCATTATTCCCGACATTTTTATTTTTGCTTATTGCCAGAACATCAGCAGATCCTCGCAGACGTCATTCACGGCAGGGTGACGAACGAGCAGATTTCCCCCACGGTCGCTGACCACCATGAGTCCCCATATCACGAATGAGACTGCAATGCCGATATGTGTAACAACATACCTGTGAACGTTCTTTGCAGCGGAAACTGTCCCCTTGAGTATGCACACCATCACGCCGATCAGCAGGAGAGGTGTCATATCGATGATATAGCGCTGGTTGATACCGCCGAGGCAGTAGCTCTGCCAGCCGATGATAAACGGCATAACGAAGCAGATCAGCAGGGAGATGTTCCTGAGCCTCTTTGTGGAGGAGTTTGCAAAACGTCTGCCCCTGTGCTGTATAGCGGCAGGAATCAGAGAAATGCCGATGATGTACAGCGGATAGGTGAGCCAGCCCACAGCGTCTGAGGAGTATACCGCACGGCCGTAGTTGTAGAGGTGGCAGTAGTTTGGCTCGATGAACGGGAAGAAACCTCTCGGTCTTGGTACAAGGAATACGAAGTGGTAGAGCATAGGCGCAAAGCCTGCGGCGTGGAGCTTGTTTGCATGAACGTCGCTGACAGTGAGCTGATAGGAGGCGCCGAAATCAAAGGGCGAATCAAATCTTGCGTTGTTGTACCACATGAGAGCGCAGCCGCCTATCAGCATGGGAACTACGAAAGCGGCAGCCTGAGTGAGACGGAAGCTGAGCTTCATGTCCTTGTTTCTGAGGATACCGATGAAGAATGGTATCAGCAGGACTGAGGAGAGAGCCAAGCTTGGTCTGGAGCCTGTACAGAGTGCCAGTGAAGCGCCGCTGATGAAGAGGAGCGCCACACGCAGCCACTTTTTCCTGCATGAGCAGGCACTAAGGCCGGTCCACAGCGTAAGGAACAGGAAGCACAGTCCGCAGATAGTCGGCAGAACGTACATATTGGTATAGTTTATTGCGTAGATTATTCCGGACAGGCACATAGTGACCGGCATAAGGCAAAGCAGCATGAGCAGGTTCGGTCTTGGCACGAACAGCTTTATCGCCGCAAGTATCGTCATACAGAACGCCAGGGCGGCAATAGCTCCGAAGATAGGCTGAGCCATTGCTGTGGTAGGCATTTTGCCTGTTATTGTGTAGTAGGGGTAATAGTAGAGTATTACCGGTACGACTCCGAAATAGGAGTAATAATGTCCCTTGTAGTAGGCAGAATCCCAGTTGTAGGGGATGCCCTGGCTGTCACGCTCGGAGCGGTTGTAGGGATTCTTCATAGCCTCAAGAGCCGGATCTACTTCTACATCCAGGTAGACCTGTTTTTTCTTGAATGCATCGGCGGTGGCGGCATATGGATCTGTTATGTTAACGTTTACCGTATTGAATTCATATGCCTGCTGATCGGGGCGAATGAACAGGAATGTGGAAGCCGTGCAGAAGAATACCATTCCGAAAACAAGCACCCTGTGGAGCAGCTTTTTCGGCTGATAGGTCACTGTCCATAGTCTGAACGAGAGTATCAGCATTATCAGCACAGCAATAGTGGAGAGCACGAAGAATCTTATAAGTGAGAAGTGGAACGGGATCGAGCTTACGGCACGGATGGAGTGTATCCTTATTGGAGAACCCACATCATTGAATGTGAGCATTGTCTCGTGGAGCTGGCCGTAGGGAGTGAAATTCATGGCAAATTTCGACTCCTTGGAGGTTATCATCTTCTGCCTCATGGTCTCGAAATCGGCAGAGATATTGTCGTCCTTTATGCCGATAAGTGTCATAAAGGGAGCGGAATTTTCCTTGTCCTCACGTTCCTGCTCGATTATGAGAGCACGGGTATAGTCGGGAAGCCGGGCGAATGTCAGGCTTGCATTGCCGGTGATTAACAGATCACCCTCGCTAAACGCAGCACCCTCAGAGTGATAAACGGTCTCAAGGTCTATGTTAGTGCTGTCAGGCTTTTTGTCGAAGCTTTTGAAGTTGAACAGCAGCACCTCTGCGGCAAATATAGCCGAAAGTGCAATGGCAGACCGCTTCAGGAAGAGGGCAGTCCGCTTCCGGTCGGTGAAATTCCTGAGCAGAAAGGCTCCGTATGGGAGGACGCTCACCGGGATAATTGCGGCCGGAGGAAGAGTGTTCCCGTCGTGGAACATGAACAGTCCGGCAGCAGTACAGAGTCCGGTAAACAGAGCGAGTTCGCTGATGAATATCATCAGCAGCGTTTTCAGACGGCTGCGTTTTTCCTTTTTGTCAGTTTTTCTTGCAGTCATTATCCTGTCCGACAGCAGGAATGTGATGATGTAAAACAGCAGGGGAAAGCCTACCGAAAAGATCAGATCCATAGTTTGTGCTCCTTAATATAATGATAATATAATTATACATTATACAGGAAAAAAGTCAAGTAGAAGCTTGACGGCATATTACTGACCGCTGCATCTTCTGTGTACTTCCGCAGTCAGCTCGTCGAAATACACCTGCGGATCGGTGGCTTTATATGCCGCCTCGTACTCATCCCAGGTCTTGTCGAAGTCCTTGCTCATTACCATGAGGGGCATATATTTATGCTTTACCTCCTGCATTTTCTTCATAACCTTGCCGTAGTCGGTTGCTTCGGTAACTGAATTGTCGAAGGACCACATAGGATACCAGGGAGGATTTTCCGGGGCAGGGTTCAGGAACTCGGTGTAGGTCCTTACGCCGTAAGCGTCAAAGCACTTCTTTATGACCGGATCCAGGTGGTCATAGAAAATTATCGGCTGATTGGTTGAGGTATAGGCGTTGATGCCGTCCGGAGCCATTCCAAGGTAACGCGGCATATAGCTGTACTCGCAGATGTGCTTGGCAATATAGTCCTTACTGCGCCACTGCTTGTACTGCTCCTCGGTCTGGTCAAAGAGTCCCTCATCGTTTACGAAATAGTCGACACCCTCTACACCCCAGAAGCGGAGGTTCTGTATCTCCGGGTCAAGGAGGCTGCTGATGAACTTCACAGCGCCCTCAGGATCCGAGCAGCTTGTGCTTATGCCAACGCCGGTGGAGGCGTTGAAGGCAATGCGGTCGTGGTATCTTTCCTGTATCTTGCCGTCGATAGTAAGACCGAAGGGGATATATTTGCATTCCGGAGGCAGCTCACGCTCTGAGCTGGCGAAATTCCAGTGCTGATCCACCATTCCCAGCACTCTTCCGGTCATTATCTTATCGTAGTAATCCGCAGTTTCCATAACGAAGCACTCCGGATCAATTATGCCCTTGCTGTACTCCTCGTTCAGCTTTTTGAACCAGGTTTTGGCAGTAGGCAGCAGGTTGTAGTCCTTTGCCTCAAGGGTATCCGGATCTACCAGACAGCAGCCGTCATTGGGATAGCCCTCCAGGAACATGGGTGGATTATCCAGGGCGAAAAAGCGAGTATCATTTGCCTGCATATCATATCCGATGAACGGCTGACCGTTCTCATCGACAGGGTGAGCTGCAATATAGTCCTCAATAAGACCGAAATAATCGTCCAGTGTTTTCAGTTCTGGGTAGTTCGCCCATTCCAGCACACGTACCTGTATCCAGAATGCCTCGCCGTCGTGGACAGTGCTGCTGTCCTCCTTGTAGACAGCTGAGAAGAGTGGGATGTAGTAGATATGGCCGTCCTCAGAGCGGACGATATCCCACTGTGCATCGGTGTATAGAGCCTTTATCTCAGGGTAGTCGTCCCAGTAATTATCCAGGGGGATGAATGCGTTTTCTTTTATAAGGCGCTGGCAGTTGCCTGCGTCAGGGGAGATGAAATCCGGATATTTTCCTGAGATCATCATATCACTGAAGACCTTGTCCATATCGGCCTGATCCTCGATCCATTCCTCGTCGAGGATACAGCCTGTTTTTTCGGCGATGATCTGTTTGATCTCATTATCCTCTGCGATGCCTTCATTGCGGGCGCAGAAGAAACCGGTGAACTCCTTGATCTCCTGCTTCTTCTCCTCTTTTTTTAAGGAGCAGCCCGATGATGAGAGGAATATAGCTGCTGCGGATAATACTGATAATAACTGTTTCCCTGTCATATTGTTCACCCTTTTCCTGTGTAATCTGATCGATAGTGAGAGTGCCTGTAAAGCAGGAGCAGCTTCCCTTCATCACTTCACCAGTTCTTAGCGGAATAAGTGATGAAGGTTGAATAGATAATGGCTGTTATTTTTCCGGTTTTATCCTGAAGGTTATCCTCATGCCGCTTCCGGTGCTTATATCCATATCGATACGGCTGCCGAGACAGTGCCTGATACGCAGATACGGATTGTACTTGTAATTTTTATCGAAGGAGTATTCGCTGGTGACGCTCTCATCCTCAAATATGGCCAGCAGTTTAAGTGTTTCTGTCGAGCGCAGCTTCCTGCTGCCCTCAAAGGTAATGACTGAACCCTTTTCCGATGTGATTATCTCCACTGAATCTCCGCCAAACTCGGTGAAGATGCTCTCGGTGATAAGCACCAGTGAATAAGCCGGTATCCTGATCCTGCCGTTGTCCCTGCCGGTGAATTTATAGAGTCCG
>Ga0123334_1005307_pt1 | contig 12525 bp, 13 predicted proteins | sample BiotimSIPDNA_FD_89706 | JGI IMG/M metagenome (GOLD analysis project Ga0123334, IMG submission 89706) | Anaerobic biogas reactor microbial communites from Washington, USA - Biogas_R1 time_0 SIP DNA | ecosystem: Engineered > Bioreactor > Anaerobic > Unclassified | place: Washington, USA... | reverse complement strand
GGTCGTTGAAATCGATGTTTACCAGGGATGGCAGGGTCACCGCCTCCACCAGTCCCTTGATCATCTCCGAGATGAGCTGATCCATTACCCCGAAGCCCTGCTCTATGGGCAGGTGGTTGACCATATCCATCAGCCGATTGTTGTCCAGGAGGAGCATCATGTCGGAGTTGTCATTCAGCCTCCCGATGCCCCAGCGCGCCGCCTCCATGCGCCGGCCGCGCTCGAACTGGAAGGGCGTTGTCGCCATGGAGACCACCAGGGAGCCGTGCTTACGCGCCTCCCGGGCCACCACCGGGGCCACCCCCGTCCCCGTGCCGCCACCAAGACCGGCAGTGATGAAGGTCAGGTCCGCGTCTTGGAGGATCTTGTTCAGAGCGTCCAACGCGTTCTCCATGCACCCCTCGCCCACCTCCGGGATCCCCCCTGCCCCCAGGCCACGCGTCACCTGGCTCCCTATGAGCAGTCTTTGGTCGGCGTTGATGGTCCGGAGGTGGCTCTTGTCGGTATTGATCGCAACCGTCTTGACGCCTTGAATGCCAATGCTGGTAAGGCGGTGGACGCTGTTACATCCTCCTCCACCGCACCCTATAACCAGTATCTTGAGCTCCGCAGCGCTCTGCTGCAGGTCCTCCAAGGACCCGAGGTTGATCACAGCCTCAACACCTCCGCTTTGTCCAACATGTGGATCAATGCGGCTAGTGCATCTCCTCCATGACCCGGAGCCTCTTCCTCGTGTACTCCCTAACAGCGTTCCTTATGGCATCGTCGATCGAAACGGAGTCGCCGTCTTTGACCAGACATTCGAGCTCTACCACGTTGCCCTTGGGCAGCTCTACTGTCACTCTCTCGATGTGATCGGGAGTGAAGTTGCTGTCCACGAAGCTGTCGATGGCCGCTCGAATGGCATCAGAGATCGTGGGGTACTTACCCTCTTTCACCAGCATCTCCAAGGCCTCGACCTTATCGCTCGGTATCCTTATGGTGATCCGTTCAGTCTCGCTCATACATCTCTCCCGATCAGGTTGTCCGACATTATTGGTATTATTGTCGGACAAACGTCATTATGTATAAGGAAGTATATAAGACTATACGAACTTAAACAAGAGGCCAAAAACAACGCACCATGTGAACGAGCGACCCCATAGGATCGGTTCATTCTGGATGGCGAAGTAACTAAAAAGGCAAGCAAAACAATTGGTGGAGGGGAGAATGGTGCCAGTATATGTCATTGTACGTGTCGATATAACAGATAGGCAACAGTACCAGAAGTATCTCGCCGTGGCACCATCAATTGTACAGAAGTACGGAGGCCGGGTCATCGCAAGATCTGAGACCGCTGTGACCCTGGAGGGTCCGGAAGAGAAAAGAAAGATCGTTCTTATCGAGTTCTCGTCCATCGAGAGGGTAAGGGGGTTCTATGATTCCCCTGAGTATAGGCATGCCCGTGGACTTCGGGCAGAGTCAGCGTCCGGCGAGATGATCGTCGTTGATGGGCTAATACCTGGTTAGCGGCCAACGAAGTTCCGATGAACATGCCGTCTGCCTAACCAATAGAAAAGTCGACTCACAGGCGTTGTGATGGTGGAGCTGAAAGCCCCTGCCTTCTCATCAGTGAACTATGATAACTATCGATAGTGATCGCAGGCACCTTCCCCCCCCCCCCAAGCAGCTAGTATCCTCCACCCGCCCACTTTTTAATTGTTCACCGCACCGCGTTCACATCTTCAATTCTGGCTTGGCAATAGGCTTGATGAAGGATAAAAATATGTTCTAATAAATAATGTCAGACATATTGAAAGACGACGAGCAGGTTTAGATAAAATCTACGGTTTTGCTTGGAAATCATTGTGTTTGTTCGTAATTCTGTTTTCCTAACATACTGGCCCATACATGTTCCGACCTGGCTAAAGGGCCGGATGGCTGAATCATCACGAAGTTAATTCAATAATTAACGGATTTTTTTCAAACCTTTGGGCCAATTCTGAGGCTGGCGCAGATCAGGTCGTCATTACGCTCAACGCTGGGGCTCTAACGGAGGATCGTGGGACCTGGTCCCAGCCTATTGTCCCTTTTTATTAGCTGAACATAAAAGCTTTATAAAGGCATATAAATACTTAGGCCAGGTGTCTGTCTGGCCAAGCATGAGAACATTATTGCTTACACGTCCTTTGGCGAGGGGCTTGACAAACGGTCGGTCCCACTAGCTCTCGAGAGGACGTATTCCGAACTCGAGCGGTTCTCTGGTCTGGTCTGCCGCCCAGAGGGGGGCAAGGAGGCAGTGCCCCTATTTGATTCCAGCAAGCGTGTGTGCACCGAGGCCAGGAAACCTCGGCACGTGGAGGCCGTGATAACCAATACCGCCGAAGAGTTGAAGGCCGCGAGGTTTTTGCATTGAGCATTGTCCCAATTTACGATAACCACTTCCATCTGCAGCCCTCCGGGCGAGGCGTGGATGCCTTGCGTGACTTCTCCAAGGCCGGGGGTACCCATGCCATGCTTTGCCATCTGCCGTATGCCGAGGTCCCCATATCTTCTGCAGAGGACTTCTCCCGCTCCTACGAGATAACGATCGGTATGGCCGAACGGGGCAACGCTGAGACGGAGGTAAGGGTGTTCACTTGTGTGGGGCCATACCCAGTGCTCCTCCTTGGCCTGGCGGAGAGATACGGCCTGCCACGTGCGGTGGAGATCATGAAAGGAGGGATGGAGGGGGCGCAGAGGCTGGTAAAGGAAGGGAAGGCCGTGGCCATCGGTGAGATCGGTCGTCCCCATTTCCCGGTGCCCCCTGAGATCTGGGATGCTTCCAATGATATCATGCGCTATGGCATGGAACTGGCAAAGGAGGCCTCGTGCCCCGTGGTCCTGCATACTGAGAGCAGCGACCCAGCGGTCATGTTGGACCTGGCAACTCATGCGGATCGTGCAGGGATCGCCCGGGACAAGGTGGTCAAGCATTATTCGCCGCCACTAGTGCTCAGCGAGGAGAACCATGGACTGTTCCCATCAGTGCTGGCGAGCAGGACGTCAGTGAGGGAGGCGCTGAGCAAGGGGGACCGCTTTGTGCTCGAGACCGACTTCCTGGACGAGCCCAGTCGGCCAGGGGCGGTCATGAACATCAACACCGTTCCCAAGCGCACCAAGGCACTCCTCGCCTCCGGAGAGCTTACCGAGGAAAGGGCCTTCCGGATCCACAAGGACAATCCTGAACGCATCTACGGAATTATCATCGAATGAGCTAATGACGGATGGAGAAAGAGTCGAACTCCCCCGTTGGTTTCTCCCACCTGACGTCACATTTCTTCACCACGGCCAAGGGGTGCTCCGTGCACAGTCTATGGATGACACCTTCGATGGCGTCTTGGTCACCTTCGAGGACCGCCTCCACCGACCCGTCAGGTAGGTTCCTGACCCATCCACAGACCCCTGCCGAGATCGCATAACGTCTGGTGTAGGCGCGGAACGACACGCCCTGAACCGTTCCCTCGAATCGGGCCTTTGCTCTTACAGGCATTGCTCCCATGATGGCAGGGTTGTATGTAAATTCCTTTCCTGTGTCGAGGGAATCAACTTTCGAGGTGTGAGGGACCGTCCTGAATCATAGGTACGAGCGTCTCAAAGCTCATGCGGCGATGAATTTGATCGGACCGGGGAGCGTCTACGCCAGTCGGCTGTCTGACACTGGCAGCACATGCTTATAAGCTTTTTTATTGAGTGCGATAATTATAAAGTTCTGGGTCAATGTATTAATAGTTAAAATCACCATTTCGCTTAGTAGGGATGCACTATGAAATCTTTGGTCGAAGAAGCGTTAGCTAGAGAAAGCGCTGCGGCTACACCGTTCGGGCCAACGGTCGGGTCGTCTAGGACTATCGGTCAACAATCAAGCTCTGCCGACGCGGAACTGTTAGATCTGCTGCAGAAGTTGAAAACAAATATCAAGATCATCGGCTGCGGTGGTGGGGGTTCCAACACCATCAACCGCATCGCTCAGGAAGGAATATCCGGAGCTGAGCTGTACGCTGCCAACACCGATGCCCAGCATCTTCTGGCCGTCCGGGCTCCGCACAAGATACTTCTGGGAAGGCGCTCCACCCGCGGTCTAGGCGCAGGCGCGCTTCCGAAGGTAGGTGAGGAGTCGGCAATGGAGGCGGAGGAGGAGCTCCGCAAGGCGCTACTTGACGCCAATATCGTCTTCGTCACTGCAGGCATGGGGGGAGGCACTGGTACTGGCTCCGCTCCCTATGTCGCCAAGATCGCCAAGGACATAGGTGCCCTGACCATCGCTGTTACCACCATACCATTCAGGGGAGAGGGGAAGATGAGGATGGAGAACGCAGAGTGGGGTCTGGACCGCTTGAGGAACAACGCTGACACTGTTATCGTCATCCCCAACGACAGGTTGCTGGAGCTTTGCCCCCGTCTGTCCATCAACGCCGCCTTCAAGGTGGCGGACGAGGTATTGATGAGGGCCATCAAGGGGATCACCGAGCTCATCACCAAGCCTGGACTGGTCAACCTGGACTTCAACGATGTGAAGACCATCATGAAGGGCGCGGGCGTGGCCATGATCGGCCTGGGAGAGTCCACCGGTCAGACCGAGGACCGGGCCCAAGAAGCTATCGAGGATGCTCTCAACTCCCCCCTATTGGACGTGGACATTGCCGGAGCATCCGGTGTTCTTGTTAATGTGATCGGAGGGGCGGACATGACCATATCCGAAGCGCAGAAGGTGGCAGAGGTCCTCCAGAGCAAGGTGCAGCCCACAGCACGCATCATATGGGGTGCGGCCATTGATCCTGCCCTGGAGCACAAGATCAGGGTCATGGTTGTGATCACGGGTGTGAAGTCCAAGCAGATCTTGGGCAAGGCCAGAGAGACCGCTCGGCTGAAGGAAACGGATATCGACCTCATCAAGTAAGGGTCAATCGAAGCTAGCATAGCGCACCTCCCTATAGGCCGGGGCACACCCCTCCGGCCTCTTTTTTATTCCCCCAGACAGCCAGTGTTAGGGGGAACAGCACCGAAACCTTTTAACGTAGAAATGCTTCTTAGCCTTTGCCCGGGCATCCAGTGGTCGCTCTAGCTGGCTTGGCCCAGGAGGGCTTATAATGAAATCATTCCTCAGTGATGCCATATCCCGCGCAAGTGCCCAAGGCGGAGACATTAATTCACCGTTCGATGAGACATCGGCCGACCAGGAACTCGTAAGGATCCTTGAGAGCCTGAGGACGAACATCAAGATCGTCGGCTGCGGTGGTGGGGGTTCCAACACCATCGACCGGTTGTCTGAGGTAGGGATCGTGGGCGCAGATGTCTATGCAGCGAACACCGATGCCCAGCACTTGTTGGCGATACGATCCCCACACAAGATCCTCCTGGGAAGGCGCTCTACACGCGGTCTAGGAGCTGGTGCGTTACCTCATGTTGGCGAAGAGGCGGCAAAGGAGGTCGAGGAGGAGCTGAGGAAGGTCCTTACCGGAACTGACATTGTTTTCGTCACTGCGGGCATGGGTGGAGGCACCGGTACTGGCTCTGCTCCCTTCGTGGCCAAGATGGCCAAGGACATGGGAGCTTTGACCATCGCGGTGGTCACATATCCCTTCAAGGCCGAGGGAGCCATAAGAGCTGAGAACGCGGACTGGGGGATCGAGCGGCTCAGGCAGGCCGCGGATACGGTAATTGTCATCCCCAACGACAAGCTCCTGGAGCTCTGCCCGCGTCTGGCCCTCAATGCGGCGTTCAAGGTTGCCGATGAGGTGTTGGTGCGTGCAATAAAAGGTATCACCGAGCTCATCACCAAGCCCGGGCTGGTTAATTTAGACTTCAACGATCTCAAGACCATCATGAAGGGCGCGGGCGTGGCCATGATCGGTATGGGCGAGGGAGATGACGAGGATCGCGTGGAACATGCCATCAACGAGGCCATCAACTCACCGTTGATCGATGTGGACATATCTGGAGCCACAGGTGCGCTGGTGAACGTCACTGGCGGGGAGAACATGAGCATCTCCGAGGCGGAGAAGGTCGCGGAGATCATACAGAGCAGGGTATCCGCGAACGCGCGCATCATATGGGGTGCGGCGGTCGACCCTGCCCTTAAGGACATGGTCCGGGTCATGGTTGTGGTCACCGGCGTGAAGTCCAAGAACATCATCGGTCCCCGCGAGGACCGGTCCAAAAAAATCGTAGACGTCGACTTTATTAAGTAGATGTCTCTAACGATACGGCGCATCACTACAAAAATGGTGTCATTATGGACGTAGTGGAAAAGTCCTGGGAAGTCCAAAAGGACATAGAGGAACGGGTCAGGAAGATCGGAAAGGGCAAGTACGGTCGAGTCATAAAGATGGCCCGTAAGCCCTCTCATGAGGAATACATGAAGGTCATCCAGATCACTGGCCTGGGCCTCCTTCTGATCGGGGGCGTAGGCTTCCTGATCTACTGGCTCATGACATATCTGCCTACGTACTTCGGTTAATCAAACATGTTCGGGAATGATGGAAATGAGAGATGATCAACAGGCTGCCGCTCCCTCCTCGGAGGGGTCGGGTATGATATCGTTCATCGGTGAGGGCGGCGAGTCCAAGGTACCCGCTTCCGGCATGACCACCTGGAACATTCAGGTGAAGAGCAAGGAGGCAGCCAAGAAGAAGGTCCGGATGAAGGTAGGATTGGAGACCATCCCTGAGGACGCTGCAGAATGGTCGATCCGTCTTTACGATGCCACCGGGGGCTCCATGTTCGACACTCATAGCTCCCAATCACAACCTGAGTTCGATTTCTTCCTCGAGGGTGCCAGGCCCAAGGAGCTTCGCCTGGAGGCGCACGCTCCGGTGGGTGCCGCCTACAAGGACAGGGTCACAATAAAGCTGGAAGTATGTCTGGTGGAGTTCCCTACCGAATGCGACCGCTTGGAGTTCGCTGCTGAGGCAAGGCAGTCCATTCTGGCGCTAAAGACCTCCATCGGACACGAGAAGGACGTCGCTGACGGAATCAGCGCCAAGACCAAGTCTGGAAAGTCCGACATATCCGCTATCCTTGCACCCACCAACCTCCGCGGTTACGTGCTCATAGAAGGCATGAACACTGACAGGATGAGGGACACCGTAAAGGGAGTACGGAAGGCGCACAGTTTCGTTGACGGCGAGATGAACTTCGCCGAGATCGACCACTACCTCGCACCCAAGCCCCTGGTCTCCGGGATCATGGAGGGCGACGTGGTGGAGCTGGTGGCAGGACCGTTCAAGGGCGAGAAGGCCAGGGTCCAGAACATCGACGAGGCCAAGGAAGAGATCACCGTGGAGCTGTTCGAGGCCATGGTCCCCATCCCGGTGACGGTCAGAGGAGATCACGTTAGGGTTCTAGAGAAAGATAGGTGAAGCTATATGGCAGATACAGTGGAAGTACTAGTGGAAGGTGGCAGGGCTACCCCCGGCCAGCCGCTCGGACCGGCCCTCGGCCCCCTCGGTGTGAACATCCCCAAGATCGTGGCGGAGATCAACAACAAGACCAGGGCCTTCGATGGAATGAAGGTCCCCGTTAAGATCATCATCGACTCCAAGACCAAGGATTTCGAGATCAAGGTGGGAACGCCCCCGACGTCCTCTCTCATCACCAAGGAACTGGGAGTGGAGAAGGGGAGCGGTTCCTCCAAAACCAACAAGGTCGGTAACCTCAGCATCGCTCAGGCCATAAAGATCGCTCAGATGAAGGGCGATTCCCTGATGGGGAAGGACCTGAAGATGAAGGTCCTGGAGGTAGTGGGAACCTGCACCTCAATGGGCGTCACCATCGAGGGATTGGATTCCAAGGCAGCCCGCACCGAGATACTGGCCGGTAAGTTCGACCAGCAGCTCACCGAGTGAGGCGAGCATAAACCCTTTACAAAAAACTATTTAAAGTATTGTTTTCTTAGGGAGACCTCACTGTAGGAGAGCTTCACTGCTCAATTGCACTACAGGAGGTATGTTATTTGGTAGAGAAGACAACCCTAGCGGCCGTCAAGAAGGCCCTTGAGTCCTCCCCCAAGAGGAACTTCAAGGAGACCGTTGATCTGGCCATCAACCTCAGGGATGTGGACCTGTCTGTTCCCAAGAACAGGATACAGGAAGACGTTGTTCTGCCACATGGAAGGGGGAAGGCGCTTAGGGTCTGCGTCATCGGAGGCGCCGAACTGGCCGCGAAGGCCAGGGACGTCGCCGACATGGTGATCACTCCGGACGAACTGGGGAAGATCGCAGATGACAAGAAGCAGGCCAAGAAGGTCGCCTCTCAGGTCGATTATTTCATCGCCGAGGCCCCCTTGATGCCCCAGATCGGTAAGAGATTGGGTATAGTCCTCGCGCCGAGAGGAAAGATGCCCAAGCCCATACCCCCAGGGGCTGACCCCAGGCCCATTATCGAGAACCTGCGCAAGTCGGTCTCGGTCCGTTCCAAGGACCGCAAGACGTTCCAGGCTCCCGTAGGCACGGTGGACATGGCCCCCGAGCAGATCGCAGAGAACGTCGATGCCATCCTCAAGAGGGTAATCGGCAAGTTGGAGAAAGGAAAGATGAACATTGACTCGGCCTATGTCAAGACGACCATGGGTCCGTCGGAGAGACTGCTCTAGGAGGCTTCGAAATGGCACACGTAGCATCTTGGAAGAAAGAAAAGGTCAAGGAGCTCGCCGACGTCATGGTAAAGAACCCGGTCGTCGCCATCGTCGATATCTATGGCATCCCGTCCCCTCAGATGCAGGACATGCGTCACGGGATGAGGAAGTTCGCCAACGTCATGATGACCAGGAACAATCTCCTCCTGATCGCCATCGATGAGGCAGCGAAGCAGAGGCCTGGCCTGGAGAAGCTGAAGCCGTTGGTCGGCGGGCAGTGCGCTATAGTCGCCACCCCCATGAACCCATTCAAGCTCTTCCAGCAGATGGAGGCTACCAAGTCCAAGGCCCCCGCCAAGCCAGGCGACATCGCCCCAGAGGATATCGTCGTCAAGGAGGGTGAGACGCCCTTCAAGCCCGGCCCCATCGTGGGCGAGCTGCAAAAGGCCGGTATCCCCGCAGCCATCGAGGGCGGCAAGATCGTCATCCGCAAGGACAAGGTCCTGGTAGAGAAAGGCCATAAGGTCCCTGAAGAACTCGCCAAGATCCTTCCTAAGCTCGAGATCCTACCCATGATCGTCGGTATGGATCTAAAGGGCGCTTTCGAGGATGGCATCGTTTACCAGAGGGATATCCTCAACGTCCCGGTTGGCTATTACCCGACCATGCTGGCCACTGCGGCCAGGAACGCAACCGCCTTGGGTGTGAGCATCGTCTACCCCACCAAGCAGACCATCGGTCCACTACTGGGCAAGGCCTATCGTGGCGCCTCTGCCGTTGGTGTCAAGGCGGCTATCCCCACAAAGGACACTATCGGTCCCCTCCTGGCGAAGGCCAGGGCAGAGATGCTTGCCATCGCCGCCCAGGTCCCCGGGCTGGAGGATGACCGTTTGAAGCAGCAGCTCACCGTGGCTGCCGCGCCTGCGCCTCAGGAAAAGAAGGTAGAGAAGAAAGAGGAAGAGAAGAAGCCCGAGGTCAGCGAGGAAGAAGCTGCTGCAGGCCTTAGTGCTTTATTCGGATGAGAACTATTCAATGGAGGAATAAAAATGGAGTACATATACAGCGCCTTGGTCCTTCACGCCGCTGGAAAGACTGTCAACGAGGATGCGATTGCGAACGTCCTGAAGAGCGCCGGTGTTGAGCCGGACGCCGCCAGGGTAAAGGCTCTCACGGCCTCCCTCGAGGGCGTTAACATCGACGAGGCCATCGCCTCCGCCGCTGTCGCCGCCGCTCCCGCTGCCGCAGCCCCTGCTGCCGCGGCCCCAGCCGAGCACAAGGAGAAGAAGAAGGAAGAAGAGAAGAAGCCGGAAGTCAGCGAGGAGGAAGCCGCCGCTGGACTTTCCGCCCTGTTCGGTTGAACGAGTGAACCGAAACATCTCGGGAGCTTTGCTCCCCCTTACCTAACGGCCTTGCGGCCCCTTTCCAAAATTTTTCCCATTTTTCCCCATCTTTGACCATAGGGACGTGCTGCCAAGCATTCCCTGAAAACGCCCCACCGCCCCAACATGTTATATTGTGGCAGGAGGATTATTCGGCCGATAGCATGCGGTTGTCAGAATACTACCGGTTGGCAGTGGAGGTCGCCATGGAGGCCGATCCCCGGAAGGGGGAGGAGCTCAAGTCCATTCTCCTGCAGACGATCAGGGCGTACGATGCGCTCGATGCCGCCGGCAGGGACATGTTCGATGTCGACAGCCTGTGGAACCCCTACGCGGACAGCCGCATCCTGAGCGGTGACGGTGATACCGAGGTCTCCACAGCAATGTGGGGTATCGATATCTCCTCGGCGGAGGTCCTCCTCGCCGACCGGCTGCGCGAGAAGGGTAAGAAGATCGACGCCATCATCAGCCACCATCCCCACGGCCGAGCGCATGCTTCATTGTACAAGGTCATGCCTGTACAGGAGAGTATGATGCGCTCCTGGGGCGTGCCGGTGACGATAGCGGAGGACATACTGGGGCCGAGGATGCATGAGGTCATGTGCGCCTTGCACTCACAAAACCATGCCCAGACCGTGGACGCCTGCCGCCTCCTGGATATGCCCTACATGTGCCTGCATCAGCCCTGCGATCTACTGGGCCAGCAGTTCATGCAGCGGCTGGTCGACGAGAAGGAGCCTGAGCGTCTGGGTGACCTGCTGGACCTTCTCGCTACCCTACCTGAATACCAGCACGCCACCAGGGAATGCAATCCCCCGGCCATCTTCGTCGGTGGCCGCGATCGCAAGGCCGGCAGCATCGCCGTTAAGTTCGCCGGGGGCACGGCCGCGCCCAAAGAGATGTACGAGCAACTGTCCCGCTCGGGCATCGGGACGGTCATGTGCATGCACGCGCCAGAGAGCCATAGGGAGGAAGCGAGGAAGCATCACATCAATCTGGTGGTGGCCAGCCACATGGCCTCCGACTCCCTGGGGACGAACCTGTTGGCCGACCGCTTCGAGGAACGCGGGCTGGAGATCATTCCCTGCTCGGGATACGTCCGGGTGAGGCACCAGTGACCGCACCTCACGCGGGCAGGGCGGCCAGGGTGCTCAAGGACCCCTCCAAGCTCTCCTTCGACTACGTACCCGAAAAGCTGGTCCACAGGGAGAAGCAGATGGACCGGCTGTGGATGATGTTCCGCCCGGTACTGGAATCAGGGGTGTCGCAGACCGCCTTCCTTATCGGCAACGTAGGTACCGGTAAGACAGCCACCAGCAAGCGCTTCTGCCTGGACCTCATAAAGGAGGGGACGAACATGGGCAAGGCCATGGACTTCATCGTGGTCAACTGCCGTCAGCGCAACACGGAGTCCAGCGTGCTGCTTCGCCTGGTGACCCACTTCGATGAGCGCTTCCCGGACCGGGGCTTCTCCACCGCGGAGATGTTGCGGACCCTGCACAAGCATCTCGACCGTTTGAAGGTACATTTCGTGGTGGTGCTTGACGAGGCGGACGTGCTCTTGCGAAAGGGCGTGGGGGACCTGATATATCTGCTTTCACGCTTCGATGAGGAAAAGATCGGGGGGAAGGCCTCGATGTCCCTGATCCTGATCTCCCAGAAGTACCTATTGGACATGCTGGACCCGGCGTCCATGTCCACCTTTCGGAGGGCCAATGCCATCATCTTCGACAAATACACTACGGAGGAGCTGAAGGACATCGTGGCCTCGCGCGTGCCCCTGGCGTTCTATCCGGGCACGGTGCCGCAGAGCACCATCGAACTGATCGCAGATGCCTCGGGGGAGCTAGGGGACGCGCGCTTCGCCATCGAGATACTCGAGAAGGCGGGGATGTTGGCCGAGGAGGAAGGAAGCCAGGTGGTCACCCCGGAGAACGTGCGCACTGCCAAGGCGCTCACATACAACGTGGTGACCAGCTCCAAGATCGAGGTCCTCGACGTCCAGAAGAAATTGGTGCTGTTGGCGGTGGCCCGGGCGTCCCGGGAGCAGGCCTACGTGACCACACGGGAGGTGGAGACCGCCTACAAGGTCGCCGCCGAGGAGTACGGGGAGCGGCCTCGCGGCCATACGCAGTTCTGGGCGTACCTGCAACAGCTGGCGAACGAGGGGCTGGTGGAGACGAAGGTCACCGGCGATCCTTCCGGAGGGAGGACGACTTACATCTCGGTCCCCGACATGCCCGTGAAGGTGCTGCGGGAAATTTTAGAGGGGATGCTCGGCGACCGTTGAGCCCGCAGGGGCGTTCGTTCCTGCGTAGAAGGATCGCCAGGAGCAAGGCATGGCACCTTTTGGAAGGTAATTCAGGACATGCTATTTGGCGGCCACTGGGAACCTAACCTCAAGGAAGTGTTCATGATGGCTCGAAACGTCCTAAATGGCCGCAGCCGTCAGAACACATCTCTCCTTAGATGTTCGATCAGGAGAACCAGTGGACACGGGGCTCCGGGGAGCGGTTTATCACCAGCATCTGCTTCTTGGTGAACATCTGTAGG
>Ga0123334_1005305_pt1 | contig 12530 bp, 10 predicted proteins | sample BiotimSIPDNA_FD_89706 | JGI IMG/M metagenome (GOLD analysis project Ga0123334, IMG submission 89706) | Anaerobic biogas reactor microbial communites from Washington, USA - Biogas_R1 time_0 SIP DNA | ecosystem: Engineered > Bioreactor > Anaerobic > Unclassified | place: Washington, USA... | reverse complement strand
GTGAGCGGTCATGGCGAAACTGGCAGACGCGTACGTTTGAGGGGCGTATGGGAGACCATTCGGGTTCAAGTCCCGATGACCGCACCAAAGAAAACGGAATCATTTGATTCCGTTTTTATTAATCTTAATATACCAGATTCTCTTAATACAAACGTCTAGTGCTTCATTGTTATAAGGCTTTGATATTCGTCTACGGTAGCATCATTTAGTAGCAGCTTAATTATCTCATGACCAAGAGGTTTTAATGAAGGAGTATCAAACTTTATAATTTCCTTTTTAAAAAAGTCTGTTAAAATTTTTGAACCTTCATCATACCCTTCATTTCCAACCTCAACTTGTAAATGTGGTTGCAAAAGAACCTTTCTGATATATTGTCCATCTACTTTAAGTGAATCTAATGAATATCCCAGTAAAGAACATCTTGAATATACTAAATACCAAGAGAAATTTTTATTCATGTTTTTATTAATGTTTTTTCTATGTTTAGTAATTTACTTTTTATATTTACTCCTTGAGCGTACCCATTTATAGAACCATTTCTGCAAATAACCCTGTGACATGGCACTATTATCATTATCGGGTTCTTATTACAAGCACCCCCTACTGCTCTTGAAGCTTTGGGGTTTTTAATTTTTTTTGCAATATCAGAGTAACAACATGTCTTTCCGTATGGTATCTTTAGCAATTCTGTCCAAACGGATTTTTGAAATTCAGTCCCTTTCAATGAGAGCGGAATATCAAAAATTTCTCGTTTACAGTCTAGAAATTCGCTTATTTGCATGTATGCTTTTCTGATTAGGTCTGTTTCTTGCATATTACTAAAATCATTACATGACATGCTTATACAAGATATCCCAATATCGTCCTCTGTAATGCATATTCTGCCAATTTTCGTATCATAGCAGTAACTGTTCACTGTTACTATATTATCTCTAAAAATTCATATTTTGGTAATTCAGGGAATTTATTAAATGGCATAGTCTGATACCAGTATGCAACCGAAGACACATCATCTTGCAATGCTAGATATTTGCCGTCTGATCTCCACCCCAATGCCTGCATAGTAACTTTTAGTTTTTCTTCAAATCTTACAGGATCGGTAACATGCCATCTGTACATTGAGAATCTTTGCTGTCCCTGAACTTCATTTTCATATCTCACAGGATAAAAACCGCAATATGCTGTTGAATACTCTGCATATTCATTATTGTGCAAAAAACTGTATGCTCCACAGAAATAGTCTTCGGTACCTGTTCCGCATATAGTAGGAAAATTCTTATCATCATCCATAAAGAACTTGATTTCTCCTTCTCCCCACCATCCGTTATTATTAGCACCCCAAGTCATGTAAGTTCCTACATAATGTCCTTTACCTTCAACATTGTCTAAAATGGTAAAATCTGTTTTATACTTTATTGGATTTTCTCTTCTGAATTGAGCAAAGAAATATGCGCAGTCGTCAGGTATTTCTGTTAAAGTATAGTCTATCTGATAGTAGTGATATGTTCTTTTAGGACCTATGTTTTCCAATGTTATCCTGCAGTGCTTTCTAAAAGGCATTTCCCAATAACAATTAAATCCCCTTACGCTATTATTACATATTGGCAATGAATTGACAGGAATATGTATAGGAAGAAAAGCATTTGCGAAGAAATCTCCGATTGGACATTCTACAGAAGGATTCTCACAACCATCCCAGTAAAACCTTATTATTGTATCCCTTCCTGAGCCTCCACTTGTAATCCATATATGTTTAATTGCTCCAGAACCTTCTATATCAGCTATTTCAACCAGCTCTCCAGGTTGTATAACTATTGAAGGAGAAACCTTCCAACCCTGGCCTCCTAAATCAGAAGCAGCATTTGCTCCTGTACCTTCAGTAGCCATTCCGCCTTTTCCTTTTTCACCTTTAAAATTTTCTGGACTTATGGATCTTGATTTTGCATCTGATAATTTCGTTAAGTTTGTTAAATCGCTTCCTAATCCGTTATACATAACTACCTCCAATAATGCATGAAATATAAACTTAATAAAAATTCGTATATGAATTTGTATATCAGTATATATAGAGTATAAGCATATATGTTAATAGATATCAATAGCAAAATTAAATATGAAGTTTTTTTATAAGCTCATCTTGCATTTTTTTGTTACCTGAAAGCAGTATAAGAAAAATTATCACAGGAACAATGGAACCTGCAACCACATATGACCAAGAAAGGCTTATGTTTGCTGTAACATAATAATCAACTAGAACTTCAACAATTAAGCAAAGCAATATAACTGCAGTCAGGGAAACAGAAGTAGTCTTAAGTTTTCCAGGTTTTGTTCTGTCTACTATAAAAATTATTATAAACAGCAGGAACATAACAACAATGCTGATTGGTAATGCTAGTATTAAAAACCAATCCATACCGGATACTGCTATGGAAATAAGCAAGATATACAATGTTGCTGATAAAAATATCATAAATACATGCAAGATTGGTCTCTTTTTTTTTAGCAACATAGGAAAAATGAATATCATCCATACAACCAGACTGCCTCCGAATACATAATACATCCAGTAAACACCAGCAAAATATATCATATTTATAACAAAACACGCTACATTTGGAATTGCAAGCATTATTGTAAGCATAGATGCTATAAACTTTGAGTTCAGTTGGGACACTTCAGCTTTTTCCTTGGGATAAGGTGTTATATCTTCTTGACAAGATAGTACTACTTCTGTACCACATAGCACACACTTGTTTGCACTGTTATCCAATTCTACACCACATTTTACGCAATATGGCAATTTGCTCACCTACTCTCTGTTACTTTCAATTTTAACGGGTATTCCCTGTTTTATCAAATATGTGAAAAAAAATCTTTCAATCTCAGTTTCCCTAATCTTGCTGGTAAAGTTTAAAACCAGTGTATCATTGTAGCTTACAACCGCAAGAAATGGTGTGTAAATTTTTGCTGACCCTAAAAAGAATTCAAACCTGCTTACATGTTCTTTCATCTTTTGAGGAATTTTTACCATTCCAACATTTGATAATAGAGTGGTTATTGGCCTGTAACCGATACTCTTGTGCGCTATTGACATCAATATATTCTTTATAAATAAAGGTGCTACTCTTATTAGCATATTTTTTTCAATACGAACATTCTGAGACATCATAGCATTTAAAACTTTATCATTTAAATTCGCTTTCATAAAATACTGTATCTGATTAAGTATCTCTATAAACGTATATTCCCCGTGGATAGTATCTATACCGGGATTGAGAAATAATGAAAAATTCCTGTTTGTTGTGCTTTTAAAATAATTCCTCAAATTTACTGGAATAGAAACTGCTAACCTGGTCGGCTTTCTATAAAGACCATCTTTTTGTTTTTGAATATAAAATGAATAAAGAAGCAATGCAGATAGATATTCAGTAATTGTCGCATTATTGCTTTTTGCTAATTTCTTTATTGCTTCCAATGACGTAATGCCGGTAATAATAGAAATATCATCACCTTCAAGCTTATTACCCTTAAAATGATATGCTTTATTCTCTTTTATTCTTCCTTTGAATTTTGAATTCGCATGTTTGCCAAAAGAATCTTCAAACTCATCAGTTTGAGGAAGTTCATCAACATCAAGTACTCCATCAGTCGATGGTATATCAAAACCCTTTAACCGTAAATACTGTGCAGTCAATGTTTTAAGAAATATCATAGCTCCTGTACCATCTGTTAGGGAATGAAAGTAATCTATTGCTATTCTTTTATCATAATAAAAAACCCTTATTAAAAACCCATTATTATCTTTCCAGCTTATAGGTGCACAAGGATTATTTACATCAGGTTTTACAATAGGTCTTTTTACAGCATTTGTTTCAAAATAATACCAGAAAAGCCCACTTCTCATTCTAATATTGAAGCTTGGGAATCTTTTTATTGTCTGAGCCAATGCTTCCTGAAGAATAAAAGAGTCAATTTTTTCCTTCAGGGTAACACTGAGCCTGAACATACCAGACCATCTTTTTGTATTTGCAGCAGGATAAATCTTTGCAGCATTATCCAGTTTGAACCAGTTATTCTGTTTTTTATCGTCTACTGTCCGCAACATTTCTTGTATTTCTTACCGCTTCCACATGGACATGGATCATTTCGACCAACTTTATCCCTTACTGCAGTATGATCAATTGTATGCTGTTTTTTAATCTGAGCTCTTTTATCAACAGATAAAATATTGTCCCATTCTTTCAGGGTGTATAGCCATTCAGCTTTTACATTAATCATATTATAATAAAGCTTCTCGAAATCGATTGTCAGATCCAGTAAAGTATCTTCCTCAAGATTCTCAATATCTGCAGGTTCCTTAAGACTGGTATTAATCCCATCCATAAATCCGGCAAAAACCCAGTCTTCCATACCGAAATTTTTTGAAAGCTCTGCGACTGTACCTTTTAGTGCTTCCATTTTCTCTGCAAGTATACGTGTATATACCTCTTTTTCTGTTTCAAGATATGCATTATAAAAATCAGCTGCATTCTGTGATTCTAGCTTATCATTCCATTTTTCAATAATCTTCATATTTCACCTACACCTTGTCATTAATTTCCTTAAGAAGCCTGTTCATGAATTCTTCAAGGAATAATGTGCCAATATCTCCTATCTTTCTAACTCTGACTGATACCTGGTTATTTTCCATTTCCTTATCTCCCAATATCAGCATGTATGGTATCTTCTCCATCTGAGCTTCTCTTATCTTATAACCGATTTTTTCAGATCTGAAATCGCATTCAACTCTTATATCGTTCTCAATAAGTATATCACGAACTTTCTGTGCATACTCGGCTTGTCTGTCAGTTAAAGGAAGAATCTTAACCTGCACAGGTGAAAGCCATAATGGAAAAGCTCCTGCATAATGTTCAGTAAGAATTGCAATAAATCTTTCAATAGAACCAAAAAGAGCTCTATGAATCATAATAGGCCTGTGTTTGTTGCCATCAGCTCCTGTATATGTAAGATCAAATCTTTCCGGCATTTGAAAATCAAGCTGTATAGTTCCGCATTGCCATGTACGTCCTATGGAGTCCTGTATATGAAAATCAATCTTTGGACCATAAAATGCTCCGTCACCAGGGTTAAGATCAAACTTCATATCTAATGCTACAAGAGCATCCTCAAGAGCTTTTTCAGCTATATCCCACTGTTCTTTAGTACCCATCGAATTTTCCGGTTTTGTTGAAAGTTCAATCTTGTACTCGAAATTAAAAATGCTATATATCTTCTCCATCAGTTTAATTACGCCAATAATTTCGCTCTTCATCTGCTCTTGTGTCATAAATATATGAGCATCGTCCTGTGTAAAGCATCTTACTCTCATTAAACCATGTAATGCTCCGGATAATTCATGTCTGTGAACCAGTCCAAGTTCAGCTGTTCTTAATGGAAGATCCCTATACGAATACATACGACGTTTAAATGCTACCATTCCACCCGGACAGTTCATAGGTTTAATTGCATAATTAGCTTCGTCTATAGTTGTAAAATACATATTATTTTTATAATGATCCCAGTGTCCTGAACGATGCCATAATTCTTCATTAAGTATTATAGGCGTTAAAATTTCTCCATACCCTGCTCTTTTGTGTTCTCTTCTCCAGTAATCTATAAGCTGATTGCGAATTTCCATTCCTTTTGGAAAAAAGAAAGGAAATCCAGGACCTTCTTCAAACATATCATAAAGATCAAGTTCTCTGCCAAGCTTTCTATGATCTCTTTTTTTGGCTTCTTCCATTTTAAATATGTAATCATCCAGCATCTGAGATGAAGGAAATGATGTAGCATAAAGTCTTTGAAGCATTTTGTTCTTTTCATCACCTCTCCAATATGCTCCTGCAACTGATAAAAGTTTGATTACCTTAACTGAACCAGTAAATGGAAGATGGGGCCCTGCACATAAATCAACAAAATCGCCTTGTCTGTAAAATGAAATTTCTTCAGACTCATCCAATTCATTTATAAGTTCTACCTTATATGGGTTATCTTTCATTAGGTCCAATGCTTCTTGTTTTGGTAATACGAATCTCTCAATAGGATAATTCTGTTTAATAATTTCTGCCATCTTCTTTTCTATATCTGCAAAATCATCTTCTGTAAAAACATGCTCTGTATCAAAATCATAATAGAAGCCGTTATTTATGGCAGGACCTATAGCCAGTAATGTGCCAGGAAATAGAGAAGTAACAGCGTGAGCCATTATATGACTGGATGTATGTCTGTATATATGATCAGCACCTTCATCTTCAAATTTCAGAAGGAGCAAATCAGAATCCTCGTTTATCGGATCTGTAAGGCTTCTTATTTTCCCATTAACTTTTGCGCCTACTACAGCCTTTGCCAAACCTTTAGAAATTCCTAAAGCCACTTCATAAGCTGTTACAGCTTTATCATATTCTTTTATTGTGCCATCCGGCAATTTAATCTTTATCATCTAAACACCTCCTGTAGGTTCCTTCATTATAAAAAAAATGCCCTGAATCATTAGTTCAGGGGCAGTATAATTTCCGCGGTTCCACCCTGATTAGCCATCTGGCTATCTCAAGTGATCGTATCGTGATCTGACGATTCTGTTCAAGGAGTGGTTTTCAGCGTGTTGTGAAAGGTTCTCAGCTAAGCCCTTCTCTCTGTTCATTCTCGCTTACTCTTTTCCTATCATTACAGCAATATAATGATTTGCGCCAATTTTACCACTTGTTTTTGCAATATGCAAGTTTTTTTTGATTTTTGAAGCAAATAATAGTGGATAATCAATGAGTCCGCAAGTTTATATGTTTCTTACACTAACTTATCCTTATCAAAATCCTTTAACCATTCTCGTGCTATTTTGGCAACTTTCTTAAGCGCTTCTTCTTCGAATGGACTTTCCAGTCCTGCAGATTTAACTAATCCTGTAAATGTATCAGTTCCTCCTCTTTTTGTCATTGTTATATATTTATTCCATGATGCTTTGTAATCAATCTGTGATTCTGCCCAATATTCTAGTGCTACTGTCTGTGCTAAGCAGTAATCGATATAATAGAAAGGACTTGAATAAATGTGATGTTGTCTCTGCCAGTATCTTCCATCTTCAAAAAATGGCATTCCATCAGTATTAAGATATGGCATGAATTCTTTTTGCAGATCCTTCCATACCTGTTTTCTTTCATCTGGAGTCATCTGAGGTTTTTCGTATACAATATGCTGAAAGTAATCAACAATAGTTCCATATGGAATAAATGTTAATGCTCCGGATAAATGTGCATACTTATATTTATCAGACTGCTCTTCAAAGAAAAGATTCATCCATGGCCACGTAAAAAATTCCATTGACATTGAGTGTATCTCACAAGACTCAAGCGTTGGGCTTCTGTAATCAGATATTTTAAAATCCCGTGCTAAGTATGATGCGAAAGCATGACCGGCTTCATGAGTAAGGACATCAATATCCCCAGAAGTACCATTAAAGTTTGCAAAAACAAATGGGGCTTTAAAATCTGGAAGACTAGTAGAATAGCCGCCAACAGCTTTTCCCTTCCGACTTATGACATCAAACAGTTCATTTTCCAGCATGAAGTTCATAAATTCCTCTGTTTCGCTGCTAAGTTCTGAATACATTTTCTTTCCCTGCAAAAATATCTTCTCAGGTTCTCCTTTAGGAACTGCATTACCTGACAAGAATTCAAGCGGATCATCATAAAGCATGAACTTATCTACATTAATTCTTTCTTTTTGCTCATTTTTTATATCCATTGCAATCGGAACTATGTATTTTTTTACATAATCACGGAATTTCTGAACATCCTGTTTTGTATAACAGTTTCTCATCATTCGGTAGTATCCTAACTCGACAAAATTCTCATATCCCAGTTCTTTAGCCATAGTTGTTCTTATCTTTACTAATTCGTCATAAAGACTATCTAGCTTTTCACCGTTTTTAAGATAGAATCCCGCTTCCGCTTCATATGCCGCTTTTCTTATGTCTCTGTCAGTATTCTGTTTATATTTGCCCAATTGAGACAAATTCAAAGTTTTACCATCAAATTCAATCTGTGCACTTGCAAGAAGTTTATCATATTCATTAACTAATCGATTCTCTTCCTGCATGTGCGGAATAATTTTCGAATCAAAAGCTTTCATGCTAATTTCAATATTCAAAAACAGTAAATCTTTCAGTTCTTTTTTCAAATCATCTTTAAATTTTGAATTATACAAAGCAAGTTTGAATTTCAAGTCAATATCCTGAATTTTAGGCATTATTTCATCATAATATTCTTTTTCTGTTACAAAAAAGTCATCTTCTGTATTCAATGTAAATTTTATGTATGACATAGAAATCGCAGTACTTATCTTATCTGAAAATTCGTTGTACTCATAAAAAGCATCAAGTGCCTCCTTTACATTTTTTGCATCATTCATTTTCTTTAAAAGTTCATTAGCTTTTTTTTCAATTTCCTCGAATGTTACTCGTTTGTAGGGAATTTGTGAAAATTTCATTTATTATCTCCAATCATATATATATTTGCCTCAAAAGGCCTTAATAATTCGTCATTATCTGTATAATTCGATAATATCTTATTATATTTTTTGTTGTTTACATCAATTCGCCGTTTCTTGTTTGTATCTATAAGATTCAGTTCAATGTAAAAGAGCTGGTTTTCTATTTTGCGGTAATAGCAGAATGTATCGTCATCATTTGCAGCATTGATAAAGCTTCCGTATACCAAAGCTTCATTTTCTTTTCTTAATGCAATAAGATTTTTCATAAAATTCAAAATTGAATTAGAATCAGTTAACTGACTTTTAACATTATACTCCATATAGTCTCTTGAACAATCTATCCATGGTTGTTTTTTTGAAAAGCCTCCGTATGCGCTATCTTCCCATTGCATAGGAATTCTTGCATGGTCTCTTGTGCCAAAACTTACTTTATCCATCGCCTCTTGCTGACTCATTCCTTGTTCTAAGTACATATTATACATATTTATAGCTTCTACATCTCTTAAATCAGATGGTTTACTGAAAATAGAATCAATCATCCCTATTTCCTGTCCCTGATAAAAGTATGGAGTCCCTTTTAGTGTAAGCATTAGCATAATAATGAGTTTTGCAGCATAATTCCTATGAGCTTCATTTTTAGTTATTCTTGATAAGAATCTCGGATTATCATGGTTTTCAAATACAATTGTAGGCCAGCAGCATGTGTTGAACTGTGTCTGCCATTTGAGCATTAGCTGTTTTAATATTCGTAAATCATATTTATATGAATCATATCTGTTTTTCCCTGGATTATTCAACTGGTCAAAGTTGAATATCTGGTCAAGTTCTTTTCTTTTTTCACAAGTTATAAACTTTGAGGCTTCCAAGCCAATTCCTGCACCCTCACCGACTGTAAAGGCATTGTATTTATCAAATGTCTCTTTACGCATTTCCTTTAGATATTCATGCAATTTCGGACCATAAAACATATGCTCATATCCTATTGCTCCTACTAGTCCTTCAAGTGCTTTTGAACCATCTGGCAGACCTTTTGTTTTGGAAATGAGATTAATTACATCAAGTCTGAAACCATCAACACCTTTTTCAAGCCAACGGTTTATCATACAGTAAAGATCATGTCTTAACTGTTCATTTTCCCAATTAAGATCCATCTGTTTTTTTGAAAATACATGCAAAGCAAATTCATCAAGATGCTCGTAGTAATTCCATGCTGATCCTTTAAAAACAGATGTCCAGTTATTAGGAGGAGTACCATCTTTCCCTTTTTTGAAGAAATAGTAATTATGATATTTTGAGTTTTTGTCTTTTAACGCCTTTTGAAACCAAATATGCTCATCTGAAGTATGATTAATGACAAGATCCATTATTAACTTCATTCCCAATTTATGCGATTTTTCAAGAAGCTCGTCAAAATCATCCATCGTACCGAATTCTTCCATGATTTTTTCATAATCACGAATATCATAACCATTGTCATCATTTGGTGAATCATATACAGGTGAAAGCCATAAAGCATCTACTCCCAGATCTTTTAAATAGCCAAGCTTCTGTATTATACCCTGCAAATCCCCTATTCCATCATTATTGGAATCCATAAAAGACCTTGGATATATCTGATAGAATACTGCGCTTTTCCACCAGGCTTTGGTTTCGTGTCTGACATCACAAACATGCTTTTTTGGTTCTCTGTTCAACATTGTGATAAGTGTATCTAGAAAGTCATCAGATATTAGATTTTTGGTTAATGATGGAAGCTTTTTAAGTGGTATGTTCCCAATAAAAGGATTCTTAAACAGAAATGGTTTTTTACCTGACATATACAGAATCAAATCCAGTATGTCTTTACCTAAAGGCGCATCAAATAGCGTTTTTATTCTGCTATCTTTCGTGTACATTTCAGCTCTCCTTCTTTATTACAATTCTATCATTTAATAATATATGAATCAAACATAAAAATATATTTTATCTGGAAATTTGATTAAGTGATATAATCGTTATTAAACTTTATTTTGAGGAGTATATGCTACTAAAAGAAAACATGAAGATTCTTATGACCGGAGACTCGGTCACTGATTGCAATATAAGAAGTAAACTGCCTTCGTAATAACTGAAGTGTCTCGCTAAAAATCTTGGTTTTACATTCAAATCAAAGGGTAATAATCTTATAACGATTTTGATTTATTAATTGTGATATAAACATCAGGTATAGTCTTAAAACTAATCAACATTCTCCTTTATTGTATAACAATACTCATAATTTAAACCCAATTCATTTTTTAACCCTGTATATTCACCTGCAACATCCGAAGGTGCAAAATACTGGCTTAAATATCTTGTCAAAGATTCCATATCAGCATCACAATTTGTCTCTATAGTTATAGACTCAATGTATTCGTTTTTATATGCCTCTTTTTTATACTTATTATTATTACCCACATATGTTATATATATTACATCATACTGATCTGTTGAATCTTCAGGCAACTCGTAATAACCTATTGCCGTAAATGCAACATATAACAAATTATTAGGGTTGCTTTCATCTGTTGCACATAACTCTAAAATTTGTTGGTCTGTTGATACATAATGTCGAATAGCTTCAAACATTGGTGCAGGAACAATAGCATATCCTTCCATGGCACTCCCTCTTTGTGTAGCACGATTTCTGTAATCTTCCTCTCTTTGTACAACAAGGTCTTTGTTTGTGTAAGTACCATAAAAATATATCTCACTGTTCTTTTTATCGCTTTTAATTTCACTAATACTTGTAATAGCCTGATGATAAGGCGGTAGCGGATAATCCATCCAGATACTGTCTTGCGACCTTCCTAAAGTCATCAGCTTTAAACCATAAGGCTGATAATTCGTCCCCGAAGGGTAATCCGCCGGATTCACCCCTTTTCTACCCGTACTTATTACTATGTCGGTTATGTACCTAGAATAATCGAAGTAATCTTTTACTAAAGCATCGCTATATAAATGCGACATCTCCAGATTTTCTTTCCCGTCTATCCTAGAAATGGTTATTACATTCTTTTCAAAATCTGCGTCTTCCTCAATATATACCGGCTCTAATCCCACAGTGTTTATAAACATATATGGATAGTGTTCATTAAGCCTGTTTATCCTCTTTGAATATTGAGAAAGCATATTATCGTCTGCGAATATATTGTTTATGTAATATACGAAATTGGCAAGATCTTTGTTTTCATCTACATCAATCTCCATGTATTCAATATGATCCGATACATCCATATTAACTCCTGCTACTGCTCTACTAAGTCCACCAAAGGACAGATATATAGCGTCATGTTCTTTGTCTGTTGCATATTCCCCTATTATCTTGAAATTTTCAAAACTGTTTGTGGTGGAATTTTTAATGGAAATAACCTTTTTTGCGTCAGATAACCTAGCTTTAATATGCTTACTCAAGGTAGAGGGAATAATAGCGTAATTCTGAAGATTATCTTCTAGCAAATCCGCAGTATAGCCTTCATATAATGTAATCTTACTAACTTCTTTATCTGTAAATATACCGTTTAGTGTAGTTATACCTATACAATACTTTATCGAATCAATAACTTCCTTAACTTCACTACTGTCCGATTTTGCATAAATGCCTTCAGAACTAGACATGCTTAAGCTTGTTTTGCTCATCATATATCTTACCGATGAAATATTTAGACTGACTATTTCATCTTCAAATTCCGATCTGCTTCTCAATATATACATAGCATATTTCAATGGCATATTTAACGGCTCTTGACCGTCCACTCTTTTTATAACTATGTCACTTTTAAAGGTCGTTACATTAAAAATCTCCAACAGTTTTTCCGATCTGTCACAAGACACTGACAACAATGCTGTTATAACAATCACTATTAAAATAACTATAGTTATACCTGCTTTTTTCCTGCTTTCCATGCTGTTTGTTTATCCATTCACCATTGATATGATTGGATTCTCCTTTCTCTCGGACTTTTCTGAGTAATTCCTTACCTTTTATG
>Ga0123334_1005296_pt1 | contig 12554 bp, 12 predicted proteins | sample BiotimSIPDNA_FD_89706 | JGI IMG/M metagenome (GOLD analysis project Ga0123334, IMG submission 89706) | Anaerobic biogas reactor microbial communites from Washington, USA - Biogas_R1 time_0 SIP DNA | ecosystem: Engineered > Bioreactor > Anaerobic > Unclassified | place: Washington, USA... | reverse complement strand
GGCCGAAATCAAAATATTTATAGCCCATAACGCAGCCGTGCGTAATGCCGGCAACCACCCGTGTAAACGGGTTTTTCTCCGTAATGAAGCACCCGCCCTTTAATATGCAGGCGATGTCGGCGGGCGTTGCCCGGTACGGCGACAGCGCTTCCTCAAAACCGAGCGACGTCGTTTCGACCTGCGGGATCGATCCATCCGGCAGTATTTCGATCCTCTCGACGCAGCCCCTCCTGGACATGATCGTACGGTTCGTCATGCGATGGTAGAATATATACCATTGCCCGTTGATGCAGCAGATCGAACCGTGGTCGTTTCCGCCCGGGTAATCGACGCCGCTGTCGATGATGACGCCCCGGTAGGTAAACGGCCCGACCGGCGATTTGCTGGTCGCGTACACCAGCCTGCTCGCGGTTTTCGGAGAATAGATCATATAATAGGTATCCCCGATTTTCCGCGGGGAGCATGCCTCGAAGAAACTAAAAGGCTCCTCGACCGGTATGATGTTCTCCCGGTATGTTCCATCCAATACTTCGTACATGTTGTCCGGGTTCAGTTCCGCCATATACGAGCCCAGATAGCCGCAGTACACATAGACCCTGCCGTCGTCGTCAACCAGCACGCCGGGATCGATGAACGTTCCGTCGTCGTAATGCTTTTCCACGTTGTATTGATACCGTGAGATCAACCGGAACGGGCCCTCCGGCCTGTCCGACACAGCCACGCAGCCTTTGGCGTTTTCAATGTAGGCATATAGATAATATTTGCCGCCTTTTTCTACGACATCCGGCGCGAACAGGCGGTGGTCGGTCCAATCCACATCCGGTGTGTGGTCTTCGTCGCCCATGGTGTGGAAGATGTCGCCGTGGCATACCCAGTCATTTAAGTTGCGGACCGAAGCGGACCAGACCTTTAGTTTATGGTCGCAGAACTGGTCCGAGCCCGCGCTGTCATGCGAGCCGTAGATATACACCCTGTCCCCGAACACCCTCGGCTCCCCGTCCGGTATGTACTCCCAGCCCGGAAGATATGGATTTGGCATAAACGTCACTCCTTTTTGCTATCTATTTTTACCGCGCCGCTTGCGGAGCCGGTCGGCACCGAATGCGGCCGCGAAACCGCCCGTTGTTTTGCATTTACCGCAGGTTTTCCGTGCAGCCCGCTTTTAAAACCTGCATGCTGCCATGCGCCTCCCAGCCGCGGCATACCGGTGCGAAAAATGTGTCGCCGCTTTTTAACTCAAATAACAGCCTGCCGCCTTCGGCTGCAAATCCGCTGCCCGACAGCACGGTATACGCTCCGAACCCGCCGTCCGAGTCGGCAAACATGCCATCAATAATAATGCGCTCCAACCTGAATTTGTCATTTTGAACCAGCATCCGCCTGCCGGCATGCCCTTTTACCCTGATCGGCTCCGCTTGCAAAGAGAAATCGATGACGTCCATAGCATTCCCGATATGCAGCTGCCTGGGCTCGCCCGTCGCGGCGTCGACACGGTTCCAGTCATAGAGCCTGTAGGTCACATCGGCGTTCTGCTGCAGCTCGTAGACGACGACCCCCGCGCAAAGCGCATGAACCAGCCCCGGCCTGATCTCAATGACATCCCCTGCCGAAACCTGTATATAATTCAGGCACTCCTCGACGCGTCCCTCGCGCAGCGCGCCGGAAAACCTCGCCCTGCCGCAGTTCAAGCCGCATACGATCCTGCCGCCCGGCGGCGCGAAAAGGACATACCAGGCCTCCGATTTTCCCGATTCATGTCCGGCCAATCCGCGGTACCCGTCGCCGGGGTGCACCTGCACCGACAAATCCATGGCAGGGCCGATGAGCTTCGCAAGCAGCGGGAATCTGTCAAACCGATTGTTAAAAACCAAGCCGAGATATCGGCCGAAGTCCATGCCCGCATATTCGCCGGAGCCGACCACGGAACTGCCGTTTTCGTGCGCGGAGAGCTCCCACGACTCCCCCGTGCTTTTCCCGGGGCCGCCCTTGCCGAAGCGCTCATACAATAAATCGCCGCCCCATAGCATGGATTTCAGCACAGGCTTTAAAAGGACCGGGCTGTTCTTCATACCGCCAACCCCTTTTGTGTTCAGGGCCGGGGCTTGCACGCCCTTATCCCCCGGCAATTTCAATACCTGGTGTCAAAGTTCCAGGGCTGTCCGCCCGCAAGGCACCCGCCGTCGATATGGTACATCGCGCCGGTCATGTAGCTCGATGCGTCGGAGGCAAGCAGTATCGCAAGCCCCAGCACCTCTTCCGGCGTGCCCGGCCTTCCCATCGCAATCCTCTGGCGCAAATAATCCGCCCGCTCGGGGTTCTCCCATGTCGCGGTCGTCAGCGCGGTCAGTATATGCCCCGGCGCGATCGCATTGGCACGGATGTTATACTTGGCCCACTCGATGGCCATCGAGCGCGTCAGCGCGGTGACCGCACTTTTGGTCGCTCCGTACACCGAAACGCCGCCCAGCATACCGACGGAATTGTGTGAGGCCATGTTGATGATGCTTCCCTTTTTTGCTTTGATCATGTGCTTTGCAACCTCCTGCGTCAGGAAATAGAGGCCCTTCAGATTCACGCCCATGATCCTGTCGTAGGTGCTTTCCTCAACATCGAGAAAACCTTCCCGCTTATTGATCCCGGCGCAATTGACAAGCACATCGATCCTGCCGAATTCATCGATCACACTGCCGACACAGCTCCTGATCGAATCCATCGAAAGTACATCCAATAAAAATGACTTGGTGCCGCCCGGCTCAATCTGCCCTTCGAGCTCGTTCAGCGCTTCCATATTGATATCGCACAGGGCCATACGGGCACCTGCCGCGGCCATACCCTTTGCAAGCACCGCGCCGATCCCCCCGGTCGCGCCCGTTAATAAAACAACCTTGCCCTCCAGCGAAAATAGTTTCTCCAGATTTGCTGCAACCGACATGATACGCCCTCCGTTAAACTCTGTTGATTTTGACTGTGATATACCGTATTTGTTATTATAACAAATTATAGTTATTTAAGCACCGTCTGATGTATTTTATGAACACCGGCGCATCCTATGAAATGAAGAAAGCACCCACTCGGGTGTCTGAATATGAATAATATTGTAACAAATCCAAGTAATGCTTATAATAGGTTTAGTGTTTGTACAGGGGACGGGCAAGTGAGCAAGGTACTTGGTTTTATCAGGCGGCGGGAACTGCTGTCTTTCTTCGTACTGGCATTCATGATTTCATGGCCGGTCTGGATCGATGCGGGACTCAGAACGCTGATCATCCCTATATCGGGGCTTGCAGGGGGAAACGACAGAATCTATAACAGGGTGAACCTTAAAACAGCCGACGGCAAAGTACTTTTCGGAGGCAGGGCTACGCTTCGTGTTGACGGGCATTATATTGTTTAGCATCACCAGGACGAAGGCATGATCCGGCTCCAAACCATCCATCAAGGAGGCAAGCAATGTCCGACTGGAACCCCGACCTTTATCTCAAGTTTGAAAAAGAGCGCACGCAGCCTGCCATCGATCTGGCGGCCAGGATATCGCATGCCGATCCCGGCGATATCATCGATATCGGCTGCGGCCCCGGCAACAGCACGCAGGTATTAAAAAACCGCTGGCCGCATGCGCGCATCACAGGGCTCGACAGCTCGGCACAGATGATCGAACAGGCAAAGGCCGGGCATACCGGCATCAAGTGGGTTCTGAAAGACGCGAGCGAGGATCTGTCCGCCCTGGGAAAATTCGACATCGTATTCTCGAATGCCGCCATACAGTGGATTGCCGACCAAAAGGCACTGCTTGATAACATGTTCTCCATACTAAAGCCCGGCGGCATACTGGCCGTGCAGGTGCCCTGCACAAAAAACATGCCCATACAGACAGAACTCAACCGCCTGGTATCATCGCAAAAGTGGTGCGTTCATTTCTTTGCACTCAAATCCATGCATTATTCGCATACTGCCGGTTACTACTACAATATACTGAGCGCATTGACCGGTGAAATCGAATTGTGGGAAACAGACTACCATCATATCATGGATTCGCACGCGGATCTGGTGCAGTGGTACAAAAGCACGGGGCTGCGTCCGTATCTGGATTGCCTCAGGAGCGAAGCTTTGATTCAAGAGTTCATGAAGGATTTTCATTTCGCAATATCCAGGTCATACGCCCCCCAGTCGGACGGCAAGGTCTTATTCCCGTTTACAAGGATATTCTTTACAGCCAAAAATGAATAATAAAAATTAATATTTGGGATGATTCGGATATGTCATTAATATCCGGGCCACAGAATCCATCTGATTCCATCATCTGTTGATCTATATCCATGGATGTGCGCTCAGAGCTATCAATGACAGGTCAGCAGCAATACCCGCTGCCGCAGTACCGGCATAAAGCATTGGCAAGACACAGTCCCCAGCAAAGCGCGTTCGGCCTGATGAACGGCCTGCCGTAAGTTCGGCTCGTTTCGGTATAGGTCTGCCAGGGGCTATTCAGCCGCTCCAGCAGCATGCGGTATTCCATATTGCCCGGCTCCATGTTCACGGCCTGCTGCGCATGCTGCTGTGCCGCGATCCTGTTTCCGAGCCCGGCGTTTGCATACGCGCTGTAATAATACCACCGCGCGGTGCGCTCATTGATGCTGCCGAGCACATTGAGCGCTTCCCGGAACCTGCCGCTGTTGATATAATTGCGGGCGGCCTGCATATAGGGTGCTTCCTCGGCGGTATTGCCCTGGGAATACCCGCCGAAACCGCCGAAGCCCCCGTACGGGTTCCCGTATTGGTTCCGGCCCGGCCCCGCTCCCGAAGCCTTGCTGTTGACGATCATATCATACGCCTCGTTGATTTCCTTCATCTTCTGCTCGGCGCGCTTGTCCCCGGGATTTGCATCGGGGTGATAGATTTTCGCAAGCTTCCTGTAAGCTTTTTTCACTTCATCATCGGTTGCCGTTGACGGAACCCCGAGAACTTTGTACGGATCAATGACCATCTGTTTTTATGCCCTTTCCCCTTGATTCATTCCTGCTTTGTGCCATGTAATACCGCGTCCAGACTCCGGAATACAGTATATTGCGGAGCAGCCCGGCATCCTGAACAAGCGGCAGCTTTTCAAATTCCGCGGCGCACTCCGACATCAGCATCTCAAGCATGCTGCGGCATTGCTCCGAAAAATCGCTTTCGCCGTGCAGACCGGCCAACGGATTGTAGCGCTTTTTTCGCAGATCGCTCCCGACATCCAGATAAGCGTCCATCATATAGATGAATCTTCCGAGCGCTCCGGCCATGCGGCGCAGGAGCGGCGACCAGAGATCCTCGTCATATACGAACAGTTCTCCCATCAGCATGCCGAAATATCCCGACACGGCATCCAGATCGGCCGTCCGGCTGTTCTCGGCTTCCGCGAGCCCGGCAAGGCCCTCTTTGACCGCGCCGCTTTGCCGCGGATATTTTTCGATGATGTTTTCTGCTTTTCTCCTCAGCAGCCCGGCTTCGGCGCGCGCCAGTATGTTTCGATCATCGTTCCAGTCGTCGATGCAGTTGTAGTAGGCCAGCAGTATGTTCATGTCGGCCGCATACCCAGTGAACCTGTTTTGCCAGAGACAATGCTTTTTGAACGGATGCACCATGCACCGCTTCAGTTCTGGCATCTCTCCGGGCTCGTACAGGGAGGACAGCAGCAATATCAAAAATGTCATGTCGTAGTTCAGCGTGATGCGGCCCGCCTGTCCGTACCTGTCGCCGAGCGTATGGCAAAGCCCGCAGTAACCCGAGCGGTAACGGAGCAGCTCTTCCTTCGACAACCCATGTATATTTGCAGTCACATAACCAAACATATGCGGTCAGCTTTTTCTGATAAAAGCGTGCGCGCATTTCGGGCAGGTGATCCGTATCTTGCCTTTGCCCTTCGGCACCCTTGCCGTCGCGCCGCACTCCGGGCAGCGGTAAAAGCGGTGCGTTCTGCTCTGCGTTACTCGGTTTTTGATCCGGCCGAACCGTGCTTTCAACCTGTTGCTCAACTGTATATACTTATAGTTTTCATTGCGCCGCTTTTCAATGTTCTTTGAAAACATGCGGAAGATGCTGATCAACAGCGCAATCCATGCGACATAGTAAAGCGCGCTGCCGATATAGGCCAGCACTTTGGCTCCCGTGCCCGCCGCAGCGTTGAGAATCAGCCCCAATACCAAAAGGACCATGCTGAAAACGGATAAAAACCTTCCGAGATGGTCATTCCCGTACCTTCCATACATCAATCTGGCGAGCCAGTTTCTCATCTGTTACCTCCGGCAGCATGCAATGCCTGCATTATAAAACCCCAATATGAACTGGATATGAATAGAATCATACCATGCCATACCAATTACTTATTCTATGTACAGACGGGGAAAAATACAAGCATCTTCGCTCCAAGCGACGCTTTTTAGGCCTGAATACCGAAAAGAGGGCCGCATTTATATATTGTGCATTGAACCGAATCAGTACTATACTGGTGATTAAGGCCGCCAAAGGCACGCCCATTCAACGCAAAAAGGAGCGCCCGGAATGAAAAAAGTATCCGTCAATCTTTCAAACGACTTCTGTCCGCAGCCTTTGTATTTATACGGCACATACCGGGAGGACGGCAAACCGAATTTCGGGCTGTTCTGCTGGTTCAGCTACTGCTGGGACGGGGATCTGTCGGTCATGGCCTGTATCGGCGGCGAAAAGCTGACCAAGGACCGCATCAAAGCGACGAATGTGTTTTCTGCGAACCTCGTGACCGAGCAGCTGCTGCCGCTTGCCGACTACTTCGGCAATAAGGACGGTTATGATGCCGATAAGATGCCGGCGGACATCGCAGTCACACACGGCGAAAAGCTCAATGTACCAGTCCTTGTTGACAGTCCCCGCAGCTATGAGCTCCGCGTCAAGCAGTGGGTAAAGCTCGACGGCAGCGAAATCATGATCTGCAAGATTGAGAACATTGTATCCGATGATGCACTCACGGATGCATCAAAGAGCATCGAAGAGCGCATGAGGGTCGCCTGTCCCGCGGTGACGACGGCCAGAACCTATTTTTCGGTCGGGAACAGACTCGGCGCGTGGGCCGACTGGAAAAACAGATGAAGATCGACCGCCTGCTTGCGATACTGACCATACTTCTTAATGAAAAGCAGACAACCGCCCCGGCCCTTGCCGAGCGGCTCGAAGTCAACCGGCGTACAATCGGCCGTGACATCGAGGATCTGTGCATGGCCGGGTTTCCGATCATCACGCGGCAGGGTGCGGGCGGCGGCATATCGATCGCGGAGGGCTACAAGCTCGATAAAAGCATACTGAGCAGGCATGAGCTGCAGGATATACTGATCGGCCTCAAAGGCCTCGGCTCCGTTATGAGCCCAGCCAACATGGGCAGCCTTGTCGCAAAGCTCTCCCCTCCCGATACGCGGCTGATGTCAGCCGACAGCATCGTTATCGACCTGTCCTCCTTCTACCGGGAAAGCCTTTCACAGAAAATCGGCATATTGCGCGATGCGATACGCCAGGCAAAGACCGTCGAATTCGACTACTACTCGGCCAAGGGCGTTTCGGAGCGCTGCATCGAGCCCTACTGCATACTGTACAAATGGGCATCGTGGTATATATTCGGCTACTGTTTTGCGCGACGGGATTTCAGGCTGTTCAAACTGAACCGTCTTTGGCGGCTTGCAATGCAGGAGACATCCTTTACCCCCAGGGAAATACCGGCCGAAAAGCTGACATTCGACGGGGGGCTGAGCGATCAGGAGAAACTTGTCGTGCTGTTTGATGAAAGCGCCGAATATATAGTCGTCGAGGAATACGGGCCGGAGAGCTTCTCCCGGCTGCCCGACGGCAAGCTGCGGCTCGAGGTCGGGTTTACGAATCCCGGGCACATGCTGCGGTGGATACTCGGCTTCGGCGACAAGGCCGTGGTGCTCGAACCCGCGGAACTGCGGGAACAAATCAAAGCCATCGCAAAGAACATGCTGGATTCCTGTTGAACACGGCACACTGTTGTCCTGTTCGGTATGGTAGGATGGCGCTATGGATGCCATAGTGTCAGGCAACATAAATGCTCCCGTATATAAGAGGGAATTGAATCATAAAAACCTGTGCCGCGGCGCAGTCAGTTGCCGGGGCACTGAAGGAGTTGACCATGAAGTACGAATGGCTTGACGAACATCTGCTCAATAAGCCCGGTGTGCACAAGGACTACAAGGTCGAATGGAGCATGATCCGGTATATGGTTCGCGGCAAGATGTTTGTGACGCAGGGCGGCGACAATCACGGCAAGCCCATCCTGACATTAAAACTCAGGCCCGAACACGGGGCGGTTCTGCGGCAACAGTACAAAGACATCATACCCGGCTACTATATGAACAAGGAGCACTGGAACTCCATTTATCTGGAGGGCGATGTGCCGGACGACGTGGTCAGGCAAATGGCCGATGAAGCCTATGAGCTGATATTTGCCGGGCTGACAAAGAGCGCGCAAAAGGAGATATTGGGCGAAAGCAATCAAGCCTAGACTTGCATGAAGGGTGCAAAAAGCGTGGACGGCACGGCCGCATCGGTAGCCCCGAAGGCTGCAAGCCTATAAAAAAAGCGGCGTTGCTGACGCGCCGCTTCTGCTTTACTGTAAATATGTTTATGGATTGACGGCCCTGTCAAGATTTTGGACAGCCAATGCGCCGCCGGACTTGATGATGGACTGTATATTTCCGTCGCCGGTATCCCCGGCGCAAACCAGGATATAATAGCCGTCCGCCAGTATATGCAGCCCCGGTACGGCTGGAAGCATTGTTCGAAAAGGCATTTGCGCCGCTGCTGGTGCCGATGGAGTTGAAGAACCAGGCGTTCAGGATCGAGGACGGCGGCCTGCAGCTCTGCTGCGACGCGAACTGGACAGCCGAAGCGCTGCTGAACATCGTCAAGAACTGTACCGAGCATACGACGCAGGGCGGGCGGATCGAGATAATCTGCGAACAGAATCCGCTGTATACCCAGATACGGATCATGGACAACGGCCCCGGGATCGACAGTGCGGATCTGCCGTACATCTTCAACCGGTTCTACAGGGGCAGGAATGCGTCGGCCGACAGTGTCGGCATCGGCCTTGCGATGTCCGCCGCAATCATACAGGGCCAGGGCGGCAGTATCGCGGTGCAGAGCACAAATGCAGGCAGCACCTTTACAATTCGATTTCCGAGGGTTATGGAATAGAGATTTCAGTTCTCACCTCACAAATGACAAAACTGTCACCCGCCTTGTCACCGCCCGGTCATACTGGCAGACTATGATGGCGGTATACCAAACAAGGAGATTTTTTATGGAAATATTAAGAGTTGAAAATCTGTGCAAGACCTACGGCAGCGGTGAAGCGGCCGTCAGGGCGCTTGACAATGTATCCTTCAGCGTGCAAAAAGGCGAATTCGTCGCGATCGTCGGCTCCTCCGGTTCCGGCAAGAGCACATTGCTGCACATCATCGGCGGTGTGGACCGGCCGACCTCGGGCAAGGTCTTTGTCGACGGCACCGATATCTACAGCCTGGATGAAAGCAGACTTGCGATCTTCCGCCGCAGGCAGGTCGGACTCATATACCAGTTCTACAACCTGATACCTGTGCTCGATGTCGAGGAGAACATCACGCTGCCGCTGCTGCTTGACATGCGCAAGGCGGATGCAAGACAGCTTGAGGACCTGCTGCACATGCTAAAGCTGACCGACCGCAGAAAGCACCTGCCGAACCAGCTCTCCGGAGGACAGCAGCAGCGTGTGTCGATCGGCCGTGCGCTCGTAAACTCGCCTGCAATCGTACTGGCGGATGAGCCGACCGGCAACCTCGACAGCAAATCGAGCGCCGAGATCATGAATCTGCTGCGCGTTTCGAACAAGCTTTACAACCAGACGCTGCTCCTGATCACGCACGACCAGAATCTTGCGCTGCAGGCCGACCGCATACTGAGCATCGAGGACGGCCGGATTGTCAAGGACGAGGTGATGCGTAAATGAATGTGATGCGGAACTTTACGCTGCGGAGCCTTGCCCTCAATAAGAAACGCACGGTCGTAACCATCATCGGCGTCATACTTTCAGCGGCCATGATTACGGCGGTCGCCGCATTCATCACATCGTTTCTGAGCATGCTGCAGCAAGAAGCCATTGCGACTTCCGGCAACTGGCACGGCCGCATCAATGACGTTGCGGCACAAAACCTTGGCATGATCAGGGAGAATGAAGAAATTCAGCATGCGTACATCCTGCGCGAACTGGGTTATGCGCCGCTGGAAGGCTCCGTCAATAAGGAAAAACCATACTTACACGTACAGGAATATTCATCCGACGCGTTCACACATATGTCGGTGCGGGTCCTGTCCGGCAGGCTGCCGGAGAAAAGCGGCGAGGTCATCATCTCCGAAAGCATACAAAAGGCCTGCGGCGTCAATATGCAGATCGGCGACACGCTGCAGGCCGAGCTCGGCAGGCGGGTCAACGCGGAGGGCTATGTATTCGATACGAATACAAGCCTGTATTATGATTACGTCGATGGGGAGCTCGCATTGCTTGAGAGCCTCGAGCCGCTGAATATGGCCGTGAACTTTACCGTGGTGGGCATTATGAAGCGCCCGGCATCCGAATACAGCTGGTCTGCGGGCTGCGCGGTATTGGGATTTCTGGATGAAAGCGCGCTTGCCGGCACCGATGCCGTCGATGTGCTCTTAACATTCGAAAAGCCGCACCGCGGTATCTTCAAAACCGTGCCCGGGCTGGCCGAGCGGGCCGGGAAAACCGCCGACGACACCGAAATGAACACCGGATTGCTCCGGTACTACATGGTCGAACAGAGCGACAATCTGTACAGCTTTTTCATAAGCTTCGCGGCAGTCATCATCACGATCATCATCGTTGCATCCATCACGCTGATTTACAATGCGTTCGCGATATCGGTATCGGAGCGCTCCAGGCAGCTCGGCCTGCTGGCAAGCATCGGCGCCACCAAAAAACAGAAGCGTGCAAGCGTGCTGTTCGAGGGCCTTGTGATCGGTGTAATCGGCATTCCGCTCGGCATACTTTCGGGCATCGGCGGCATGGCTGTAACGCTGCGCGCGATTTCGCCGCTGCTGACCTATCTGTCCGAACTGCCCGGTGTCGAGCTCAAACTGGTCCTCTCCCCGGCTGCGGTACTGCTGTCGGTACTTCTTTCGGCGCTGACCATATTCATATCCGCATATATACCTTCGGTGCGCGCTTCCAGAATCGCGCCGATCGATGCGATACGCCAGACGAAGGATGTCAAACTGACAAAGAGAGCGGTCAAAACCCCGCGGCTTGTCAGGATGCTGTTCGGCTTCGAGGCGGAAATCGCGATGAAAAACTTGAAACGCAGCCGCAGGAAGTACCGCGCGACCATATTGTCGCTCATTCTAAGCATCGTGCTGTTCCTGACCGCGTCGACCTACGGCGAGATGACGCACCTGCTGTCGGGCGCAAGTTACGACGGCTATAATTACGATATCGGGATCCGTTTTTCGAGTACGGTGCAGAGCGGCCAGCTTCAGAGCGTACAGAGCGCCATCGAAGGCCTTGAACTTGTGGACAGCTATGTGGCCGTACAGGGATTGGATGGTGCCGCAAAACTGAGCCCCGGCCAGCTCAGCGAACTGACCCGGGAGATTATGGGCAGCCCTGAAGAGCCGGTCGACTACGCGCTGAGCATCATCGCGCTGGATGAGGATGATTTTGCCGAGTATGCGGCATCCGCGGGCGCAGACCCGGCCGATTTCGGGCAGGCGGCGCCATCGGCGATACTGATCAACTATGCGCAGGGCTACTCGGTGAGCCCGCAGGGTGATGTGGTAAAGACCAGCGGGGACAAGCTGAGCATAACGCCCGGCGACCGGCTCGAATTCGGAATCTATGTTTTTACCGGGGAGCCGGAGGCGGAAGCGGAATATGTGCCTGCCGCCAGCATCCGGATCGCCGCGGTCACGGACAAGAGGCCCATCGGCACGGCCATTCAGGATTTCTCCATGGCGGAGCTCGTGGTAGACCGCGAATCTTTTAAACGGATCACGGAAAATATACGGGATTTTGACCGCACCATGATCCGAAACACAGCGTATATCACAACCGGGAACGACCAGGAGCTCGAAAAGCAGATTTCGGAGATCACCGGGCAGCTTCCGTCGACCTATATACACAATATACAGAGCGCATCGCGGAACGAGCGCAACAACCAGATGTTCTTCAAGGTCTTCATCTACGGTTTCCTGACCCTGATCAGCCTGATCTGCATTGCAAACATCTTCAACACAGTGACGACCAACATCGCGCTGCGGCGCAAGGAGTTTGCGATGCTGCGCTCGGTCGGCATGATGCCCGGAGGTTTTCAAAAGATGGTCCGGTTTGAAAGCATATTCTATGGCTTGAAAGGGCTGTTCTACGGCCTCCCGATCAGCTTCGTGATCGGTATGATGCTGCATGGCATGCAGCAGTCGGTGCTGGTATCGGCGCTGGAGCTGCCCTGGGGCAGTTATCTTACGGCAGTCATTATGATACT
>Ga0123334_1005294_pt1 | contig 12559 bp, 8 predicted proteins | sample BiotimSIPDNA_FD_89706 | JGI IMG/M metagenome (GOLD analysis project Ga0123334, IMG submission 89706) | Anaerobic biogas reactor microbial communites from Washington, USA - Biogas_R1 time_0 SIP DNA | ecosystem: Engineered > Bioreactor > Anaerobic > Unclassified | place: Washington, USA | collected... | reverse complement strand
GCAGCCGGCAATCTACCATATACTATCGGTGGAGGAATCGGCCAATCGCGAATTTGTATGTTTTTCTTAAACAAAGCCCATGTTGGTGAAGTCCAGTCTTCGATCTGGCCTGATGATATGGTTGAAAGTTGCGCTAAAGCTAAGATCGGCTTATTATAAATTGAGTAAGGAGAGTTTGAAGATGGAGCTTATTACGGTAAAAAATGTTTTTAAAGATCCCAAAGTTTATTTAAATCAAACCATCCGAATTTGCGGTTGGGTGAAGACGATCCGCGACCAAAAAACCTTTGGATTTATTGAGTTGAATGATGGGACCTTCTTCAAAAATATCCAGGTAGTTGTCGAGGAAAGTATGCCGAACTTTGGCAAAATCATTAAACTCTCAGTTGGTTCGGCCTTAATTGTAGAGGGTGAATTGGTAGAGTCTCCCGGGGCGAAGCAACCCTTCGAGTTAAAAGCGAAACAGGTACTGATCGAAGGTGAATCTAGCCCGGATTATCCATTGCAGAAGAAAAGGCATTCTTTTGAATATTTACGGACTATTGCTCATTTAAGGCCTAGGACTAACACCTTCGCCGCTGTTTTTCGGGTTAGGTCCCTAGCGGCTTTCGCCATTCATCGATTCTTCCAGGAACGGGGTTTTGTCTATGTCCACACTCCGATTATTACTGGAAGTGACTGTGAGGGCGCCGGGGAAATGTTTAGAGTCAGCACTATTGATCCAAACAACCCGCCCCGGGACGAACAGGGAAAGGTTGATTACTCAAAGGATTTTTTCGGCAAGGAGACCAACCTTACGGTGAGCGGTCAATTAGAAGCTGAGACTTATGCCATGGCTTTTCGAAACGTCTATACCTTCGGCCCCACCTTTAGGGCTGAGAATTCCAATACTCCCAGGCATGCGGCGGAGTTTTGGATGATCGAACCGGAGATGGCCTTTGCTGATCTTAATGATGACATGAAACTGGCCGAAGATATGCTCAAATATTTAATTAATTACCTTTTGGAGCAAGCCTCGGAGGAGATGGAATTTTTCAATAATTTCATTGATAAAGGTCTTCTAGATAGGTTAAAGCTGGTCGCCGGTTCCGACTTTGGACAGGTTACTTATACGGAAGCAATTGAGCTTTTAAAGAAGGAGAACTCCCGATTTGAATATCCGGTGGAGTGGGATAGCGATCTCCAAACCGAACACGAACGTTATTTAACCGAGCAGATCTTTAAAAAGCCGGTCTTTGTTACCGACTACCCCAAGGAGATTAAAGCGTTCTATATGCGTCAAAATGACGATAACCGAACTGTGGCCGCCATGGATCTATTAGTGCCGGGAGTTGGCGAAATAATTGGCGGCAGCCAGCGGGAAGAACGATTGGAATTATTGGAACGACGGATGGAAGAAATGGGGCTTCCTAAAGAGGATTACTGGTGGTATCTCGACCTTCGGAGATTTGGCGGCGCCAGGCATGCCGGATTTGGATTGGGATTTGAACGGGCAGTCATGTATATGACCGGAATGGGAAATATCCGCGATGTGCTTTCCTTCCCCAGGACGGTTCGGACAGCGGAGTTTTAAAAAATGATGGAGATCTCGCTCTTTTAGAAGTTCAGATCTATAGTTCATGATTTGTCAATATTATTTAAACTTACCTCCGGCAAGTAGCCAATTGGCAAAAGAAACGGATTTACCGGATTGAGATCAATGCTAAAATTCGGATTAATAAGTTTAAGTAAACGCAGGCGCGGAAGGGACTACGTTTATATTTTGATTGAGAAAGATTTCAAAACCCCACTTTAATTTTTTGTAACTAGAACGAAATGTTGTTCATAGCCACATTATTACTTTTTTTTGAGAATAGTAATTTTGTGAAATATTAAATATTTTTTAGATACATTATTGGTTGGAAATGTTATAATATCAGAGATTGGAGCGCTTCCGAATATTTAAAAAAGTTATATTTTGACTCAATAATAGTATATTGGAGGATAAAGTTGTTTTTTAACAAACAGTTAATTCTTTCCAAACTTGCTCCACCAAAAATAGATCAGGGTATGATTTTTCGAAAACGTCTATTAAATTTATTCAATACCAACCCAGACTGGCGAATCGGTTTTTTTTCAGCTCCGGCTGGGTTCGGTAAAACGGTTTTAATGTCACAGGTAGCGGCTTCGATTAAACAAACTGTCTGGTATCAATTGGATGAATATGATAATGACCCTTACACTTTTTTAAAATATTTGATTGTTGGATTTGAACACTTCTGTCCGAGCTTGTTTGATAAGACTTCAATATTTTTTTCAACAGGCAATATCAATACCCGTGAATTGATGGTCGCCTTCGCCAATGAACTGAACGGATTTTTATTAAGTCAAGAAATACTTTTAGTGTTGGATGATTTTCAATTTATCGAAGAGACTAATATTCATCGCTTGATCCGTGAATTGCTACTATATATCCCGAAACTTCGCATTCTTATTTCAAGCCGTTCTAATCCTCCCGCAGTGTTCTATAAATTAATCGTAAATGAAAGCGCTTTTCATCTCGAAGCAACTGATCTGGCTTTTACCAAGCAAGAAATCGAGAGCTTCCTTTCGCTAAAGAAGATCCAAACGCCGCCGGATACCATTACTAACTTAATGTCCAATACCGCCGGTTGGGCTATCGCCCTAAACCTGATGGTAAGATCTTCATATATAAAAAAGGAGGCCCGATTAGATAAGATATCCTCCGATATCTGTGATTATCTTATTGAAGAGGTATTGCAGCAATTTCCAGAGGAAATCCAAGGGTTTTTATCAAGTACATTTTTTCTAGAGGATTTTACTCCGGAATTTTGTGACCAATTGCTGCAACGTAAAGATTCGGCAATCATTTTAAACTATTTAGAGAAGCAACATTTTTTCATATATTTATTGGACGGTGCCCCCAAGAAATATCGTTATCATGATCTTATTAGGGGTATTTTCAAGGGGCGCGTCGACCAGGTTCAACTAGCGGATTTGATGGATAGGGCCGGAAAATTAGCTTGGGAAAACGGCGATCCGAACCGATCCATTGGATACTACATATCCGCCGGTAAGTATGAAGAGGCGGTGGCGGTTATCTATGAGATTGGAGAACGGTTTATATTAGAAGAAAATTGGCAACAAGTCGACCGGTGGATAAAATTAATTCCTGCCGGGATAATTGATGGAGAAGAAAGATTGGCCATATTACGGGCGGGTATTGAATATTGCAACGGGAGCCTAAGAGAAGCGGAGAAATGGATAAACCTGGCAGTCCCTAAGTTTGCTAATAAAAAAGATCAGTTGGGATTCGAAAGAGCGATTGCGCTTCAAGCGCGGATCTTGTATTCAAAGGGAGATTACCTTGGAAGCAAAAACTTGCTGGAATCGATTAATATATCGGACTCGGATTCCTGGAAGTATGATTTGCCTAACATACAATCATTAGTTATTTTCTTTTCCATCGGAAGACTGGACCTGGCCATTAATTATTTGCAGAAACAACTAAAACAAGCTGAACTACATGATGTTCAATATGCTATTAAACATATATCCAGGGCATTACGGGCTTTGTACTATATCGAAGGAAATTACCAGAAAGCTTTGGAGATGCACCGGAAGTCCATTCGAAACTCCGATCCGGGCATGGAATTTTTAAATCATATGACTATCGTTACAATTTATCACGATTGGGGAGAACTGGATCAAGCGCTGGAAATGGCAGAGAAAAGCATCAAGGTTAAGGAGAAAGTAAATTTTAATGCGGCATTGCCATATGCGTATCATGAACTAGCTACTATTTATATGGATCGGGGCGATTTGAAACAGGCTGAAAATTATTTTAATCATTCAATTAAAATCACTCAAGAAGTGGAAGGACAAAAATTTTTCTTAATCTTAAGCCGGATTTACCTGGCATGGTGTTTGTGCATTCAAGGAAGATTATCGGAATCGATGGAATTATTAAACCTGGTTTTAAAAGACTGTAAAGGGCAGGTCAATTATATCAGGGCTATTTGTCAAGTATATGGCGGGATGATCCTCGTTAAAAACGGGAGTTATTCCGATGGTTTGTCCATGTTGCAAAACGCCAAGAAGGTTTTGAAACGGATTAAAACTCGATATCCGTTATGTCTTTGTAATGGTTTTTTAACGGGGCTTTTAGCCGGACATGGGGACAACGAGGCTGTAGCGCTTAAAAACGCCGTCGAGTGCTTAAGGCTTGCGGCGGAGGGCAATTTTATCCAGATTTTTTTAGCTCCATTTAATCATTTGGAGCCGGTAATCAGGCTAGGGATAAAACATAATATTGAGATGCCTTTTGTTCAAAGGATTCTAGTGAAATTGGGTCAATCGGGACTCAAAATAATAATGGATTTCTTGGATGATCCCGACCCTAAAGTCCGGTTAAGTATTTTATCACCAATGGTAGAGATAGCAGGAAGTAAAGCTAAAAAATATTTGATCAAACTACTTAACGATGAGGACCAGGATGTTCGTATTTTCACTAAAACCATAATTCAGCAGCTGGAAGAAGAATCGGTTGATTATTCAAGCGAAAAGCTATTAAATATCCAGTCTTTAGGGGCATTTACCATATTCACAACCGGAGAGGAGAAGGTAACGGTTAGTTGGCCGACAAAAAAGGCCCGTGATTTACTAGCTTACTTTGCCCATCAAGAAAAACCGGTCAATAGGGAACGAATCATTGAAGAAATGTGGTTGGGTTCGGACAAAAAAAATTACATACCTCTCTTTCATACAACATTATATCATTTGCGACAGTCTCTCAATAAAGCAGCTGGAGAAAATGATTATATATTGTATCATAATGGGGAATATCAATTGGCTGATGATTACTTTATTAACGACAGAATAAAATTTAAAGAGATTGTCTCTTCAATACCCAAAATACTCGATGTGGATTTTGCCAATTATCTGGAGGAAATTTTAAGTAAGTATCAGGGTGAATATCTTGAAGATTTGGATTATAAATGGGTTATGACCGAACGAGAATATCTTAAAAGGTTGGAAATGGAGACAAGATTCAAGTTGGCTAAGTATTATTTAAAAACTCGTCAATATCCAAATGTAGTTAACCATCTCCGGGACTTAGTTGAAGGCAATCCGGTTTCCGAAGAGTATAATTCAATGTTAATGATAGGTCATGCCGGGCTTGGAGACCGGATTGCAGTTAAAAGACAATTTCAGTTGTTTAAAAAGGCACTCCGTGAGGAGTTGGGACTTGATCCTTCTTCTGAAATGCGAAGATTATATTATAATCTATGCGCCACACAGGGAAAAACAATTGAACTGGCTAATGTTTACCAATAGGATAAGCTAAAGCTTGAATGGAGAACTTAATAAACCAGGCAGAGGAAGGCTTATTTTTTTTATTTTTTTTTTAGAGGCGAATGATATTTTATTATTCATGGAATGGTTTAAGTCAATTTAGTAATAGTTAATTGTTCCTATTATTACTGAAGAGTTATCATTCAATGAGTGGGAACATTGGTAAAATGGAGGATCTTAAAGTGTATCATAAAACTATCCTGATTGACCACACATCAGAGAAACACAGAAATAAATTCATCGTCAACTGGAAACTAGACGATTCATTGAATTTTGCTCCGAAAGCTGAGTCTATTGACTCGGCTGCTCCTCTAAACGCCGAAGACATAATCAATTATAGTGACAAGATTATTAGCCACTATCAAAAAATTTACGGGAGTAATATTGTTTTCGTGTTTAAAGGAGTTGGGGTAATGCTGTATAAGGATTTAGATATTGTTATAAAAGCGCTTAAGGAAAGAAATTGTAAGACTGCGATTGATTCGGTTTTTTTGCGCAAAGCTTATTTTTATGAGCAGTTAAATAAAGGAAATTTGGATTATTTATCTCTTTACTATAAATTAAGTAACAATGATTTTAAGCCATTTCTAGCCATGCTTCAAAACCTTCGTCAGTCTATTCATATTCGACTCAATATTAATATCAGTTCCATAGAATTCGATTTACTTAAAGTATTGATGGATGAAATAATGGCTAATGACGATCAAGTCTCAGTTAGTTTATCCCATGATGGGAATAGAGATAAGAATGAATTGAATGATTTACAATTAAGTTTATTTCATGAGATGAAAGAAAGCCTAATTAAAAGAGATCAGAGATTAAACCTTACTGAAAATTGGTATTGCGGTTTAATGAGGTGTTATAACACCGAAGGACAAATAGGAGATTATCTCCCGGAAGAATACGTTAGAGAAGAAAAAAATCACTGGAAAGGTTGGCTTTGTTGGGCGGGATTAGAGCAGATTTTTATAACCCACAACGGTAATGTTTTCCGGTCTTCATGTTGTCAAGATTGGATAGGAAATCTTCACGACTACATTGAATTTCCAACTCTACCGGTTTTTTGCAATAAAGAATCGTGTTATATGTACTGGAATATTACAGTTAAAAAACAATATCCGGTATACTTTCAACCTAAGGATATTGTGAGTCTTGCAAGAATCGGATTATTTCAACCATTATGAAGAGGTGAGTTAATGATCGACAATAAATCGGTGTATATAGACCATGCATTGGAAATACATAAAAATATTTATACGGTAAATTGGAACATTGGAAACCAATGTAATTACCGTTGCAGCTATTGTTCGGATCTACTGAACGGCGGGAGTGCCAAATGGACGGAACCAGAAATAATTAATGGATTTGCGGATCGCATCATTGCCCAGTATTCAAAGAATAAAGATATTGTCTTTGAATTCACAGGCGGAGAAGTTACTTTATATAAAGAATTATATAATGTGCTGAAATACTTGAAAGAACGGAACTGTTATACATCAATTCTAACTAATGGTAGTCCGAAATTGGATTACTGGAAAAAAATGAAAGATGTTTTAGACTACGTTACTTTGAGTTTTCATGCCGAGCACGCCAACGCCGAACTCTTTTATTCTAATGTGGAGTACTTACATAAACATTTGAATGTTCACGTGAATGTTATGATGCATAATAAATTATTTGATATAAGCAGAAGTTTGGGAGAAAAGATGCTTGATGGTTTTAATGATCTCTCATTAAGTTTTCAACCCTTGCTGCAAAGCTTAACCAATGAAAAAATACTTCTGGATTATACTGAAGAACAAATGGAAATGATTAAGGAATTAGATACGGCGCGGGTACGAAAAATGGAGATTAAAGAGCAAAGATATAAAGGCGAGATGCGGGAGTATTTTATTGATGGACGATCAAATGATATTTCACCGGAACGTTTCATTGCGGAGAGACGAAACAATTGGAAAGGGTGGTTTTGCTGGGCTGGACTTGAACAAATCGTTATTACCCAAGAAAGACAAGTATATCGGGCATGGTGTCTACAAGACCAAGTCGGTGAAGTTGGGAAAGAATTTGATTTACCAACTAATCCGGTCGTTTGTACTAAAAGTAAATGCCATTGTAATTTGGATATAGCTACTAAAAAACAATGTAATTTAATTATAACGCCGGATAATATTAAGGATTTTTCAGAAGTGGGTGTTATATAGAAAAGTTTACTTATAATTATCAATTTATCGAAAATGGAAAGTTACATCTAAATTAGTTCAATGAAAGAGGCAAACAAATGCAATATAGAGGCTTTGGCCAAACCGGCTTCAACATATCGGCGCTTGGATTTGGCGGATTACGATTACCCATAGTCGATAAACAGTCGAGAAAAGTCGATGAAAATGAAGTCGCAAAAATGCTTCATTATGCGGTTGAACATGGAGTCAATTATATCGATACTGCTTATGACTATCATGATGGTTATAGTGAAACCGTTATCGGTAAAGTTTTAAAACAAATGAACTATCGTTCTCGAGTAAAGATTGCCACTAAACAACCATGTTGGCTGATTCGGGAACCCGGAGATCCGGATAAATATCTTAATGAACAGCTAAAAAAGCTACAAACGGAACAGATCGATTTTTATCTTTTGCACGGGTTATACAGCGAAAGATGGGAACTGGTCAAACGGTTTCAAGTATTGGAGTGGGCTGAAAAAGCAATTCGACAAGGGAAAATCGGTCATCTAGGTTTTTCTTTTCATGATAGCTATGAAGTATTTAAAGAAATCGTTGATGGTTATGATCAGTGGGATTTTTGTCAGATCCAATATAATTATATGAATGAAAATGTCCAAGCCGGTAAAAGAGGTTTAGAGTATGCAGCTAAGAATGGATTGGCTGTAACTATAATGGAACCGTTACTTGGAGGGGCACTGGCTAATCCCCCAAAACCTATTAGTAATATTTTCGCCGAATATGGAATAAACCCGGTAGATCTCGCCTTGCGTTGGCTCTGGGATAAACCGGAGGTGACTTGTGTATTGAGCGGGATGTCCAGTCTTGAACAAGTAAAACAGAATATTGAAATTGCAAACCGATCAAGTATTAATAACCTTACGGAAATCGAAAACGAGGTAATAGGAAGAGTCCGTGAGGCATATGGTCAAAATAATCCTGTGCCTTGTACTAGGTGCAGATACTGTATGCCTTGCCCCAATATGGTTGATATACCCTTTATTCTGGAACTATATAGCGAAGCTATTGTTTACGGGAAATATGATATGAGTAGATCATTATATAATTTTCATATTCCGGATGCCGGTAAAGCAGGGGCATGTGTGCAATGCGGGCTATGTGAGGAAAAATGCCCTCAAAAAATAAAGATCAGTGAACTGATGCCGCTGATCGATAAAAAACTTAGGTTTCCAAATTTGGTTTTATGGTCATGGGACAAAATAAAGAAGAGAATAATTTGAGACTTGCTAGGAACAGTTTTAGTTTTTTTTTATAGGTGTAGTATAAAATCAAAAAAGTATTCCTAGCTCGTTAATAATTAAATTTGGGAGGGGAAAATTTATAATGAATGTGAATTTAAATGTTAAGGAAAAAATAAAACAGTTATTAGGCGAAATAACCGGTAACCCTGAATTAGCCGAAACTCTTGATGGCTCAACGGATATCATCAATGATATCGGATTGGACTCGATTCAAATGATCAACTTTGTTCTCATAATTGAAGATGAGTTCCTAATTCAACTTGACTTTGAAAATTTTGACTTTGAAAATTTAAACAGTATCGACATTTTGGCGGAATATATTACCGGTGCACAAAAGTGTTCTGACGTTTCTTAATTTTTTTTGAAGGAATACTATCAATGAGCAAAACAGTGGTTATGGGGTCTTTTGATGCTGAGAAATATTGGAGACCTGAAGGTTATTCAAAATTACCGGAGCTAAAAGATAAAAACGCAACCCAAATTATAGCATGTATGGATGAATTACTATTTTCATTATGCAATAGGGGAGATCTGTTATTAAACCGTTTTAAAATGAATCCGGTATTTAAAAGCTATTTGGAAGAGATAGGCTTTATGTTCTCCAACAACCGTCAGGACCTTTATAAAACCGGTAATGACAAATTCGATTCGGATGAAGCATGTGTTTTTGAATTATTAAGCAGCCGAATTAAAGAACCCTATTTTCAAGAAATTTTAAAAGATGTTTCCGCTTTAAATACATATGCAATACTGCCCAGTACCGCCGGAATTTGCAAGCAGCTCAGTATAGAAAATTATTACTCGGAGATCGAGATCATCAAAAGAGTGAATTCCAAAATATATTCACATAAGTTACATGATCGGATTGGGCTAAAAAAGTATGGAACCATGATCAATCGAGGTGTGGATATTACACAATTAGCCGCTGAATATGATAATGGGCGAGGGATTATTCTTAAAGACGCTTATGGAGTATCAGGAAAGGGTAATGCTTTGATTTCATCTCCAGGAATTTTAAAAAGGATCACAGATTACATTATCTCCCAGGAGAAAAGAGGTTTACAAACCTGTTTTATAATGGAACCTTTTCTTGAAAAACGATCTGATTTTTCTTGTCAGTTAAAAATCGATCCTTTTGGTAATATGACTATTCTTTCTATCCAAAATATCATAAATAATAATTTCTCATATGTCGGTTCGATGACCGCAGATCAAGATTTTGTAGATTATTTGGATCAGCACGGTTATTTTACGGTTATGGAAAAGGTTGCCGGGGAATTGTTTAAAGACGGATATTCAGGCGATGTCTGTATTGATTCAATGATCTTGGCTGATGGAAAAATAGTCCCTGTGGTTGAGATTAACGCCAGAAAATCAATGGGATTAATCAACCATTACCTTGATCAATATCTTTCCAAGTTTTCTTTAAAAGGATACTTTTTCTTCTTTGTAGTTGGATTTAAAGGTACGGTTCAAATAGATGACATATTAACCAAATTGGATAACCTAAACCTATTATTTAAACCGAATTGCAAATCGGGAATTATCCCTTTATCTTGCAATTCATTGTTTATTAATCGGGAATTGGATAGCGATTCGGATCAAAATAAAACATATAAGGGAAGATTGTACATTACCGCAGCTGCAAATTGCGAAGAAACGAGTTTGGGTTTAGTGGAAAAAACAAAACGGATTTTGAATTCGTTATCTTTTACAGTTTATAACTGAGCAAACGATAGATGGGTAAATAGTAAACACATCAATTTCAGCACGGGACTGGAGGATAATATGAAGTGTAATAAGATAACTGTTCTTTGTTCGGGAGTGGCGATGGGAGTATATATTCCGGCAATCCTTCTGGATTATCAATTAAGAACGAAAGGGATACCAACTGAAGTGGTTGTTTTGGAAAACCTGATTGCCGATGAAAAAAAGAAAAAAATTTTAGAGAATAAGAAGGCTTTTCATCAAAGTTTCAGGGTGGCTTTGACCGGACAAAAAATAAACAAAGATCTTGGATCCAGTTTTGATCCAAAGGCCCTGGAAGAAATGAATGATCGTTGGGTAAAAGAAAATCGAAGTGACTTTATTGTCTTTTCTGGATTTTGGATACCGATCTTAAAAGAATATATCAATCGGGAAATACAAAAAGACATAAATATCGATATTGTTCATATGGATGCTGGTATTTCGACTTCATGGAAAAAATATAAATCCGAAATCGAGCATTATAATCATATATGGTTATTCAATTTGGAAAGTAAAAAGTTAGACTATGAACTTTCGGTTGCCAATCAGGAGCCGATCCCTTTCAAGGAGCGAATGGATCGGTATGTAATTCATGGTGGAGGATGGGGGATGGGAACTTATCAAAGTAAAATTCCCCAGTTGGAAGCGAAGAATTTTTCCCTTGATATAGTTGCTTACGATCCTGCCGAAGTTATACATTCAAAAAAGAGTAACCGTTATTTTATGGTCGATCCTGATTGGTCACCATGGTTGAAGAATAAGGAGGAACGTCATGAATTTCCTCCTTTTGGGGAGGTAAAAGACGGCCAAAAACCGGTATTTCGAAATAGGCCTGAGTACCACGAATTATTTGATGTTATTAGATTAAGCAAAGGCATTATCAGCAAGCCCGGCGGCGCTACTTTAGTAGATTCTTTATCATCCGCCACTCCCTTGATCATGTTGGATCCATTCGGCGATTATGAGCAGAAGAATGCTGATTTATGGGAATGGTTGGGTTTTGGGATATCTTATGATAAGTGGAAAGAGAGCGGTTATTCAGAGTCTATCCTTGAGAAAATGCATCAAAATATATTAAACTCTAAATCCACTTGTAATAATTATGTAAATGAAGTATTGAAACGTTTTGAATATAAAATATAGTAAAATCGGTTATCTGAAAAGAAACTGGTCTATGAAATCAAAACTAGATTTGTATATATATGGAGGCGTAATGCTTTTCACCAAAACATCACCCATTCAAATAGTATGTCCTAGCTGTTTGGGAAGATTGAAACCTAAGAATGATGTATTGTCCTGTTCAGAATGTCAGACTTGTTATAAGACTATGGGAAATGTTCCTATAATGTTAGTTGAAAAGTTCATAAATTCACAAAATGAAAAAACGAGTAACGACTTTCAATTAACTGATAAAACATTCATGCAGGAACTGTACAATACTATTTCAATCCAATTAAATTCAAGTGTCGTCGCGCCAATTGCCCAGTTTATCAATTACGGTTATGTAGCAAATGATAGCACCCAATATTCCCAACCTTTTTTTAACAATCAAGTCTTTAACAAAAAATCAATCAAGCTATTGGGTGAAGCCATTGGGGCCATTGATCTAAATGGTAAAAGAATAATTGATGTAGGGTGTGGCCGAGGGGGAGCGCTAAATACGATTCATAAGTATTATAAGCCCCAAATATCCGTTGGATTGGATATCAGTTATGAGAACGTAAAGTATTGTGGCAGAACCCATAAAGATAGATTATTTTTTTTGGTTGGAGATGCGGAGAATTTACCCTTCCTTGACAATAGTTTTGACGTGATTATCAATATGGAGTCGTCGTTGAATTATCCCGATTTAGAAAAGTTTTATACTGAAGCATACAGAATACTAAACACTGGAGGACTTTTTATTTATACCGACTCTGTTCCAACTTCGGAGATTATGTATCGCGAAAGTTTTTTAAAAAATTTGGGATTTAG
>Ga0123334_1005293_pt1 | contig 12559 bp, 10 predicted proteins | sample BiotimSIPDNA_FD_89706 | JGI IMG/M metagenome (GOLD analysis project Ga0123334, IMG submission 89706) | Anaerobic biogas reactor microbial communites from Washington, USA - Biogas_R1 time_0 SIP DNA | ecosystem: Engineered > Bioreactor > Anaerobic > Unclassified | place: Washington, USA... | reverse complement strand
GGTCTGTCCCCCTGGGGGCAAAAGCAGCCACGGGGTCTGTCCCCGTGGTTGGTTAGAGTATGAGCTTGCCGATATTATAAACGATAAAGGCGACGATCCACGCCACTCCTGTCTGGAAAAACACAACCCCAAGCGCCCCCCACAGACTGTTCATCTCTCTTCTGACAGCGGCCAGCGCGGCTACACATGGCATATACAGCAGGCAGAAGACAAGGAATACAAATGCAGTCAAGGGCGTGAAGATCTCGGACATCATTGCCGGCAGGGCTGCAGAGTCCGGAGCGTTCATCAGAATGGCAAATGTGCTCACAACTGCTTCCTTGGCGGACAGCCCCGTTATAAGGGCAGTAGCAGCTCCCCAATCCCCGAAACCAAGAGGGGTAAATATGGGTACTGCGAGCACACCGATGCTGGCCAGCATGCTTTCGCTGCTGTTTTCCACCATGTTAAGCCCTAAGTCAAAGCTCTGAAGCAGCCAGATAACGATAGTCGCAAAGAAGATAATAGTGAAGGCTCTCTGGATAAAGCCCACAATATTTTCCCACATCCGCAGCCACACACTTTTCAGGACGGGCATTCGGTAATTGGGCAGGACCATGACAAACGGCACCGGTTTTCCACTGAAAATAGTACTCTTTAACAGCAGTGCGCAGACGATGGATACGAGGATACCCAATATATACAGACTGAACATGACCAGGGCCTGATGATCCTCAAAGAAGGCCGCGGTAAACATCGCATATATTGGTAGTTTGGCACTGCAGGACATAAAGGGAACCAGCAGGATCGTCATATAACGGTCTCGCTTGCTCGGCAGTGTTCTCGTAGCCATGATGGCCGGTACGGAGCAGCCGAAGCCAAGAAGCAAGGGAACGATGGAACGGCCGGAAAGCCCCAGCTTACGGAGCAGTTTGTCCATGAAAAAGGCAACTCTTGGCACGTAACCGCTATCCTCCATAATGGAAAGCAGAAAGAACAGGATCGTTATAATAGGCAGGAAGGAAAGAACGCTGCCTACGCCGGCAAATATCCCGTCGATAATCAGTGAGTGAAGTGCCGGGTTGATATTTGTGCTGCTTAAGGCCGCATCAGTAATGGCGGTAACATGGTCGATGCCCATCGCCAGCAAATCGCTGAGCCACGATCCGACTAACCCGAAGGTCAGCCAGAAAATCAACAGCATGATGCCCAGGAAAATAGGCAACGCCAGGTACTTATGCGTCAGGATCTCATCGATCTTAACAGAGCGGCGATGTTCCTTGCTCTCTCCGATCCTTTTCAGAACCTGGTTGGTCAGTTCCTCGATAAAGCAGTAGCGCATATCCGCCATGGCGGCTTCCCTGTCTGTTTCCAGATGGACCTCCATGTCGTCCACGATATGCTGGATAATGTCCCTTTCCGGCTCTTGCAGCTTGAGTTCATCCATGATGAGCTCGTCTCCCTCCACGGTTTTCGTGGCCGCGTAGCGAAGAGGCAGGTCTGCCGCTTTTGCTTCGTTTTCAATGAGATGAGAAATGGAATGGATCGCATTGTGGACAGGACCCGCGCAGAAATCGATTTTCTTTGGCAGCAACCGTTTCTCCCCGGTCTCAATGGCACTATGGATCAGGTCGTGAATTCCTTCATTCTTACTGGCGGAAATGGGGATCACAGGGACACTCAATGCTTCCTTCAGTTGCTGCAAGTCGATAAAGACCCCATTATTACGCACTTCATCCATCATATTGAGAGCAATGACCATAGGAGTCTCCAACTCCATCAGCTGCAGCGTAAGGTAGAGATTTCTCTCGATATTGGTTGCATCCACTATATTGACGATCACGTCCGGCTTCTGTTTCACGATGTAATCTCTGGCCACCACTTCCTCAACGCTGTAGGGAGCCAAAGAATAAATACCGGGAAGATCCACCACCCGGACACCTTTATGGCCTTTCACAAGGCCTTCCTTGCTCTCTATGGTGACGCCGGGCAGGTTGCCCACTTTTTGGTTGCTTCCTGTCAATTGATTGAATAGAGTGGTCTTCCCGCTGTTGGGATTGCCTACTAATGCTATACTTAAGTTCATTTGGCGACCTCCTCTATACCGATATGTCTGGCATCTTCTTTTCGCAGGGTGAGTTCGAAGTTCCGCAGATATAACTCAATGGGGTCGCCTAAAGGAGCGACCTTTCTCACCATCACCAGCGTGTTGGGGGTCAGCCCCATGTCCAATAGATGGCGCCGCAGAGCCTTTTCTCCGCCAACGTTACGGATCCGGGCTTTTTCACCGGGCTTCAGCATGTCCAGCGTCATACCCCGCCCGTGGTTTTGAGCAAATCCATGTTTATGCCTGTGACTGTGCTCGTGCTTATGCTCATGTTTATGGCCATGCTCAAGCTTCAGGCCGTGTCTGTGCTTATGGCCATGCCCATGCTCATGATCATGCCCGTGTCCATGCTCGCTTCCGTGATCTTTCTTTGACTTATGCTGTTTCGTTGACTCTTTTAGGTTGATAAGATCCATGGGATCCTCCTTCTATCGTAAACCTGTAATAGCTTGGTAAATCTATTTTGTAGAGCCCCGGACTGTTATAGGGTATCCGGCGGCAATAATGAGTTAGCATATGCTAACATCATAATAATACACGTCACTCCGTGAGGTGTCAATATCTTTCTGATTTTAAGAGTCACAATTTGTCGAATGACCTGCTTCATTAAGCAGGCTCAGCGGGTCTCTGCCTGAGGGTTACCGCAGTCGGTCAGAAGTCAAGAGAAGGGTGACAGCCCTTACAAAGGAGGAGACAATAATGATGGCCACCGCTATGGCGCCGGTCATCAAGAGAGTCTCCGTGCCGATCTGCGCAGTTGCGGTGAGATCTTCCTTGAGGAGGGCAAGCATGGTCTTGTACATGCCGGCACCCGGAACCAGAGGGAGGATACCGGGAATAATGAAAATAAGAGATGCCTCCTTGAAGACCCTGGAGAACAGTTCGGAAAGAGCAGCGATCAGACACGAAGCAAGAAAACTGGAGATTATGATGGATTGACCAGTCAAAAACAAATACTGAAACAGTACCCAACCGCACGCTCCGGAAAAACCCGCAAAAAAGATATGGCGGCGGGGTATGTTAAAGATCAGTGTAAAGCCTGCTGTTGCCCCAAAGGCAAAGAGGAACTGGAGGAAAAGCATCATAACACACCTCCTGCAGCTACCCATATAAATATAACTACACCAACGCCGGAAGCTATTGAGATCGCAGTCAGGGCAGCCTCCATAGCTCTTGCTGCACCTGCTAACAGGTCGCCGGAAAGGGAATCCCGCATGGCATTTGTGAAAGCCAGTCCCGGCAGGAATATCATCAGAGACCCGATGATCATCGCATCAGTGTGCGATGCTAAGCCTGCCGTACTGCAAATGATGGCCAGGAAGGCAATCAAAGCGCAGGCGAGGAAATTTCGTATAAACAGATGGAACTGCAGGCTATCAAGTAAATGTCCAAATGCGTAGACACCGGCTCCGATAGCCAGAGAGCAAAGAAATTCCCGATATCCTGCGCCCAACATCAGAGTGAAAAAGGACGCTACCAGAGCCCCTCCCAGCACCTGCAGAGGAAATGTGTATTTCTCCTTTGCAGCTATCTGCTCCAGTAAAGACATTGCTTCGCTGATGGGGACGGGGTCATCGGATAGCTTGCGTGAGAAATCATTGATCAGAGAGATCCTGTCCAGATCAATGGCTACTTTGCGGATGCGCTTGATAATTGTATAGGGTTTACCTTCGCCGCCGGAATCCAGGGAAATGAAAATACCGGTGGTGGTAGCAAAAACCTCCACATAAGGAATGCCGTAGGCCTTGCATATGCGCGTCACGGTATCCTCCACCCGATAGATTTCGGAACCGCTCATCAGCATGATCTCACCTGCCCGAAGGGCCAGCATCAGCACATTTTTTTCTATTTGATTCACCGTAACTGTTCCCATTTATACACCAATCCATATATTTCGCCCGGCAACTATAAACATTTGCAATTTTGACAATCGCTAAATGAGAGCGGATATTGCTGTAAATGCCGCTACAATATGCTCTGAAAATATGATACCATAAAGTTGACGAAGGAGCACGAAACCTATATACTATTTTTGTGGTTTTACCACGATCGTGGTTCTGCCGCGATGCTGCCATTTTGTATATAGAAAAGGCTTGCGGTAAAGAAAGGATGTGCTTTTCCAACTCCCGAGCGGATCCTACATATAAACTGGAGGATGATCCCCCGGTGTATTTTTATTTTCGGGGAACGTCTGCACCCGATTTATATTGTGAATGAGAGGAAAAACGAAATGGAAAGAATGGTTGGAACAATTTCCAGAGGGCTCAGAGCCCCGATTATCAGACAAGGTGATGATCTGGAAAAGATTGTGATCGATACTGTAATGCGCGCTTATGAAGCAGAGAACTTTGAGCCGAGAGACAAGGACGTGCTCTGCATAACGGAAGCTGTAGTTGCACGGGCTTTTGGCAATTATGCAACAGTGGATCAGCTGGCCGCCGATGTACGGGCCAAATCAGGCGGAGGTACATTGGGAGTGATATTCCCTATTCTCAGCAGGAACCGCTTTTCTGTCTGCCTGAAAGGGATTGCCAGAGGTGTGGATAAAATCGTTCTCATGCTCAGCTACCCCGGCGATGAGGTGGGGAATCAGCTGGTGAATGTAGATCTGCTGGATGAAAAAGGCATCAATCCTTACAGTGACGTGCTGACTCAGGAACAGTTCGAGAGCATGTTTGGAAAATCAAAGCATACCTTCACAGGGATCGACTATATAAACTACTATAAGGAAATCATCGAGGGTGAATGCACAGAGGTGGAAATCATACTGGCCAATGACCCCAGGGCGATCCTCAATTATACTCAGAAGGTGCTGGCCTGTGATATCCACAGCCGTGTCCGGACCAAACGGTTACTCAAAAAAGCAGGGGCCGAGCTGGTTCTGGGAATGGATGACCTGCTTACAGCATCAGTTGATGGCAGCGGTTTTAACAGCAGATACGGCATTTTAGGATCGAACAAGGCTACAGAGGACAGCATCAAGCTGTTCCCAAATGATTGTGCAGATCTTGTAAACAACATTCAGAAGAAACTCTTTACGGTTACAGGAAAAGAAATTGAAGTCATGATTTATGGAGACGGTGCGTTCAAGGACCCGGTGGGGCAGATCTGGGAGCTGGCTGATCCTGTAGTTTCTCCCTGCTACACGAAAGGGCTTGAAGGAACTCCTAATGAGTTGAAGCTGAAGTACCTGGCCGATAATGAGTTTGCACATCTTGCAGGGGATGAACTGAAGCAGGCAATTTCCGAGTGTATACGGTCGAAGGAAGAAGATCTGGGAAGCAGTATGGCCGCTCAGGGCACGACACCCCGTCGTTTGACGGATCTGATCGGTTCCCTTTGTGACCTGACTTCGGGAAGTGGGGATAAGGGAACTCCCTTTGTCTACATCCAGGGTTATTTTGATAACTATACTAAATAGTTTTTGGGCCTTTTGTAAATTACAAAGGCCCACTTTTTCTTTAATAGCAATACGAGCAGAGATGTAAAATACTCTAAACTATAAAACGCCATTAGAAGTCTCATTTGTGAGAATTATAATGGCGTTTTGTTTTGAAAATGAGATAAATTATCTGATAATTATTTATCAATTGTTCGGCGAAGGTGCTAAGACCCTTGCAGGCCAAAGATTTCAGAATATTTTGCATGAAATATTGCAAGATTGGCATGAATTTTGGAATAGTTTAATGTCGCAGACAAGATCACTATAATTAACTTAAGGAGGTATCATTTATGGCTGCATCAAGAGAAGCTGCTCTAAAAGAAGCGAAGAGGATATTGGGGTATATCGAGAAACCCGAGTTGACTGACGAGGAGAAAAAGCAGATCACAAAGGACTCTATCGAAAACTTCAACACCAATGTCAATCCAGGTTGGTTGGAATACAGAAAATCCATGTCAACGGATGCCGCTTGTGTAGAGTGGACGGATACTGAGGAACATTTTACGGACCTGTATGGAAATGACTTTATTGACTGTCTTGGAGGTTTTGGTATTTATACCTGTGGACACAGGAATCCTGAAATCGTGAAGTATGTAAAGGCTCAGCTGGACAAATATGCTTTACATAGCCAGGAGCTGGTTGATCCGTTGAGAGGGTATCTGGCTAAATTAGTATCCATGATCACCCCCGGAGATTTGCAATATTGCTTCTTCACCAACGGTGGTGCCGAGGCTGTTGAGATGGCCTTGAAGCTGGCAAGACTGGCTACAGGCGGCAGGTATTACATCTCTACAGTTGGTGCATTCCACGGTAAATCCTATGGTGCTATCTCCATGGGCGGCAAAGCCGCTTACAGAGAAGATTACCTGCCAATGATCCAGCAGGTACAGCACGTGAAATACGGCGATGCGGATGCAATGGAAACAGCGATCGAAAACCTGATCACAGTAGGCGAAAAGGTAGCAGGCGTTATCCTCGAACCGATCCAGGGTGAAGCTGGCGTCATCATCCCGCCGGAAGGCTATCTGAAGAAAGTCAGAGAGATCTGCGACAAGTATGGCATTGCCATGATCGCTGATGAGATCCAGACCGGTATGGGACGTACCGGAACCATGTGGAGATGCGAATATGAGGGTATCACTCCGGATATCATGACTTTCGGAAAAGCATTCGGCGGCGGCGTAATGCCTATTACCGGTATTATTGCAAGGCCAAATATGTGGGTAGAAAAGCTCATTGAGAATCCCTGGATCCTGGGTTCTCCGACCTTCGGAGGAAACCCGCTGGCTTGCTCCGCAGCAATCGCTACCATTGCATACATGCTTGAAAATGATATGCCTAAGCAGTGCAAAGAAAAAGGCGATTACTTCATGGAGAAGTTAAATGCTCTGATGGCCAAATACCCCACAGTGCTGAAAGACGTCAGAGGCGCAGGCCTGTTGATCTGCATGGAATTCCCTGCAGCAGAAGTTGGATATGCGGTTGTTAAAGGACTCTTTGACAGACACGTCATGACGGCAGGTACATTAGTCAATGCCAAGACCGTCCGGATCGAGCCTCCTGGGGTTATCCAGTATGAGACCATCGACATCGTTCTTCAGAAATTAGAAGAAGCTATCGTGGATGTTAAGGCAGAATTCAAACTGTAAGAATGTTCCGAAAATAGCAATAGTATGATGCAAAAACCCCCGTTGCCATGTCGGGGGTTTTTGCTATAAAGGTTAGAATTTGAACGTTTTCCTGCGTCAGAAAATTAGAACATTCACCAAAAGGGTATACTTTTTGCTATATTATGGTATAATACCTGCATACCGTATTGGTATACAGAAAGGAGAAAAAAGATATGGCCAAGAAGCTGATATCTGTGTGGCTTTCGGTAACCATCTTACTTTTTTCCACAATAACCATTTTTGCAGAAGAAAACGTAGAAGGACAATTTCTAAATAGAAATATCGACATCAATGGAAATAGACTCGCAAATTATTATTTGGAAGATCCCTTTTTTCTGTACCAGGGTTCTGCTTATTTCCCATTAACGGAGGAGATAGGAGAGGTCCTGGGTTTTTCAGTTGAAATGGATCAGGAAAGCCGCACACTTAAAATTTTAAAGAAAGAACCGTCAAGAGACAAATTACCGGAAGAGGTTCTGAAAAGCAATCTTGAAAATGTGAAAGCTGTAGCCTTAAAGGACGTTACTGTTCTAGCTATGGCTGAAGAAAAAAAGGATATAAACGTGGATCTGGTCCTGAAGGGTGTAATGCTGACAGCCGCCGACCTGGATATAGGGGGGCAGCTCCGGCAGATCAGGGAAAAAGCAGAATCCGAGTTTATCGAAATCCCTGAGCTGGTAGTGGAAGAGCTGGATCTGGCAGAGTATCCGCTGCTTCAGGCGGAAGATACATTTTACCTTCCGGTCCGGGCCCTTGTAGGGGAAAGCTGTTTCGGATGGGATGTCTTTTATGATGAGTATTCCGGGCTATATATCAGCACGGAGACTGGAATCAATGCCGTGACCTTCTTTGATAAAGCCGAATCAGATTACAATAGAGGCTTAGTCAACTACATTCTTTACAAGAACAAAAATATCTCCCCCGGATGGGCAGCCATGCTGGTCTTCCTGTTCAAGCATGAGGCGGATATCAATGATGTTGATGAAAAGTTACTGATGGCAATGGCTGAGAAAGAGAGCACCTTCCGCGCCGATGCGGTGGGAAAAGGTGCAGGACCTGTAGGGATCATGCAGATCATGCCCAAGACCGCTGAGAGATATGGCATTTCCAGAAGTGAACTCTTCGATCCCCATGTGAATATAGAGTTCGGAACGAAATATATAGGGGATAAGCTGGATCAATACGGGAACAACAAAACGGTTGCCCTCTCAGCATACAACCAGGGTGGTATGGCCATAAGCAGGGGAACGTACAATACCCGGTATGCGACAAAGATCACAGGAGCCGAAAACTCCATAAGCCAATACCTTACCAAGAACGGATATGTATCAGGAAACTAAAACACAGCCACGGGGACAGACCCCGTGGTTGCTTTTTGACCCACGGGGACAGACCCGTGGTTTTTTAAGTAACTAGAAAGCCTTATTAATATAGTCAAGAAAACACTCCATGTCTTCCGCTCCGGGGAACATGGCCCTGGCACTGTTGGCTCTTCCTCCGCCTTTCCCCCGCCAGATTGCCGCATTGTCCTTTATGATCTTGTTGCAGTCGGGAGTGCCCTGGGATAGCAGAATCAAGGTATTCTCTTTTGTTGAGACCAAAGCAACCAGCTTTCCTGACAAGTCGGGAAGCAGCTTGCTTAAAGCCAGCAGATCATCTGTCTTGAGAAGTTCATACTTTTTTACTAGTACCCTTCCTTGTCCGGCCAGATCTTCGCTGAGCTCCCGGGCTCTTTCTGCCAGATAAGCCTGTTTTAATTCATATAGATCCTGTCTGATCCCGTTGCTCTTCTGTTCTCGTAGCCGAATCTTTTCCATTAAAGTCTCAGCATCGGAAGAGTAGTGTTTACAGAGATCCTTAATTAGGTTTCCCTGGGTGCGGTAATTCTCCAGAGCGCCGGCGCCGGCGTCGAAGGTGATACGGGTCATCCCCTTATAATTTTCCCAACCGTATACCTTTATCAGGCCAACTTCCCCTGTACGGGCGGGATGTGTGCCGCAGCAGGCTACACAGCCTGAAGCTTTGTTCTCGTCTCCCACGCAGACCAGAACGATATCTTCTTCAATGGTAAGGGCCTTTCGCATAGGCAGGCCTTCGGCTTCTTCTCTATGTTTAAAATAGCGGGTAGTGACAGGGAGGTTGTCCCAGATCATCCGGTTGGACTCCCATTCTGCAGCCGCCACCATATCATCCGTCATTTGAGTAAAATCCGGATCATCCTCCAGGCTGATGTCGATGGTCATGTAGTCGGCTCCCATGTGGAAGCCTCTGTTGACTCCTCCAAAGAGTTCATAAAAGGCCGCAGACAGAATGTGCTCGCCGCAGTGTCTTTGCATGTGGCTGAAACGTCTGCTCCAATCAAGCTCGCAGTGAAGAGTGGTGCCTATGAGAGCGGACAGGGACTCCGGGGTGTTAGCCAGCTTGTCCTCTGTATTTATATTAAATTGGTGATAGACGATGTCATCCTTTTCAAACACATACAGGAGTTCAAATGTCGCAGACTCACCGGAAATCGTGCCTGAATCCGAGGGTTGGCCACCACCTTCGGGAAAGAAGATCGTCCTGTCAAAAACCAGGCAGGCTGTGCCTTGATCCCTCTTTCCGCCAAGAGCGGCAATTTCGGAAGCATCGGTTACCACAGTTAAAACCCGGCTGTCGCAACTTTTTTCATAAGGGTCATTCTGATATAGTCTTAAGGTCTTTTCCATGTGTGTACCTCATAAAAATTTCTGAAGACAAGGGAAGCATGCTCCTTCTATCGGTTATAGCTCATGATATTTAAGTATAGCATGAAAGCGGGCCCTATTGTATAATGAAGTCAAAGATACTGATTTGCGGTATTTATGAATTAGAATCATACAAACTTGTCCTTTTGCATAATATGTGGCAGAGTTCACGGAAAACAATAGGGGGCAGGAGTATGATGAAAAGATGGAAATGGGCTATACGCGCAGTGGCCACACTGCTGATTTTAGCGATTGCGATACTGATCACTCCCGTACATATAGAGATCATGGCCTTTCGTTCATTGACCAAGGCCGATGTACTTCTGTTGGATCCCGGTCACGGTGGAATTGATGGGGGTGCGGAAGGCGGTGGCGTTTGTGAAAAGCATATTAACCTGAGCATCGCCCAAAAGATTCGCCAGATGGCGGAAGCTGACGGTTGGACAGTGGTCATGACCAGAGAAGAGGATAAGGGTTTATATCCCGAAAAGGATAGGCAGAGCATTCGCAGCTTAAAAACAGAGGACCTGCTGGCCAGAAGAAAAATAATAGAGGAGCTAAAGCCCCTGGTTGCAGTGAGCATTCACCTTAACAGCTTCAAGCAGGACCCGGGAGTACGGGGCGCTCAGACATTTTATCCCGGAAGCGGAGATCAGGAAATTCTGGATGCCAGCAAACTTCTGGCGGAAACCATTCAGGCTAACCTGGTGGAGGGACTTTCTGACGGAACGGATCGAGCCGCGTTGTCGAAAAGGGATGTGTTACTGTTCAAAAATCCTGTGGTGCCCATCGTAATCGTCGAATGTGGCTTTCTTTCCAACGGAGAGGAGGCAGCCCTGCTGAGTCAGGAATCCTATCAGCGGAAAGTGGCAGAGTGCATTTATCGTGGAATCATGAAATACACAGGAAAGGAAGGGAGGGATCCGCTTCAGATCATTGACAACCGGGGATGACAGGAAACATACATGGAATAAAAAGGAAAGTATTACAATAAACAAGGGTTCTAAATAAATGTCGAACAAGTTGTGGATAACTTTTTCCTGTTATTTGCAATATTAAATAAAAAGCTACAAAATACAATGGTTTGAAGTATTATTGTTATCCACAGCCGCCCGGGGATAACATTGTATACAAAGTTTTTTTTCATGTGGAAAAGTGACAATATGCCCTATTTTTCGACATTGTTACAATGTTGAAATCTGTTCGCAAACATCCAAACATTAGTTGACATAATACCGAAGGCAAAGGGAGTTAAAGAAGGGACAAGCCATGTTAAAGGAGAGCATTTTTTATAAAGAAGATCTGCCAGTGAACTGTTCAGTGCTGAACATAGAGGAGTATCCCATCCATTTTCACAACGATCTGGAGGTGGTATTCGTTCTGAAAGGCAATGTGAGGTTAAAGAACGGTTACTACAACTATGATATGAAGGCAGGGGACATCTATATACTCAATGACAGGGAGATCCACAGCTATTACGGCACGGGAGAACCGAATGCCGTCCTGATCCTGCAGTTGAATCTTTCCTATTTCTCCCGCTATTATGAGACCCTCAAGAACAGTTTTTTTATCACGGATATGAATGGGGCTGAAGATGAGAGCATTGAAGAGTTGCAGGAGCTGATCGCCCGGATATCTTTTGAGAACTTAAGTCGTGAGCGTGGTTATGAAAAAAGGATCATAGGGCTTGCCCACAGCCTCATCGGATGTCTGATCAGCAACTTCCAGTATTTCGCCATGGAGGACGGAAAGTTTGTAAATGAGGCCAAGAATAAGGGAAATAAGGTACTTGCGGGGCGGCTTAACCGTATTACCGATTACATGTATGAAAACTACAGCAGGCGGCTAACACTGACAGAGATCGCAGAGATGGAACACTTGAGTATATATTACCTTTCTCATTTCATTAAGGAGGCCACCGGACTCAGTTTTCAGGATCTTCTCAGCTTTATTCGGGTAGAAGAGTCGGAAAAGCTGCTCTTGGGAACGGATAAAAAAATAGGTGCCATTTCCATTGAATCAGGCTTTTCTGCAGTGCGATACTATATTAAGTATTTTACGAAATGGTTTGGGATGCATCCGGCAGATTATCGGAAAAAATATACGGAACATGTAAAGAGCAGGAATACAGTTGGTAAGTTTTTCATTTTGCCGGAAAATGAGATCAAGGATCTTCTGCGCCAGCATATCGAGGACATCTTTGATGTGGTTCGAAAGGACAGAGCCCAGGTGGTCGCAGTAGAGTTTGACACAGAAGAGGCTATGTGGAAAGAGAGCAGTCTTTTCTATATGTTCATTGCCTTGATGGAGTCGGACTATATGAAACCAATGGCAGAGCTGTTGGATTTCGTTGGGCTGCGGGGGGAGGACATCGTTGCGGGAGCGCCTGGCTACATAATCTTGAGAAGCAGTAAAGATGGTAATCGCGGAGCGCATTCTAGTTACAGTCTTCTTTTTTACAATTTTAGCGACAAGTTGATCAAAACTGCCCCTGGCTTTTTGACGCAAAGCCTGATCAAACAAGAGATTGGGTCCTATGCGAAGCAGACAGAGTTTTTTATCAAGCTGACCGGACTTTCCGGGCAGTACCGCATAGCCCGGTGTCAGTTTCGAAAAGAAGCCATATTAGCCCGAT